>Ga0255052_10003187_pt1 | contig 11519 bp, 11 predicted proteins | sample JV7_2_21_MG_FD_188632 | JGI IMG/M metagenome (GOLD analysis project Ga0255052, IMG submission 188632) | Seawater microbial communities from Jervis Inlet, British Columbia, Canada - JV7_2_21 | ecosystem: Environmental > Aquatic > Marine > Inlet | place: Canada: British Columbia | collected... | reverse complement strand
GTTCCACTTGAAGTGGAACCCGGACGATGCACGCGCATACCATCTGGGCGCCGGGCCACTGGTCCAACTGGGCAATACAGATAGGGCAAAGCGCTGGCTACATCGTGCGATTGAAATTGCACCGGATGATTCCGTCGTCTTGTATAACGTGGCCTGCAATCTCGCGACGCTCGGCGAGGAGGACAAGGCGCTGGATTATCTCGAACGGGCCGCTGAGCACGGAACGATCAGTTCCGCCTGGATGCGCAATGATGAGGATCTCCTCAGCCTTCGCGGTCATTCTCGCTACACTGTATTGCTGCAGCACGCCGAAAAGCGGGAACGAGAAAACAGTAATTTTGTCGAATGTTAGTGAGGAACGCGAAACTACGGCAGTAGAGTTGTGAACCCGGAAGCCGTTGACCTGACATCTGTTGGACGCGAAGAAAAACTGATTGATTCGCTGCTACACCAGAATGTCTATCCCCACCCCGTAAAGAACATCCGACTTATTGAGACGCATATCTCCTGGGTTATTCTGACAGGGAGCTTCGCGTACAAGCTCAAGAAGCCGATCAAGCTCGAATTCCTGGATTTCTCGACCCTCGAGCAACGCAAATATTTTTGTGATGAGGAACTTCGGCTCAACCGGCGTTGGGCGCCGGAGGTCTATCTCGAAGTCGTGCCGATTTGCGGTAGCTTTGGGGGACCGATTATTGGTGGCGATGGGACTCCTATCGAGTACGCCGTCAAAATGTCGCAGTTTCCGCAAAGCGTGCAACTGGACGCCCAACTGGGCGCCGGCTTGCTGCTCGCTGCCGATATGACTGAATTGGCCGAGATGGTAGCCGAAAAACACGGTTCGGCTGCGGTATTCGATCAGCCAGGTGCTGCAGATGCTGTCGAATTGATTCGCCATCCAATGCAGGAGAACATCGAGCACCTCAAGGAGCACATTGATTCTGAGGAATGGCAATGCCTGGCGTCCTGGACCAGCGACAACTTGCGAAATTTGCAGACGATGCTGGTTCAAAGGCAATGCGACGGTTTCGTGCGGGAATGCCACGGCGATCTGCACCTCAGAAATCTCGCCCGCTTGTCGTCAGGAATCGCTGCGTTTGACTGCGTGGAGTTTAGCGAGGAACTACGCAACATCGATGTCATCAGCGATGTTTCTTTTCTGATGATGGATCTGATTTCCCGCGAGCGTCAGGATCTTGCCTACATTTTTATCAATCGCTATCTCGAGTGCACAGGTGATTATGCGGGCATGTCGCTCTTTGGGCTGTACTACGTCTACCATGCGTTGATTCGCGCCAAGATCGCAGCCATCCGAAGTGTTGAACGTTCTGATGAGGCCGCCAGGCAACGTGACGAGGAAGAAATGGAACACTGTTGTGGCGTCGCGCTTCGCTGGATTGAATCACGCCGACCCTGTCTTATGATCATGCATGGCTTCTCTGGTTCCGGAAAGACCTGGTTGTCGCAACAATTGTTGTCACGATTGCCCGCCATATGTGTACGTTCAGATATAGAGCGCAAGCGCAGCTACGATCTGGAAGAGACTGAGAGCAGTGGTGCTGATGTCGGCGCGGGCATCTACGATCCGCACGCACGCGCAGACATCTATGCGACGCTCGCCGCTGCGGCAAAGACCTCGCTCGGGATCGGGCAACACGTCATAGTCGATGCCGCTTTTCTCGAACATGCGGACCGGCAGCGATTTCGGGAATTGGCGAAACAAATGAATACGGGTTTTATTATCGTTGATGTCTATGCAGCGCCCGACGAGTTGCTTCGTCGTCTGGATCGCAGGAAGCACGATGCGCGTGATGCGTCAGAAGCCGACGTGCAGGTACTTCGCTACCAGTACGAGCGTGCGGATCCTTTGGACGCCGCAGAGCTTGAGTGGACAATGGCCGTCGCAACAGATGCGGACGTTGATGCGGATGTGCTCGCGGAGCAGATCAGACAAGGAACTCATCACAGCGGCACACTTTAGTGCGCGGTACGCGCATCGTGGAAAGTCAGTATACAAAGCGCTTGGCCTTGCCTGCAGAATTGACCGGTTAACTTGTCAAGAAATCAGAAGTCATGGAATTGGTGTGCCCAGCGGGTAATCTCCCTTCACTAAAGGCTGCCGTCGATAACGGCGCAGATGCTGTCTATATCGGTTTCAGGGACGAAACCAATGCGCGCCATTTCGCCGGGCTTAATTTCGTTGACAAGCAGATAGAGCAATGTCTGGCCTACGCACGTGGCCACGGAACCAAAATCTACATCGCGATCAACACCTACCCGCAGCCGGACAACTTCGCGAAGTGGAAAAGAGCCGTTGATCAGGCGGCGGAATATGGTGTGGATGCGCTGATTCTTGCGGACATCGGGGTAATGGATTACGCCGCCGAGAAATGGCCAGAGCTGCGCCTGCATCTTTCGGTTCAGGCTTCGGCAACCAGCCACGATGCCATATGTTTTTATGCCGAGCAGTTCGGGGTAAAGCGTGCAGTGATTCCCAGAGTGTTGTCGGTCAAGCAGGTTGCGTCCCTGGTGAAGAACAGTCCGATCGCGATTGAGGTGTTTGGTTTTGGAAGCCTTTGCGTGATGGTTGAAGGCCGTTGCTATCTCTCGTCTTACGTAACGGGGCAGGGGCCGAACACATTCGGTGCGTGTTCGCCCGGGAGTTTCGTACGCTGGTCCGAGACGAACTCGAAACTCGAAACGCGTTTGAACGGAGTACTAATTGATCGCGTTGAGAAGGACGAGAATGCGGGATACCCGACGATCTGCAAAGGTCGATTCGACGTTAATGGTGAAACGGGCTACGCGATCGAAGAACCAACCAGCTTGAATACCTTGCCAATATTGCCCGATTTACTGAGAATTGGTGTTGCGGCAATCAAGATCGAAGGACGTCAGCGCAGCCCTGCCTACGTCGCAAAAGTGACCGCGGTGATGCGCGCGGCGATCGATGCCTGCATACGCGATCCGGAAAACTTTTTGCCGGATCAAGCCTGGCTGGCGCAATTGACGTCATTGTCAGAAGGTGCACAGACCACATTGGGTGCCTACCAAAGAGAATGGCAGTGAGTACCGCAATCATGCCGGCACGTGCAAGACTGTCCCTTGGACCGATTCAGTACCACTGGGCGAGAGAAAAGATCCACGAGTTTTATCGCTCGATCCAGTCCACACCGGTGGATATCGTTTATCTGGGTGAAACTGTTTGCTCCAAGCGGCGTTCGATGCGGCTCGGAGACTGGATTGAGGTTGGAGAACAACTGCAATCTGCCGGCAAGGAAGTCGTCTTATCAACTCTCGCTCTTCTTGAGGCCAATTCCGAACTTGGCCTGGTGCGCAAACTTTGCACAAACGGGCAGTTCGCGATCGAGGCGAACGATATGTCGGCGGTACAAATGCTGGCCGGCGAAACGGAGTTCATCGGCGGGGCATCACTCAATATCTATAATCCAGGGGCGCTGAGAAAACTGGTCGGTATGGGCCTAAGCAGATGGGTCATGCCGGTTGAGCTGTCAAAAAGCGTACTCGCGGGGTTTTTAGCGGAAATGCCAACGGGCATAGAGTCTGAAGTATTTGCCTGGGGACGATTGCCACTTGCCTATTCCGCGCGCTGCTACACGGCTCGTGCGCACAAAGTGCCGAAAGACGCTTGTGCGTATTGTTGCATCGACTACCCGGATGGGCTGGTGCTTTCCACTCGTGAAGACGAGCGTTTTCTGGTCATCAACGGAATTCAGACTCAGTCAGCCAGAGTGCACAATCTCGTTCACGAATTGAGCGACCCCGGGTCGGGTGTCGACATATTCAGAGTCAGCCCACAATCAGAGCACACTGAACAGGTGATTTTTCTATACGACCAGGTGCGCTCGGGCGAGTTGGACGCCATTAAAGCGACAGACGAACTGGCAGCACTCACAGGCGCAGGGCTGTGCAATGGTTACTGGCACAATGAAGCTGGAATGGCTTCCTGTGGCGCGGTCTGTGGCGCATGATTCGGAGGCCTTCGCAGATTATTCATTCAGCATTGAATTCGCTGCTGGAGGAACATCGTCCTATCTACCATAGCCAACGCGAGTTTCTGCGGTTTCTGGAGCGACAAGGCGATCTGAAGCGAATTCAGGTGCCCGTCAGTCCGGCGTTAGAGATGACAGAGATTTGTCATCGAACTCTTAAACAAGCCGGACCAGCATTGCTGTTTGAGAATCCGACCGGAGGGACCATGCCTGTGGTTGGCAACTTGTATGGGACTGAGCAACGGGTCGCTGCGACAATCGGTCTCGCCGACTCGAAGGCGCTTCGCGGTTTCGGTGAGCAGCTGGTCCTTCTGAAGGCGCCGGTAGTACCCAATACACTCGGTGATGCGATAGACAAGATGCCTGACATTCGCAGGCTGGCTCATCTGAATCCGGTAGAAGAGGACAAGCCGGCATGCCAGGAAGTGGTTTTTGAGGGGGACGACGTCGATCTGTCCACGCTGCCTATTCAGACTTGCTGGCCGGACGATGCCGGCAAGCTGATCACATTTGGCCTGGTGGTGACGAAGGGGCCGCACAAAGAGCGACACAACATCGGGATATACCGTCAGCAGGTGATCGGGCGCAATCGACTGATTATGCGATGGCTACATCATCGCGGCGGCGCGATTGATTTCGCAGAATTCAAGGCTGCCAGACCCGGTGAAAGGTTCCCGGTTGCCGTAGCAATTGGCGCGGATCCTGCCACGACACTGGCCGCCGTGACACCGGTACCCGATACCCTTTCAGAGTTTCAGTTCGCAGGGCTGTTGCGTGGTGCAAAGACAAGAATCGCCAAATGTCTAAGTCATGATCTGATTGTGCCCGCGACGGCAGAGATAATACTCGAGGGTTTCATAGAGCCAGACGAGATGCTCGATGAAGGGCCATTCGGTGACCATACTGGTTACTATAATTCTGTCGAAAAATTCCCGGTATTTACGGTTGAACGCATCACCCATCGCACTGATCCGGTTTATCAGGCGACCTATATGGGAAAACCGCCCGAAGATGAGCCCTCGATATTATCTGCGAGCCTCAATGAAATGTTTATTCCGCTGTTGCAGGAGCAGTTTCCGGAAATCGTCGATTTCTATCTTCCTCCGGAAGGCTGTTCGTACCGGGTGGCGGTAGTGAGCATCAAGAAGGGCTACAAGGGCCATGCGCAAAGGATCATGTTTGGCATTTGGTCCTATTTGCGACAATTCACCTACACCAAAATGGTGATTGTGACGGACGATGACATCGACGTACGTTCCTGGAAGCAAGTGATCTGGGCGATGACAACGCGAATGGACCCGGCCCGCGATACGACAGTCGTCAACAATACGCCAGTGGATTATCTTGATTTCGCAAGCCCGGCTTCGGGCCTTGGCTCCAAGATTGGCATCGATGCAACGACAAAATGGCCGGGTGAAACCACGCGACAATGGGGCCGGCCAATAAGCATGAGCAGCGACGTCAGTGAGCGGGTGGACAAGTTGTGGGCTGAGCTCGGCATTGATTGAGCAAACCCATATGGAATACTGAAATGAATATGTCCGGGCCAAAAGATACTTCTCCAGAACTGCCGTCAATCGCCACAAAACCGCTGTCATGGGTACCACAGCCGGTGAAGGCGAAAGCGATCACAAGTACATTGAATGCAGTGTTTGCGACGCCATTGCAGGCAGGTGAACTCGGTTTTCTTGCTGAGCGGGTGATTAACATCTTCGTTTCCGATGCAGCGCTGAGATTCTCGGTGAGGCTTGACGAGAATAAGTTGTGCGCAGGAAGTGAGGTACAGGAAGCAGACCTGACAATTGAAGGCACCGTCTATACGTTTCTGTTATTGGCAACGCGCAAGGAAGATGCAGACACTTTGTTTTTCCGCCGCCAGTTGAAAACGTCGGGCGATACCGAGCTCGGACTGTACGTCAAAAACTTTCTTGATGGACTCGAGCCCGAAACCCTGCCGTATCATCGGGCGATCGACCCGATACTGCGCAAGAGTCTCGCGATCGCGGATAGGGTCGATAAGATTCGCCTGCCCAGGTTTTTCGGGCGCGGCTAGCCCGGAACGTAAACGTCAGGCGGGCGTATCCGTTTCATATTGCGGGAGATCGTCCGTTATTTCGTGCCACGCAGCCTTGGAGCCTACGTACGCGTGAAACCCCGGAGGGCAGGGCGGGTTACCGTCAACTGTGCCCATGCAGATGTAGAAAACCTCAGGTTCTGGCTTCGCCTCGACAAAAATATTCGAGCCGCATTCAGCGCAGAAGATCCGATCGTTAGCGGCGGATGACGCGTACACTTTTGCGTCGGCTTCGCCGGAAACGAAGCGAAATTTGTCCCGGGCTACAGCACCGAATGTGGCGTATGCGGCGCCGTGCAAGCGCCGGCACTGTGAACAATGACAGTGACTGAACTCAGTAATGTCCGCATCAATTTCGTACTTGATACGCCCGCACTCGCAACGTCCGCTAATCATCTACTGCTCCTTCTTTTGTGTCGGTTCCTGCTTATCGATCAGCTCGCCGTGCCACTCGCTGATATTCATCTCGATAACGGCGAAACCACCGATCCAGACAAGCTCATCCCACAAGTACAGCCAGTGCGACAGGCTGGCCCAATAGATTCCGAGACCGATAAGCGTTAAATACATTAACCTGCTGGCCCAGTTCGCCGTGGTTAGTAACGCTCCCTGGGTTACTTCACGATCCTGCAAGCGTACAACAGTTTCGATCGTGAGCAATATCAATAACCAGGTGACAGCCTCGACAAGGTCTACCCACGCCAGAACTCGCTCGAGTTCAAGGCCGGCCATGTCACTGACTATCGGATCTTCACCCAGCAAATAGAACTGATTTTCGTCGGATAGCCCGGCACAGGTTTGCTCATTAACTTCCGTGTACTCAAGGTTGTAGACATAGGATACATCGGCATTAACCATGTCACAAAGTTCCGGCACGTTTTCAACGGCGACAGTAGGTTGCAAATTGATAACGACTACGATGAAGGCGTATATGGTGTGTCCTATCAGCACGTAGCAGAAAACACGGACGCCACGTACGGTGTGTGCGACCCAACCTGTCCAGCCGTCTTCATCGATAACGTATGTTTCGAGCTCAAACATGAACAGCAACAGGAACCAGGCGGATTCATCAATGCTGGTGGCGAACTCGCTGGTCCAGTCCAGAAAGGTCGATGCGGCATGCAGGGTATGAACAGCTCTGTTCCAGTCCTCAAGGATGTAGTACACGAAATTGATAATTAATAACGCGTACACCGTCCACTTAACGGCCTGCTGAATCTTGTGCATCCTGGAATCGGCACCAGCCGCCGACTGTTGACTCATCTAGAGTCGATCCTTGATCTGGTAGAACAGCACGCCAAGTGCCATCATCGGTTTGTTAAACACATACGCGCCTGGAACATTGAACGGCTTGATGTTCGCGAAAATGTCAAACTGTTCCATAGTACCGGCGACAGCATCTGCCATAATTCTTCCTGCAAGGTGAGTGACATTGACGCCGTGGCCTGAGTAGCCCTGACAATAGAAAATAGAGGGAGAGATTCTGCCGAGCAGTGGCACTCTTCTGAGCGGAATGCCGATGGTGCCGCCCCACGCGTAGTCGATGCTGATGTTCGCCAATTGCGGATAGATCTTCAGCAGTCTGGGTCTTAGATTATTTTTGATTACGTCGAGATCTTCGCCGTAGTAGTTAATGCGCCCGCCAAATAGCAGCCGCTTATCGGCACTAAGTCGGAAGTACTCCAGCACGAAATTCGGGTCACATACTGCAAGGTCTTGCGGATTGACCGTATTAACAACTTCCTCGGAGAGCGGTTCCGTCGCAATGATGTAACTTCTTACGGGGAACATTATGCCGCGCAGTTTTCGTTCGAGTGTGTGATAAGCGTTGCCCGCGATGACAATGGTGTCGGCTGTTACAGAACCCTGTTGTGTAACGACTCTAGGCTTAGCGCCTTGCTCGATATTCAGGACAGGAGACTGTTCGTAAATCGTCGCCCCGAGAGAGACCGTCGCCCTTGCTTCGCCAATGCACAAATTCAGTGTATGTAGATGGCCGTTAGCCATGTTTAGCAACGCGCCAATGTAGGCGTCGGTACCGATTGTCTCGCGCGTCTCCTCCCTCGATAACATCCGGAATTCATGTGGAAAATTATCTCTTGTGAGTCGCTCAAAATCGGCCTCCTGGTCGCGCAGGTGTCTTTCTTTGATCGCAACGTCGAGGTAGCCGAACTTCAGGTCACACTGAATGTCGTATTTCTGCACGACCTCGCGAATAATATCGTTCCCGGCCCAGCGCAACTCCCTGACAACGTCGTCCACATTCTCGCCAAGGTGTTTTGCAATGCTTTTCTCGCCGGCAATGCCGCCAATAAACTGGCCACCGTTACGGCCGGAAGCGCCCCACCCGATTTTGTTTGCTTCAATGACATGCACGTTGTAGCCGCGCTCGGCCAGGTGCAAGGCCGTTGAGATTCCAGTAAAGCCCGCGCCAATAACACAAACATCCGTACGTTGCTCTCCCAGCAACGGTGCGAAGTCTGTAACGTCATTAACAGTGGCTGCGTAATAGGAGTCGGTATGTGCTTGGGGTTTCATCGCATGTTGACCTCGTCCACGTGTTTTTGACGAATGCTCGCAGGCAATGCATCCCGGCCTATAGGCGGAACTTACTTCGCATGGTCATTTGGAGAGCAGGAGGGTATATGCACCCCGGAACCTGTCTTAGTGGGACTTCCTCAATTGTGTTCGTCGGTACTGAGCGGGGGTTTGCCCAACGTACTTTTTGAAGGCGGCATAAAACGCGGAGTTGGAATTGAATCCGACAGTGAACGCGATATTCAAAATGGCGTTGCTCTGGCCGTTGAGCTCGGATAGCAACACCTTGGCATGTTCAATCCGGTATTGATTTAGATAATCAAAGAAGCTCATACCGAACCCGGAATTGATGACTTGTGACAAGTGATTGACCGAGCAACCCACAAGCTCCGTAAGATTGGGCAGAGTCAGATCAGATCGGAGATATGCCTGTTGCGAATTCATGATCTGATCAAGTCGGTTTTTGTGATCGAGCAGTTGTTCGCTGCTCAACCCGGATTTCGCGTACTTGTTCCCCGGCGACTCTCGAGATCTTATGTTCGCGATGTTCGAGCTGCGAGCGCTGTCAGGGCTGTCATAATAGTCGGTGATCGTCATCGCCACATCGCCATGCAAGGTCATAAACTCTGCACCGAAATAGAAATCGGAGTGCTTACCATTGCCGTTATTCTTAGTTGGATGGGCCTGGTACTGAAACGCTATGGTGTCTCGGCACTTCAGAATTTCTCCGATCAATTCATACCGGTGTCGGTGCGCGGAGAAAAAATCGACCAGGGTGGTTACAAGTTCGTCGTGCGTGCGTTGCACGTTCTCAGGAATGTCGCAGTAAACTCCGTCAGCGGTAAGATGATCCGCCACGCCTTTCGGATCGTGGTGGTTCCACGCATCAATATAGCTTTCTACAAATTTTGTCGTACGCATCAGAGTCCCCTGACTGCCGATGTGCGAACACATATACTATCGTATGCCCGCGGGAGATGTCATTGCAGATTGACATTTGCGGTGCTCTCACGGCAGATTAGGCGCTCAAACCGGCATGGTTGTGGGGATTTTGGTGAAAAAAATTGTAGCTCGAGTCGTATCTGTACACGCTGGATCAAACGAGGATTTAAGCAAGGACGAGCGTCCAAGCATTCAGGTTGATTTGAACGGTGTCGTCGGTGATCGCCACCAATCCTACGAGCGGTCAACGTGGCAAGGGGACAAACAAGCTGAGGGCACTATTCGACGCAATGAACGCCAATGGTCGGCCGTTTCGGTCGAGGAGCTGGCCGAAATCCAGGCGGCGATGGACCTGAGTGAATCTCTTAGTGCCGCAAGCTTGGGTGCGAACCTCTGTTTGACCGGAGTACAGGAGCTATCCCGTTTACCGAAAGGGACCTTGCTGAAGTTTCCATCGGGGGCAGAACTGATGGTCGAAGAATACAACCCTCCCTGCCACGACATGGGCAAGAAGCTGGCATCAGAGTGCACAACGCGTTCAGGCGAACCGTTGTCATCAACAGCATTTTCTAAAGCGGCAAAACTGACCCGCGGAATTGTTGGTGTAGTGGAAGTGGCCGGTCCGATTAGTGCGGGCGACGAGGTGACGGTCGAAACTTACGAAACGCCGACCTGGTTGCTGCGATCGTCGTAGACAGTCCGGGATTCTGCGGGTGATACGGATTGTGCATATTGGGTATCGACGCAAGTATGCGCCCATGAGGCTGTTGTCGACCAAAAGGTGCCGCAGTATCTTCCTGATCGGGCTGCTGATCGCCGCACTTTTTCCTGGTTTGTTGTCGGCCGACACGCAGCAGGATGCTCCAGAGCCTGGTCGAACCGTCGCGCCCCTGTTTGCCAGTCAGGTGCCGTTGCAGGTGACCATTGAGGCACCGCTGACAACATTAATGAAAGACCGCCCGGTAAAAGAATATCTCGATGGAACACTTAGCCTTACCGGGGACGACGGTGCACAGCAGACACTCGACCTGAAGATTCGCACGCGTGGCAAGTATCGCCGGAAAAAGGAGCACTGCGATTTCGCGCCGATCAGGTTGAACTTCCGGAAGAAACAGGTCGTTGGCACTGTTTTCGCTGGCCAGGACAAGCTCAAGCTGGTCACCCATTGCCGGAATTACAAAATGGCTTACGAGCAGCTGGTGCTACGTGAGTTTCTCGCATACCGATTTCTAAACGTGTTGACGGACAAGAGTTTTCAAGTGCGACTCTTGCAGATTAACTACGTTGATACCGAGGGCTCCAAACCAATGACGAAAATCGGCTTCGTCATTGAGGACGATGAGGATGTCGCCGCACGCAATGACATGTACTTCATCAAAACCGGCCACCTGTCCATCGATGATCTCGACCGAATGCAGCAAAACCTCGTCAACGTTTTCCAGTACTTTATCGGCAACACCGAGTTCTCGCAGTTCAGAGGCGAACCTGATGAGTACTGCTGCCACAATATCGACCTGATGTCGGCAACGAAGCGTGCCCCGTTCACACCGCTAGCCTACGATTTTGATTTTTCCGGCCTGGTCAATGCTCCGTATGCAGCACCTAATCAACGCTTTAAACATGAGAGTGTGCGACATCGACTTTACCTGGGGCTGTGCAAGAACAATGAATTGCTGCCAGGCACGTTTCAGCAGTTTCTTGACAAAAAAGATGAAATCTTCGGCATCATCAGCGAACTGGAGTTGCTTAGTTCAACAAGCAGGCGGAATGTCACCGGCTACCTGAACGATTTCTACAAATACATTGCCAAGCCGAAATCAGTTCAGGAGAGATTCATCGATAAGTGCGAAGACGGGCCATGAATTTCGCCGTAATACCAAAATTAGTAATCTAATGGCGGTGTTGCGCGCGCCCGGGCCGGTGTCCAGAACGGTTTTTGTTTGTGTGTGCAT
>Ga0255052_10003186_pt1 | contig 11519 bp, 10 predicted proteins | sample JV7_2_21_MG_FD_188632 | JGI IMG/M metagenome (GOLD analysis project Ga0255052, IMG submission 188632) | Seawater microbial communities from Jervis Inlet, British Columbia, Canada - JV7_2_21 | ecosystem: Environmental > Aquatic > Marine > Inlet | place: Canada: British Columbia | collected... | reverse complement strand
CCGGATTTCTCTGGACGGCTCTGGATGCTTGATTGGTGGTGATGGGTGGAATTGAACCACCGACCTGCGGGTTATGAGTCCGCCGCTCTAACCATCTGAGCTACATCACCGATTCTGTGGTCGTGAGCCAGCCGGGCGGCGAGGGCAGCAAATTGTCCTTATGCGGTGCGTCACTGTCAAGTTGGCCTATGGCCACGTTGTCGATGCCCGGTGGCAATCGCGGGCACGGCCCTCTCCTACACATTGAAGCGAAAGCGTATGACTTCGCCTTCCTGCACAATGTACTCCTTACCCTCGAGCCGCAAACGACCGGCTTCTTTCGCGCCTTGCTCACCTTTGCCGGTGACAAAATCGTCGAATGCGATCACTTCGGCACGAATAAATCCTCTCTGAAAATCGGTGTGAATCTCACCGGCCGCCTCCAGCGCTGTCGCGCCAACCTTGGTTGTCCAAGCGCGCACTTCTTTTTCGCTGGTTGTAAAGTACGTTTGCAGGCAAAGCAGCCTGTAGCCACTACGAATAACGCGATCAAGGCCAGGCTCGTCAAAACCCAGGTCGGCTAGAAACTCCGCCTTGTCAGCATCTGCAAGCAGAGCGATCTCGGCTTCGATTGCTGCGCATATTGCAACAACCTCGGCACCTTGATTCGCCGCATAATTCTGAACAGCCTCGAGATACGCGTTTGCTTCGAAACCGCGTTCCCCGACATTGGCGACGTACATAACAGGTTTCGCTGTAGTCAGATGCAAGCCTCTGATGATCTGCATCTCCTTGTCATCGAGTACCAACGAGCGAATCGGCAGGCCTTCATCCAGATGCGCTTTGACCTTTCTCAAAGTATCGCGCGAGCATAGAAGGTCCTTTTGACCGGTCTTGGCATTTCGTTCAGCTTTGTATAGCTGCTTCTCAACGGACTCGAGGTCGGCCAGCGCAAGCTCCGTATTGATCGTTTCAATATCGTCGATCGGGTTGATTGCGCCTGATACATGTGTCACATCATCGTCTGCGAAACAACGAACAACATGCACGATCGCATTTGTCTCTCGTATGTTTGCCAGAAACCGATTGCCCAGACCCTCACCTTTTGACGCACCCGCAACAAGTCCAGCTATGTCGACAAACTCCATCGTCGTTGGAATCGTCTTGCGCGGCATGACAATACTCGCCAACACGCCGAGTCGCGGATCTGGTACCGGAACAACGCCAATATTCGGTGCAATCGTACAAAAAGGATAGTTCTCGACCGCGATTTCAGCAGCGGTCAATGCGTTGAACAGGGTGGACTTGCCGACATTCGGCAGTCCGACGATGCCACACGTAATTGCCATTTAACTTTCTGTCTTGGTGTGCAGTTGTTTCATCGCCGCATTGAGACCTTCATCAATCAAGGATGGCAAAACGCCGATTGCACCATCAATACTCTGTTCAACGGCAGCCTCAACGTCACTCGGTGCACGTGTCAGCACGTGGTTGGTCACCTCATCCTTTTCGCCAGGGTGCCCCACCCCCAACCGCAAACGCATGAAATCAGCGCCGCAATGCTGCATGACGTCGCGAATGCCATTGTGTCCGCCATGACCGCCGCCCATCTTCAAACGCACGGTACCGGGAGGCAGATCGATATCGTCGTGGGCGACCAACAGGTGCTTCGGCTTCAGCCGATAATAGTCGAGGACACCGCGAATCGGACCGCCACTAAGATTCACATAATTCTGCGGTTTCACGAGCCAGAACTCCTGCTCGTGAAGGTTGATTCGGCAGAGGTCCACATCGAACTTCTTCTCGAATCGATACGCACCACCGTACTTTCGCGCCAGCGCCTCCACGAACCGGAAACCGGCGTTGTGCAGCGTCTGCGCGTAGCGGTCGTCGGGGTTTCCAAGCCCGGCAATGATACTCAGGTGCGTAGTCATAGTGGTGCGATGTTAAACAAAAAGACCGCCTGACGGCGGTCTTTTTGTTAGCCATGTTGAGATAACTAGTCTTCCTTCGACTCGCCTTCGTCGGTCGACTCTGCCGGAGTCTCGCCCTCGGCAAGCTCTTCGCCCTCTTCGCCTTCAATCCCTTCGACCTCTTCGGCTTCTTCTTCGATCTCGTCTTCGATCACAACTTCCTTGATGATGTGGATCGAAACGATCGGCTGAACCTGCTCGGTTTCCTGCGCCAACTCGGGAATCTCTACACCTGCTGGCAACTCGATGTCCTCCATGTACATCAGCCCATCGAGTTCGAGCCCGGAAATATCGAGCTCGAGGAATTCGGGAAGATCCTTCGGCAAGCACACGACCTCGACATCGGTTCGCAGACGCGAAACCTTGCCGCCACCTTCCTTGACACCAATCGCAATATCTTCACCGACGAAGTGGATTGGTACGTTCATCCTGATCTTCTCGTCCGCTACAATGCGTTGCAGATCCAGATGCAGAATTTGGTTCTTCGCGGGATGACGTTGAATATCTTTGACGATTGCAGCCTGACTCCGGTCACCAACCTTGATATTCAGGATGCTCGAATAGAATGACTCACTTTCAAGCTGCTGCAGGACTTTGTCCTGCTCAAAAGCCAATTTGCGCGCCGGTCGCCCGGCACCATAGATGATTGCGGGTACCTTTCCTTGATGACGCAGGCGGCGGCTCGCACCCTTCCCCACATCCTCACGGAGTTCCGCAATCAGGTTGAATTTGTCAGCCATGACAATACTCCATTATCTGATTGATTTTATTTGGAAATTTCCAAACAACTGACCAGCCTGGACTGCGACCGCCCGTGGCCGGGGCGCGCATGTTAACCCATGGGGCCGGGCAGAACCACCCTCTCTTGATGGCGAGATCGGACCGACTCTGGTTCTAAAGCTACCGCTGACTGAGCAACAGCCACGACTGAAAAACCGGGCATGCAACAGTGCGAAGAGTGATCTGTAGGTGCGACGAGCCGTGAATCAATCGACGTACATCGAACTCACCGACTCCTCATCGGCGATTCTTCGCATCGTCTCTGCAAGTAACGCCGCTATCGACAGCTGGCGAATCGTCTTGCAGCCCTGAGCGGCCTCGCTGAGAGGTATCGTATCGGTCACCACAATCTCGTCGAGTTCCGACTCGTTGATTCTCGACACGGCCGAACCGGACAGGACTGCATGGGTAATGTAGGCAGCGACGGATGCCGCTCCACGTTGCTTAAGAGCATCTGCCGCATGACAAAGCGTTCCGGCCGTATCGACCATGTCATCGATCATGACGCAGTTCTTGCCTTCTACCTCACCAATGATGTTCACGACCTCGGACAGGTTCGCCTTTGAGCGGCGCTTGTCAATAATGACTAGGTCCGCATCATCGAGTCGCTTGGCAAGAGCGCGGGCGCGAACCACGCCGCCGACGTCGGGAGAAACGACAACCATATCGTTGTACTTCTGCTTCCATACGTCAGCCAGAAGTAACGGCGACGCGTACACGTTGTCCACAGCGACGTCAAAAAAGCCCTGAATCTGCTCGGCATGCAGGTCAATAGTCAGCACCCTATCCACACCTGCCGTGGCTATGAGTTTCGCAACGAGTTTCGCGGTGATGGGTACACGAGATGACCGCGGCCTGCGGTCTTGTCGGGCGAATCCGAAATACGGAATTACAGCGGTGATTCTCGCGGCGGACGCTCGTCTCGCCGCATCGACCATGACCAACAACTCCATCAGGTTCTCAGAAGTCGGCGGACAGGTCGACTGCACGATGAAGGTCTCACGACCGCGAACATCTTCGAGGATCTCGACGCTTATTTCGCCATCGCTAAAACGCCCAACATGCGCTCGGGCCAGAGGAATTCGGAGACTGCGCGCAATATCGTGGGCCAACATCGGGTGCGCGTTCCCCGAAAAAATCGCCATAGTTGCCAGATCCACGACTTCCCCTTTATGTAAATGTGATGGCTGGGGCGGCAGGATTCGAACCTGCGGTACACGGGATCAAAACCCGATGCCTTACCACTTGGCTACGCCCCAATCCTGATTGTCTTGCGCAATATCCTGGTGCTGCCGCGCTTGAAAAGGACCCGCCATTTCCTTCACCCGGCATCTTGTCTTGAATCAGCAGCGCTGCTCTGAACACCTTGTAGGAGTGCTAGTGTGCTGTGAGGTCCAGGAGGTGTCAACGGCGATGACGATACGACCACGAATTGCCGTTCAGTCAGGAAATATCCAGTGATCGATGACCAGTCTGACCTTGGTGTCCGCGTTAATAGCAGACAGGCGTTTCGGCATCAGCTGGCCACCACCCTTGCGGTAGCTCGAAATCTCAACGGTCCAGTCAAGCTGCGCCAGCGCCTCAATCTGGCCATCAGCATTCAGCCTGGTCTCCGCTGGCAACGACGGATCCGGCAGACCCAATGCCCAGTAGCGCAAGCTTTTGACCGGTATGGTCCAGCCATAAAGCTGCCTGAGCTCGGTCTCCGCGTCGTTTAGCACAGTTCGAACACCATCTTTGTCAGTGTGCACAACCGTCGGGCCAAGGCCCTCGATTCGCACTGCGCCGAAGCCAAGCGGGCCACTTATCGTGGCGCGAAACTCCTCTTCGTGCTGCGTCCAGCGCAATTTGCCATTGAAGCCTTCGGCACCAGCGCTGATGCCGATTCGGCCGCTGAACTCCCAGTCGTCGAGGGCGCCAAGCACGCTCTCACGCGCTTCCCAGCTGGAAATATCAGGAAGCTCGAGACCTTGCCGCACGGCACAGCCAGAGATCAGCAGCAATGCCGCTGAGGCCGTGACCAGTCTTGACAGGAAGCGGCAGGGCATACGCTTACGGAGCTTCGGAAAAAAGACGCTCGCGCACATCTTTGAGATGCTCGCTGCCGGGGTCCTTGAACTCAGCCGCAACGAGCAGCTCCAGGGCCTCATCCCTGCGATCGAGCGCCGCCAGTACGTCAACCAGATGCGCAGCAACTTCGGGATCCGCGAACAGCGTGTAAGCGCCTTGCAGTTCCCGCAGAGCAGCATCGTACTCGCCGCGCCTGAAAAGAACCCAGCCAAGGCTGTCAATGATCGCTGGACTGTCCGGGTCGAGTTTCAGCGCCCTGCGAATCAGCTTCTCGGCCTCGCGATATTCGTCAGTACGATCTGCCAGCGTATATCCCAATGCATTCAGTGACAGCGCGCTGTCGGGCCAGCGTCGAACGGCCTGACGGTACTGGACGATTGCTTCATCAACACGGCCCATACGCAGCAGCATCTCTGCCCGGCTCAAGTAGGTGCCCTCGTCGTCAGGCCGATAATCAACGGCCTTGTTGTAATACTCAAGGGCGTCTGGATAACGGTGCAGCAGGGCAAGCAATTGCGCCCTTACGAGCACCATATCCACAGCGTATTTCGGAACCTCATCGGCAAAGTCGTCCAGATGCTTAAGCGCTTCTTCCTGATCGTCACGCTGGATGGCAATCAGCACGCTCGCACGACGCTGCGAGACGACGGCGCTCTGCCCGTATTTTACACCTGTGTACAGCTGAATCGCCTTGTCGTGTTCACCGCGAAAGTCCGCGATGCGCCCCAGGTAGTAAAGCGCGTCCATCCTGTAATCGCCGCTACGCAACAGATCTTCGAAGTCATCCCAGGCTGCGTCGAGATTGTTCTGCCGGAAATTGATGATCGCCATCAAACGCAGTGCATCAGTCCTCGACGCCTGCTCAAGCAGGATCTGGTTGACCTGGCTCAACGCATCATCGTCACGATCTGCTGCCATCAACAGCATCGCCAATTCCATGCGCGCCGCCGGATCCGGATTCGGATCATCGCCAATGATGCGTGCCGTAAAGTTGATCGCTTCATCTTGCTTGCCACCCAGGAGTAGCACTCGGGCGTACAGTAGTTTGGCCTTCAGCCACTCCGGGTCCAGATCTGCAGCGCGTAACGAACGTGTCTCCGCGACCGCCAGATCTCCGGCCTGTAACGCCATGACCGCCGCAGCATAGTGTGCCAGAGCCGACTCCGGGTACGGCTTGGCCAGCCATCGCATGACCTTGTCGCTGCGCTCGGGGTCCTCTTGCGACAACACCGACATAAGAGATATCAGACGCTTGTCCGCGGATTCGTCGCCAGCTTCGATCAGCTTCTTGAAATTGCGTCGGGAACTCCTCAACTTGCCGAGGCGAAGCTCGAGCCGAGCCACGTACAACAGAGCTTTGTCGTTGTCAGGGTCCAGCTCGCGCCATCGCAAGGCCGCTGCCAGAGTGTCCTCATCGAAGCCATAACTGAAAGCCATGAGCGTTGCCTGCCGCGCGGTTTCGGCATTGCCGCTAAGCTCGGCCGCCTTGCGGTATTCACGCGTGGCTGTGCGGTAATCGTCTTCTTGCAGAGCGATCTCGGCCTGCAAAATATGGGCACTGGCGGTCCCAGCACGGTCATCCTCTGCAAATGCGACTGCAGAAATCGCGGGAATCAATGCCAGCAACCAACATAAGGCCGGCATTCGTTTGGAATAGTGGTGCATTGCTACCCTTTTGGTCCTTCCTGATGTGGCCGCTTGGCTATGGCAGCGGGAATATTGCTGTGTCCAGGTAACAGAGACAAGGAACTGTTACGTCAGTTCGCTTATGATACGCCCCAATGATCGTAATCCTCTGCGTGCCTCTGCGGCACTTCGCAAAATAAATACTATGCGGCTGCAAATACTCGGGCTGAACCATAACACGGCACCTGTCGAAATTCGCGAGCAAGTGGTCTTTGCAGGCGAGGACATCAGCCGAGCGCTTGTACGCCTGCAAGAAATTTCCGGCATTGAAGAAGCGGTACTGCTTTCGACCTGCAACCGCACCGAATTCTATGTCGTGACAACGGATTCCGGGCGCGACGAAATACGTGCCTGGCTGCACGACGATCGCGATCTCGACCCGTCTTTTGGCGACACTCTTTTCACGCTCGATGACGATGATGCGATTCGGCATATCTTCCGTGTCGCTTGCGGACTCGACTCGATGGTTCTTGGCGAGCCCCAGATTCTCGGACAGCTGAAAGATGCCTTCCGCCAGGCGCAACAGGCAGGGATGACGGGCAAACGCTTGAGCCGACTGTTCCAACACACATTTTCAGTCGCCAAGAAGGTTCGCACCGATACTGAGATTGGCGCCAGCCCGGTGTCTGTTGCCTCTGCCGCCGTCAGTCTTGCGCAACAGTTCTTTTCGGGATTTACGCAGCACACAGCATTGCTCGTTGGCGCGGGTGTCACGGTCGAATTGCTGGCAAAGCATCTGGCCAACCGGAAAATCGGTCGACTGTTCGTCGCCAACCGGGATGTTGAGAAAGCCCGCGGACTGGCAAGCCAGTTTGGCGGTTACGCCTTGCCGTTGTCGGAGCTTGAAGGCACGCTGCCGGAAGCCGACATTCTGATAACGTCAACTGCCAGCAGCGAACCTATAATCACACTGCAACAAGTCAAGCGCGCGATTGCGACACGCAAGCACAAGCCGATATTCGCCGTCGACATCGCGGTGCCGCGGGATATCGAACCGGAAGTGGCGCAGCTCAACGATGTCTACCTGTACACAATTGACGATCTCGACAAGGTCATCCTCGAGGGTCAGGGTAGTCGTGAAGCCGCTGCTGCCGACGCCAATCGCATCCTCGACGACGAGATCCTCCGTTATCTCAGTATCGAACGGGCCAAACAGGTTGCGCCAGTCATTACCGCGTTGCGCGACCAGGGTGAAGCACTGCGAGCCGAGGTCCTCGGGCAGGCCCGCCGACGGCTTGGACGGGGTGCCGATAGCGACGAGGTCATCGACTACGCCACGGCTTCTCTCATGAAGAAATTGCTGCATGCGCCAAGCGTGCGTCTGCGCGAAGCAGGCGAGGCGTCAGACGAAACACTGATCGCGGCCGCCAGGGCGCTTTTCGGTCTCGACAAGGACTGAGCAGGCAGCACCGTGCAGGATTCCATACGCCACAAACTCGAGTCAGTAAGTGAGCGCGTCGAGGAGCTTGCCGGGCTACTCGCCGACCCGGACGTCATCGGCGATCAGAATCAGTTTCGCGAATTGTCCAAGGAGTACTCACGCATCGAACCAATCGTCGCATTGTTCGCAAAATTTGAGGCACTGGGCAACGATATTGTTGCGGCCGAAGAGATGACCAGCGACGCCGATAACGAAGTCCGCGAAATGGGGCAAGAAGAGCTGCAGGCGCTGACAAAGCGGCGCGAAAGCCTGCTCATCGACCTGCAAAAGGCGCTGATTCCGGCAGACCCGCACGACGAAAGCAACGTGTTTCTCGAGGTCCGCGCCGGCACTGGCGGTGACGAGGCTGCAATATTTGCCGGCGACTTGCTGCGCATGTACATGAAATTTGCCGAATCCATGCGATGGTCCGTCGAAATTCTGAGTGCTCGCGAAGGTGATCACGGTGGCTACAAGGAAATAATCTGCCGTGTAACAGGCAGCGGCATCTATGCAAAACTCAAATTTGAATCCGGTGCCCACCGTGTGCAACGCGTACCGGCCACCGAGTCGCAGGGGCGCATTCATACCTCTGCATGCACCGTTGCGGTTTTGCCGGAACCGGATGACATTGAAGCAGACGAGATCAAGACCTCTGACTTGCGCGTCGACACGTATCGTGCATCGGGCGCAGGCGGCCAGCATGTCAACAAGACGGATTCGGCGGTGCGTCTTACGCACCTGCCAAGCGGCATCGTCGTCGAATGTCAGGATGAGCGTTCACAACACAAAAACCGAGCACGCGCGATGTCGTTGCTGCACGCCAGGCTCCTCGATGCGAAAGTGACCGAGCAGACCACGGAACAGGCGGAACGACGCAAACTTCTGGTGGGCTCGGGCGATCGGTCTGAGAGAATTCGCACCTACAATTTTCCGCAGGGCCGGGTCACGGATCACCGCATTAATTTGACGTTGTACAAACTCGACGAAATCCTTGCAGGTGGTCTCGACCAGATCATTCAGCCCCTGGTCAACGAACATCAGGCCGACCAGCTCGCCGCACTTGGGAACTAGCAGCCTGTCGGACTTAGGCGATTGTAGCGAGACGGGTGGGGAATCGAGGACAGTTTTGTGATCATTTGAGGAGAATAGCGGGATTATTTGACGAAAATGATCGCGAAAATGGACCGATTTCCCGCCGTCGCAGTAGATCAGTCCTAAGTCCGACAGGCTGCTGGCCCGGATGTGTCATCCGTTGCTGCGGGCCAGATTCGTGCTGCTGGTCCGGTCCATTCGTCGCTGTCAAACCATCAGATTTGCCGGCGCAGGTAGTTCAGGACATCAGATCTCGTGATCAGGCCCAGGAAGTCGTCCCCGTCCAGAATCGCGGCATAGGGCTGCACCTGCAGCATCGAGACAAGATTATTGATACTGGCTTCCTTGTCCAACTTGATGAATGCCGTCTGCATCGCTGACTCGACCGTCGAATTCATGAGTTCGGGTTTGCCAAAGACAAACTGTAAAATAGCGTCTTCAGTAACCACGCCGACAAGTTGTCCTTCGTCCATCACCGGCAATTGCGAAAAACCGGCGTTTCTCAGCCGGTTGTGCGCGGTCGTCAGTACATCGGTCGGGCCCACGGTTGTCGTCGCACGCTCGCCGTGTAGGCGGCCAATCAGGTCACGCAGATCGCCGTATTGCGGCCGCTGAATAAAGCCCTGATCCTCCATCCAGAAATCGTTATACAACTTCGACAAGTACTTGTTGCCCGTGTCGCAGGCAATTGTTACGACATTTTTCGGTTCGCTTTGCTCCTGACAGTACTTCAGTGCTGCGGCAAGCAAGGTACCGGATGATGAGCCGGCGAGCACACCTTCGAGCTTTAGTAGTTCGCGCGCTGCCGCAAACGATTCAGCATCACTGATCGCATAGGCTTTGGTGACCTGACTGAAATCCGCGATGGTCGGAATGAAGTCCTCGCCAATACCTTCTACGAGCCAGGGTCCCAGCTCGCCAAGTTCACCCTTGTTGACATAGTCCGTGAGTACTGAGCCAACCGGGTCCGCAAGGATCAACTTGACCTGCGGTGCGTGCTCGGAGAGATACTTGCCAATGCCGCTGACCGTGCCGCTGGAACCAACACCCAAAACGATCGCGTCCAGATTACCGTCCATTTGTTCGACGATCTCGGGCGCGGTGGTCTGCTCATGTGCGAGTGTGTTGTCAGGATTGGAAAACTGGTTGATGAAATAGGCACCTTGCTCTTCTGCAATACGCTGGCCGACAACGTGGTAGTACTCCGGATGCCCCTGGGCAACGTCGGACCGCGTCAGCACAACTTCGGCACCCATCGCGCGCAGGTTAAAGATCTTTTCCTGGCTCATCTTGTCTGGCAATACCAGTATCAGCCGGTAGCCTTTTTGCGCCGCGACCAGCGCCAGCCCAAGCCCTGTATTCCCGGCCGTCGCTTCGACAATCGTATCGCCTGGCTTAATGTCGCCGCGCGCCTCGGCCTGCTCGATCATGGTTATGCCGATACGGTCCTTGATCGATCCAGCCGGATTCATCAGTTCGAGCTTCAGAAACAGGCGGCATGGACCCGTGTCGAGATGCGTGAGTTCAAGCATCGGCGTCTTGCCGACCATATCGAGAATATTGGAATAGACCTTCATGTTGACTTGTGTCCCGTGCGAAACTGCTGGCGAGTGTACGCGAAACTCACTGGTCTAAACCAGCCGCAGCAGGCTCCAGCATGACAAAGTCAATCCGCATTGATGCGGCACTCGAAGATGTTGCACGGCGCCTCGGGGCGATGAGCGATTCGCCGCGCCTGGACGCAGAGATCCTGCTTGCGCGCAGTGTTGACATGCCGCGCAGTTATTTGTTCGCGCATCCGGAGGACACGCTCGACGAGGCGGCATGTCAGCGCCTGGCGCAAGTTGTCGATCGGCGCCTGTCAGGCGAACCAATGGCCTACATCACGGGGATGCGAGAATTCTGGTCGCTGCAGCTGATAGTCAGCCCGGCAACGCTCGTGCCGCGGCCCGAGACGGAATTGCTCGTCGACCTGGCATTGCGTGAAATTCCGCGCAAAGCAGACTGGCAAATACTTGATCTGGGCACAGGTAGCGGCGCCGTAGCAGTGGCACTGGCCAAGGAACGACTATTATGCCAGTTGACAGCCGTTGATGTGAATCCGCAGGCGCTGGCCGTTGCTCAGGAAAATGTCCGTCAGCTAGACCTCGGTAACGTGCTCTGCCTTGAAGGCGATTGGACAGAACCCGTTGTGGACCGGGAATTCAACGTCATTGTGTCGAACCCCCCCTACGTCCGAGCAGATGATGCGGTCCTTGCAGCGCTCCAATGGGAACCTGCTGCCGCACTTGTTGCCGGCTGCGACGGCCTTGCCGCCATTCGAATACTGGCGCGCGATTGCGGCAGAATATTGTGCGCAAATGGCGTATTGCTCATCGAACATGGAGCCGATCAACAGCATGAAGTCGAAGTAATTCTGCTCGGACACGGCTGGACAGACGTTGAATGTCATCGGGACCTTGGCGGCAGGCCGCGTGTCAGCGTCGCCCGCAAGCCTTGAGACGAGACAGTTGCAA
>Ga0255052_10003185_pt1 | contig 11521 bp, 7 predicted proteins | sample JV7_2_21_MG_FD_188632 | JGI IMG/M metagenome (GOLD analysis project Ga0255052, IMG submission 188632) | Seawater microbial communities from Jervis Inlet, British Columbia, Canada - JV7_2_21 | ecosystem: Environmental > Aquatic > Marine > Inlet | place: Canada: British Columbia | collected... | reverse complement strand
CATAGTAGTGAAAGCATATCTAAAAGCGGAAAAATTTTTCATAGTAAATGCAGTTAGTAAGGATTTTGATTAGTATGACTTTTCTGGCTCTTTTATGGTTTTCTCTAAATGACTCCTAACATCATCATACTCTTTCTGTAAAGTATGATATTCCTCATTACAAATAAGACAGCTCTTAAGATGCAATTTGATTTTATCAGCTAACGCGGGAATAATTTCATCATCAGGCAGTTCACCGTTCTCATAGAGAATAAAATCACCAATCATTTCGGTATTGAGATGCACTGCATTTGGTATATTTATCTTTAAACTATTATAAACAGCAATTAAACGAGCAGAATCTTTATCAGATTGAACTATATCATCAAGATAATTTTGCTCATCTGCAGTTTTGAAATCTTTTTCTAACAACTCAATTATTTTATTATGCTTTTCCATTGGTCTTCCTAAAATGGTTCGGTACCCAAATAGTATCTTGTACAAAAGAATAGTGACATCTAATCCAATTTTTCCTTTATCTCGTTAAGAGTACGGTAGAACATTTTTTTAACGGCTGCTTCATTTTTATTCATTTTTTCTGCTATTTCAGAAAATTTCAGGTCCCCCCAAAATCTTAGTTTAACAATTTCCTGTTTTTCTTCACTAAATTTTTCCAGAACACTCAATGCTGTGGAAGCATCAATGTTTACCGATTCAGAAACCGGATTTATCTCTGCTATAATTGATTCATTCAGTTCCACAGAAATTTTTGATTTATTTCTCTTATACCATCTTATAAAAGTTAAAAAAAGCACTCTTCTCAGCCAGTTTTCCAGCATTGTAATAATTTCGAACTGCTCCGCAAAGGCCAGGTAAACATTGTTGGTAAGATCCTCCACATCATCTATATTAATAATACGCTTCTGATGATGCTTCGAAAGGAAATAGGAATAGGAGATATCTCTGATGGTTTTGGAAAGATCAGAAAATGCTTTTGAATCACCTTCCTTAGATTTTTCCAGAAGCTGATTGAGCTCTTTATTTGATATATTTAGATAATCTATCTTTTTCTCTCTTTATTATTGTCACCAAAATACTAATCTTAGTACTAAGTTAAAAAAACAAATAGATAGATTAGATGTATGAGTTGTAAAATTATATCATTTCTAATAATTATATCATTCCAGGTTGCATATGCACAGCCGGAACTTGATATAAAACCAAACCGGATTGAATTTAAAGATCTTTTTAACCGTTTGGACCACGCATACCTTATTAATAAAGGAAACGAAACGCTTACAATTGACAGCTTACAATTTAAAGAATCGCTATATCTGATTGATTATGATAATAACGAAGAACCGCCCTTTTCTATTGCTCCGAACGATTCTGTTAAAATGAGTGTTATTCTTTCGGGATTTCAAATAATAACAATTTCGGATACTTCCGATACAATTTACGTTTATAATGATGGTATAAACAGCCCTGAACCTTTACGTGTAAAGATAGACTTTTTTGAAGATGAATATGGTGATTTTACAGGAACGGTAACCGATAGCATAACTTTGCTTGAAAATGCGAATGTATATTTCTTTTATAATGGTATATATCTTCTGGATACAGCAACTACTGATGTAAATGGAAATTATTCAGCAACTCTGCCCGAGGGTGATTACACAATTGCCGCCGAAATGAGTGGATACTATGTCCAGTTTCACGACAGCACCTACGATCCATACTTTGCAAAAATTGAAGAGTTGGATTCCGGAGAAGTAATAACTATTAATTTTAATATGCTTGAAATCGAAGATACAAATTTTTCTGTTTCAGGTTCAATATTCGATTCATTGAATGGAACACCGATGGATAAAGGAATTATTATTGTTAGAAGAGGTAAACATGTTCCAACAATGAAACCCGGCGCGTCTCTCTTGCTCGATACGCTGAATGCTTTTGCAGGACTTATCCGACCTAATGGCTCGTTTAAAGTTTTTGTACAACAGCAGAATTATTATTATCTGCAGGCATATACAAATTACTTTTTGCCCGGCTACTATAATGATGAAGGAGTTGCCTCCGTTTACTGGCAAAATGCAGATTCACTATTAATTAACAATGTTATTATTGATAAAAATGTATTTTTACTGCGCGATTCTTCTTACGGCGCAGGCAGCATTGCCGGATCAATCAATATTCAAAAGGAAGGTACACAATCAGATCTTGAAGGAATAACTCTTCTTGCAAGATCTGTGGATAACGGTGCACTCTATTCTTATAATTTTGGAAAAGAAGACGGCGCTTACAGAGTTTCAAATTTGCCCTTTGGTACTTACGAATTAATCGGGCAAAAAATAGGGTTTGATAATGCAATAAGCCAGGTCGTTACAATCGATCCTTTTAATACACAGATTATTAATATAACAATTACTTTCACACCAACAGATGTTAATGACGAATTGCCTCTTCCGGATAACATTATTTTGCATCAAAATTACCCAAACCCGTTCAATCCATCTACTACAATTTCATTTTACATTCCGCAGGAAGATTTTGTGGAACTGAAAATATCAAACATTCTTGGTGAAACTATTACTGTTTTAATCAAGAATAATTTAAGTGCAGGAAATTACAACATTCAATTCGATGCTTCAAATTTTGCCAGCGGAATATACTTCTACACTTTGCGTGCTGGAAAATTTATTCAAACCAATAAAATGCTTCTACTAAAATAGTGATGCTTTTTTAATACTTTTTCACTCCTAAATTCATTTTATATAAAAGCTTTTTGATTTTTTTTAGTTAGCTCATTTTAAAGCGATTTGCTTTTAATTATTTGTCACTTTCTTTTTAAAGATGTTACTATATGAATAAGAAACAAATTCTTCACTTAAATAAAAAAGGAGAAAAAGATGAAGACGATGAAAATAAAGGGAGTTATGCAAAAACTAAGTGCATTTTTAATCTTACTAACATTCGCATTTTACGGATGTGAAAACTCAACGGAAGTACAACCCAACGGGCTGTCGATATCATTTTTCAGTGAGGGCTCGCTGGCTAAAGTTCAAAATAATTCAATACAGTTTAATGAAATAAAAGTATTGATACGCAAATTAAAATTAGACCCCGTTAGTTCGAGTAAATCATCAGATGTAAAAGTTGGACCATTTGTAATACATCTCAATCCGAATGGAATAAATACAGGGGTTCAGGTAAGCGATATACCCGAAGGTACTTACAAGCGTGTAAAATTTGAAGTGCATAAACTTGAAGATTTTGAAATCCCACCGGATCCTGAATTCAGAGAAGGTGAAAGCGGTTCTGAAAGATATTCAATAATCATCAAAGGTGAATTTAACAATACTCCATTTGTTTATAAATCGCAGCGTACTACTTACCAGAAAATTGAGTTTCAAACTCCGCTGGTAATCGAAAATAATTCTTCAGTTAATTTAACAATCAGGGTTAACCCATATTCCTGGTTTTTGGATGAAGGTGAGTACTTGAATCCATCGGATGAATCAAATAGAAGTGAAATTGAAATGAATATTGAGCATTCTTTTAAAGATGCATTCCGCGATAATAACAAGGATGGAAACCCGGATTAAGAAATATTATTTACACAAGGATAACTTGCTCTTAAAATAAGCTCTCTCACTACACTTCAATCCCTATCCCCCTCATTAGAAATATTGAGGGGTTAATTATTCTTATTATTAAGATATAATTTTTTTGCATTACTTTTTTGTAAGATATAAATCCCTATAATACTACTGATTAAAAAAGAAAGTTTTTTTACCTAATATCTTTGTCACTTTTAATCAATATTGGTCACTTAATTATATGTAGGGAATGTAATTCCTGCTTAACGAATGAGCATTTTTTACTCATTTGAATTCAAAAAAGATAAATTACCAAATATGTGAATTAGCACAATTTTTGATAATTATTAACCGTTCTGCGAGAAGCGAAATCTCCATAAGCGGTCAATTCATTCAACCTGGTGGTTGAGTTAAGATTTAATAGGATAAATAAACTTAGTAATTGGAAGTTTTAATAGAAAATATAATAATCTACGCAATTGTCTTCAGCCTTGTGGGAATGTTAATATATTTTTACTTACGCAGGTCTCAAACTAAATCAAAAAAAGTAAAACAGAAAAGAAGGAAAGCAGAAGAGCTGGGATTTCATGAACCGGTTTCGCTGCATCCCATAATTAACCAGGATCTTTGCATTGGAAGCGGTGCTTGTGTAACCGCCTGCCCGGAACACGATATACTTGGTGTTGCCAGCGGAAAGGGAATTACAATCAATGCTTCCAGGTGCGTTGGGCATGGTGCTTGTTTTCATGCCTGCCCGGTACAGGCAATAACATTGTGTATTGGAACAGAAAAGCGTGGAGTTGAACTTCCACACATAAGCCAGGAATTTGAAACAACAATACCCGGTTTATATATAGCTGGGGAATTAGGTGGAATGGGCTTAATTAAGAATGCTGTAGAACAAGGCAAACAAGCAATAGGATTTTTAGCTACTAATATTTGCAAATCACAAAAAGCAGAATTAGATGTTTTGATTGTTGGTGCTGGTCCTGCTGGAATAGCAGCATCTCTTGAATGCAAAAAGAGAAAATTAAAATTTGCAACTCTTGAGCAATCAACTTTAGGTGGAACTGTTGCTAGTTTTCCACGAGCAAAAGTTGTGATGACTTCACCAATGGACTTACCTCTTCATGGCAAGGTAAAACTTACAGAAACTTCTAAAGCGGAATTGCTGGAACTCTGGAATAAAGTTTTATCAAAAAATGAAATAACTATTAATGAGGAAGAAAAAGTAGCATCGATTGAGAAACAGGATAATTTATTTATTGTAAAAACTAATAAGGACCATTATACTTCCAGCAGCGTTTTGCTTGCAATTGGAAGAAGAGGTTCACCACGAAAGCTTGGCGTTCCGGGTGAAGAAAAAGAAAAAGTTGCTTACCGATTAATTGAGCCGGAATTTATTAAAAATCAAAATGTTTTAGTGGTAGGTGGTGGAGATTCTGCGATTGAATCTGCCCTACTACTTGCAAGTGAAAACAACAATGTAACTCTTTCTTACAGAAGCGATTCTTTTGCACGGCTGAAACCAAGAAATCTCGATAATATTACTAAAGCTATCAGCAACAAGAAAATTTCAGTTCTATATAACACAAATGTTGTTGAAATTTTGGATAAGGCAATAATATTAAAGGTTAATGAATCGGAAGAAATAATTTCAATTGAGAATGACTTTGTATATGTTTTTGCAGGTGGAATTCTCCCCACAATATTTTTGGCGGAAATTGGTATTAAGATAACAAAGAAGTTTGGAGAAGCCATACTTCAACACAAATAAGAATGCCTGAGAGAATTATATAAAGATCATATATTTTAAAATAATCGTAGTAATCATTATAAACTATTGCAATACACTTGCTCAGATTTCTCCAGGGGAACTTACAACTGTACATGCTAACCTGGAGGGGTTAAGTAATTGTACCAGCTGCCATGTCCTTGGTGAACAGATTCACAACGATAAATGTCTTGATTGCCATAGTGAAATCAAATCACTTCAAAAACTACAATCAGGTTATCATTCAAATTCTGAAGTTACAAGAAAAGATTGTGCCGATTGCCACAGCGAGCATCATGGAAGAAAATTCAGAATAATTAACTTCGATCCGAAATCATTTAATCATTCCAAAACAGGTTATAAATTAACTGGGAAGCACGAAAATATTGATTGTGAAAAATGCCATCAGCCAAAATTTATTTCCGATTCAAAAATAAAAAAACGAAAAGGGACTTACCTTGGATTGAACACAAATTGTTTTTCATGCCACGAAGATCAACATCAGAAAGCACTTGGTGATGAATGCTCAAATTGCCATAATACAACCGCTTTTAAACCAGCGCAAAAGTTCGATCATAACAAAGCAAGGTTTAAATTAAGCGGATCGCATGTTAATGTTGATTGTGTTAAATGCCATAGGAAGGAAGATAAGAATGGAAAAGAGTATCAATCATTTAAGAATATTCCGTTCTCAAGTTGTGCTTCATGCCATAAAGATGTTCACGAAGGAAGACTTGGCGCAGATTGTAAATCGTGCCACGTTACAACAAGCTTTAAATTAATTCATGGAAAGAAATTTGATCATAATAAAACTGATTTTCAGTTGGTTGGTAAGCACACTTCGGTTAGTTGTAACAATTGTCATAGCAAAAGTCTCAATAAAACATTAGATACTTATAAATGTACAGAATGCCATGAAGACTTTCATAAAGGTGAATTTAGTTTTGAGAATGGATTAATGAATTGTAGTGGCTGCCATAACGAGTTTGGATTCAAACCTTCATCATTCACCCTGGAAAGACATAATGAATTGAAATTTAAACTTAACGGCGCTCATCTTGCAATTCCATGCCAATCCTGCCATTTTAAGTCAAAAACCTGGAAATTCAGGAATATCGGCACAACCTGTTTTGATTGCCACAATAATAATCATGACGAATCGTTAAAAAGTGAGTTTATTCCAAATGGCAACTGCGATGAATGTCACAATATTGAAAGATGGGACACTATTAATTTTGATCACGGGCGAACAAAATTTAAATTAGAGAAGAAACACTCACAGCTAAACTGCCTTAAATGCCATCGTAAAGAAGATGACGGCAGCAGAAAGTTATTATTTAACACACTTAAGGGTGAATGTGTTAGCTGCCATAATGATTTTCACAAGGGTCAGTTTGCCGAATACGGAGAAACGGGCTGTATAAAATGTCACTCACTTGAAAGTTGGAAGGCAGAAAATTTTGATCATAATACAACCAGGTTTTCATTAAAGGGGGCTCATCAAAAAGTGGATTGTTACAAATGCCATCCTAAAATTGAACAGGACGGCAACATCTTTATAAAATATAAACTTGAAAAGTTTAAATGCGCAACTTGTCATTCATAGTTTTACTTATTGGAATAACGGTTAATCTTTATTCACAGGATCCTCACGGGGATGATTTTGATCTTGATTGCGAAATGTGCCACGGAATCGAGAACTGGAATGTCGATCCGCTTAAAATAGAATTTGATCATGGCAGCACAAAGTTTGAATTAACCGGGCAGCACCAGGCAGCGAATTGCAGAAGCTGCCACACTACTTTAGTTTTTTCATCAAGCGATCCTGATTGTATTTCCTGTCATACCGATCTTCACCAGGGAACTGTAGGAAAGGATTGCTCTAAGTGTCACACATCTAATTCGTGGATTGTTGAAGATATAAACCAGCTTCATCAAACCGGGAGATTTCCTTTATTAGGCAAGCATCTTGTTACAGATTGTGCTCAATGCCACAGCGGTTATGTTGATCTTAATTTTGAACCGTTAAACACAGACTGCTACAGTTGTCATTCAACAGATTATCTTTCTACAAGTTCACCTAACCATGCAAATGCAGGTTTTTCAACTTATTGTCAGGATTGTCATCCGCTTAACGCATTTTCCTGGTCGGCAATAAATGTTGTGCACGATTTCTTCCCGCTGGCAGGAGGCCATAGTGTTTCGGATTGCTTTGCCTGCCACAATCAAGGTGGAGATTTCAGCGGACTATCCAATGATTGTTATTCGTGCCATCAACAGGATTATGAAGCAGTAAATGATCCAAAACATATACTGGGAAATTTTCCAACAGATTGCGTACAGTGCCACACAATAAATGCATGGATACCTGCCAGTTTTGATCATAGTGTTACTGCATTTCCATTATCAGGGAAGCACATTACCGTTGATTGCTCGCAATGTCACTCAAGTGGTTTTGCGGGAACGCCAACCGAGTGTTATGCATGTCATCAAACCGATTATGAAAACGTCAGCGATCCAAACCATGTGACTGCCGGCTTTTCAATTGATTGTGTAGAATGCCATACAACCACCGGCTGGGATGGTGCCAGTTTCGATCACAACATTACAGGTTTTGAATTAACCGGAGCTCATATAGGTTTGGATTGCTTGAACTGTCATGCCAGCGGATTTACAGGAACACCAACTGACTGTTTTAGCTGCCACGAAGATGATTATAACAACACAATAAATCCAAATCATATCTCTGCACAATTTCCAACCAGCTGCGATGATTGTCATTCAACAATTGCATGGCAGCCGGCAACTTTCGATCATGATGGATTATACTTCCCTATCTACAGCGGCAAACATAACGAAGAATGGAATGACTGCACAGATTGTCATAATGTTCCCTCAAATTATTCTGTGTTTACCTGTATCGATTGTCATGAACATAACAGGCAGGATATGGATGAGGAGCACAGCGGAGTTTCAGGGTATATTTATGCTAGTACTGAATGTTTAGCATGCCATCCAGATGGAAGTGAAGGTTCCGGTTTTGATCATGCTCTTTCGAATTTTCCCCTTACAGGTGCACACGTCACAGTAGATTGTGAAGGATGCCACCATAATGGTTATGCAGGAACACCAACTGATTGCTTTGCATGCCATGAAACAGATTATAATAATTCTACAAATCCGAATCACCAGGTATTAAGTTTATCTACCGATTGCATTTCTTGTCATTCAACTGAACCGGAATGGCAGCCAGCTCAATTTCCACAGCACAATCAAGTTTTCGAATTGCTTGGAAGGCATTTGGAGATAGCCAATGATTGTGCTTTATGCCATAATGGCAATTATAATAATACTCCCGTAACTTGCTTTGAGTGCCATACGGATGCGTACAATAATGCAACCAATCCGAATCACCAGACAGCAGGTATTCCAACAGATTGTGAAAGTTGCCATAATTCTTCTGCATGGGCACCATCAACATTCGATCATTCTTCGACTGGTTTTGTTTTGGAAGGTGCGCATTCATCAACTCAATGCTCAAATTGCCACCAGGGTACAACTACGGGATTACAATCGGATTGTTTTTCTTGCCACGAAGATGCGTACAACAATTCAACTAATCCCGAGCATGTTTCCGCGGGACTTTCCACTTTGTGTGAAGAATGCCATACCGCAGTTGCATGGATTCCATCAACTTTCGATCATACATCTGCCGGATTTGAATTAGTAGGTGCTCACGCTACAATTCAATGCTCGGATTGTCATCAAGGAACAACAACCGGATTACAATCAGATTGTTTTTCATGCCATGAAGATGATTACAATTCAGCTCCCGATCATTCTACTTTAAATTATCCTATTAACTGCGAGATTTGTCATAACTCAATTACATGGGAAGATGTAATATTTGATCATGCTAATACAAACTTCCCGTTAACCGGCGCTCATACTTCACTTAATTGTGATGACTGCCATAGTACAGGTTATACAGGGACTTCAACTATTTGCTACGAATGCCATCAAACAGCTTACGAGCAAACCACAAATCCTAATCACGTGACTTTATCTTTATCAACCGATTGCGAAACATGTCATACAACAGATCCAAATTGGGAACCGGCTACTTTTCCTGTGCATAACAACTATTTTGAATTGCTTGGAGCACACACTTTAATAAATAACTGCGATGACTGCCACAACGGAAATTATAATAACACACCAAATACCTGCATGGGATGCCACGCAAATGATTATAATGGTACAAATGATCCACCTCATCAATCCCTTGGTTTTCCGGAAGATTGTTTAATCTGTCATGACATGAACGGCTGGGAGCCGGCTTCATTTGATCATGCTTTTTATCCAATTTCAAATCATCACGATGAGGTAAATTGTAATGAATGTCATTCAGAGCCGAATTATCAGCCGCAATGTATGAGCTGCCACAACGATGATTTTCTTGAAGAGCATGACCCCGGTGATCCTACTGACTGCTGGAGCTGCCATGACACTTTTGATTGGGATACGGGTTTAAGAAAATCACAAATGCAAAATGCTCATTAAAGTATGAAGAAGATTTTGTACATATTATTTGTAATTATTTCTGCGAATATACTTGCACAAACTCAAAGTGATACTTTAATTACAGGAACAGTAAGTTTTATTTCATCCCAGAATGTTTATGTTAAATTTGATAATACCGATGGTATAAATAATGGCGACACTTTATTTGTGAAGGATGGATCGATTCTTACTCCTGCTATTTTAGTAAATCATAAATCATCTACATCTTGTGCAGGAATATCACTTAACGGATTATCATTAAAAGTAGATGACCCGTTGTTTGCTATCATCGAAGTAATAGTTGAAGAGGAAATAGTAAAAGATGATTCAACCGCAAATCTTTTGTTGATAGAAACTATAGCATTTCAACCGTTAGTGAAAATTTCTCCTCCTGAATTTGAACCAAAAGTATCCGGAAAATTTTCAATTCAATCATATTCAAATTTTACAAACAGCAGTAGCAGGTACAACTACCAGCGGTGGAGATACATAACCAAACTAAAAGCTGAATATATCGGCAGTTCCGGTTTTTCATATTCACATTACATAAATTTTGCTTACCGTGCGGATGAATGGAGCCAGGTTACTTCTTCATTCGGCAACGCATTACGTGTTTATGATTTCTCCATCAAGTATAATTTTGACAGGACTGCTTCATTAATACTTGGACGTCATCTTAACAATAAAATTTCCAACATCAGCGCTGTTGATGGATTGCAATTTCATAAATTTTTTTCCGATTGGTCCTTCGGATTAGTTGCAGGTTCTCGTCCCGATTTTACAGACAATATGAATCTTAACATAAAGCTGTTTGAATATGGTGGGTATGTAAGCAAGTTTGATACTATTGGTACAGGCGCAATGGATAATACTTTAGCTTACTTTGAACAAACTAATGATTTTAAAACTGATCGCAGGTTTGTCTATCTTCAACACAGCAATTCAATTATTCCTTCTGCAAGATTTTTTCTCTCAACAGAAATTAATTTGTATAAGAAGGAACTTGGTAAAAGCAAAGGGGATTTTTCATTTACAAGCTTTTTTGTTTCAACCAATATAAGACCCAGTAATATTTTTTCATTATATCTTTCATACGATGCACGAAAGAATGTAATTTATTACGAAACATTTAAAAGCCTGGCAGACAGCATTCTTGAAAATGAAACACGTCAGGGATTCAGAACAAGAGTAACAATAAAACCGTTTTATCGTCTCTACGTAGGTGCAAATTACGGTTACAGATTCCGGCCAGGTGATATGAAGCCCTCGCACAATTATGGAGCTTATATTACTTATTCTACTATCCCAGGCATAGAATTAAGCTCAACTGTTTCTTTCACCAAGCTGAGAACAAACTATGTTGATGGAACTATTTTGGGAGTAAGATTATCGAGACCAATAGCATACGGGCTCGATTTTTCCGTGATGTACAGAAATACGAACTACAAATTCTCTTCAAATATTGATGATCTACGCCAGCAAACTGTATCAGTTAATTTGATGATAACGCTTCTTAGACCTGTTTCAATTAGTCTGGCATACGAAGGAATCTTCGAATCAGTTAGAACTTCCGGGAGATTACTTATGAACCTTTCCCTAAGGTTTT
>Ga0255052_10003184_pt1 | contig 11523 bp, 8 predicted proteins | sample JV7_2_21_MG_FD_188632 | JGI IMG/M metagenome (GOLD analysis project Ga0255052, IMG submission 188632) | Seawater microbial communities from Jervis Inlet, British Columbia, Canada - JV7_2_21 | ecosystem: Environmental > Aquatic > Marine > Inlet | place: Canada: British Columbia | collected... | reverse complement strand
TGGGCGGCAGGAAGTACTCCCGACAACACGCGGTCAATTCCGCACGCCTGATGAGTGCGGCGCAACCGGAATACCTTTCCACGCTGGTGGTCAGCTTTCCCACCGGTGTGGATCGTTACCAGCAGGGTTTTAATGGAGAATTTGAACCGTTGGACCAGGCCGGCCTGTTTCAGGAAATGTTCTGGTTACTGGACAATCTTGAACTGGACAATACGATTTTTCGCAGTGACCATGCCTCCAATTACCTGGTGCTGAAAGGGGTATTGGGTAAGGATAAACCCCGTCTGCTTGAAATCGTACGGGCGGCGCTTGATCGTCCAGGCTCGGTGCGTTTACGCCAGGAATGGATGCGCGGGCTTTAACCCGCTAATTGATACGATCGGGTCGGGGCGCCTGATCCAACAATTGGGATAACCGCGGTTCAATCCCCGCTCTCAGCCGCACGCGCTGTTGCATGGAGGGTGTTAGGTAAACATCGCCTCCCGGCTTTACCAGCAGTACGTGTTCAACACCCATGCGCGCCGCGACCTGTTGCCAGTGATCCTCACCGGCGATGGCGATCGCGGTGGCGGCGGCATCGGACAGCGCGCCGTCGTTGCTTAATACCGTTACCGAGGCCCAGGCGGTCGCCGGCACGCCCGAATGCGGGTCGATCAGGTGTGGATATTTCCGCCCCTGGTACTCATGGAAGCGTTCATAGTCACCCGATGTTGCCAGTGCTTCACCATCAAGCAGGTCCAGCATGGCGAGCAGACCCTCGCCCGCCGGGTCCCGTATCGCTGCACGCCAGGGTTTGCCCCCGGCCGCCTGGCCGGTGACACCCAGGTCGCCGCCGGCGTTGATCATGGCCGCGGTAATGCCGTGGTTCTGCAACATGGCAAGACCCGCGTTGACCGCGTAACCCTTGGCCACCGCACCAAAGTCCAGTTTGACCTGCGGATTTTCCGACAACACGGTTGTTCCATCGACCAGCAGATCATTCATGTCCGGCCCGGCCATCACCAGGGCGTTGATCTGCTCCCGGGCAGGCGGCCGCCACTGGGCGGGGGGGCGATGAAACCCCCACAGGTCCACCAGGCGGCCGATCGCCGGGTTAAAAAGACCGCCGGATCGCAGTGACAGCAGTTGCGAGGAGAAGATCAAATCCCGTAACAGCGGTCCGGCAGAGTAGGCCAGGCCCAGATCGATGGCCGCGTTCAGGTCCGCCAGCGGCCCCGGCAGCCAGGGGTGCAAACGCAGGTGCAGATCCCTGAACAGCTCTTCCAGCGCATTGATTGCCATGGCCGATTTTGCCGGGTCAGGTTCGGCCAGCGTGACCTCGACCAGCGTTCCGAAAACCAGGAATTGGCCACGCTCATGGACGGGTTCCGCGGCGGCCGGGCCGCTGCATATCAACATTGCCAGCAACCACCCCAACGGCTGCTTGCCGGTGTGCAACTTCATCTTCTTCCGTTGCCATTGCGTTGACCATTGCGCCGGCCACGCACCCACAAAATCAGCCCGCTGAGTGCCAGGAACCCCAGGGCCAGTGCCAGCAGATCGTAGACCAGCAGACCCGCGGTTCCAAATATCCGGCCACTGTGTGTGTCCAGCAACAGGCGTTCCAGGCTCAGGCCCTGGCCGCGGTACTGCTGCAAAATTTCCTGGCGCAGCGTTTCAGGAGCCAGTTCAGAAGACGACCACATTGGCTTTGCCGGGGGCGCCTCCAGAGCTTGCCAATCCAGCAGGTCCTTGTCGGACAACCATAGCTGACCGGCAGCTTTGACCACCACCGCGCCGTTCCCGGCGCGACCGACTGCAACGATGGACCCTGCGCCCGGCGGACCCCAGGGCAACCTTTCAATCAGACTGCCATTGCGTTCAAGTAATAACAGTTCGTCTGCGCTGGCAGCCACCAGCCATTCACCGCTGGCCACCGCACCCACGCCATTGGAAGTAGCAGTCACGTGCTTGTCATCGAGGTATAGTTGCGCACCGGCGAAGGTTAGCCACTGGTCACCGACAGCAAAGCTCTGTAATTTTTTCGGCTCGCTCAAACCATACCACCGGAGCAGTAAACTCTGGGAAACATGGTGTTGATCGAGACCCAGTTGGTTTGAATGGTTCAGCACCAGGCCACTGGCGATCATGAATATGGCAAACACGGCAGCGCTGATACCGATCGAGCGGTGCAATCGGCGGGTGGTTGAAGATTGGGGATTCTTACGGGCCATCTTCGCAGCCCGTATCGCCATGCAGTAAAAGCGCGATAGCGCCCAACCGGGTCAATGCGTGCACCGACAGGGTCGCACCAGAAATACCGTTGATTGTTGCGTTGAGATCACCATTCGCATCCAGCCTAACACCGTTAAATTGATCAGTAAAAGCGGGTACCACTACCTCGCCACCACGATTTTCCCGGTAAGTGAGCACCCGCAGGCTCTTTATCTGGCTGTTATCGACAATCACCCCTACCGTTATTGGCAGGTCTTTACCGATTTCTTCAAGAATCCAGGCCGACCGTCCTGCCTGACACCAGTATCTCAAGCGCAAGGACGAGTAATCATGGCCAAGCAGCCGGCTCACGTTCATCTTTCTTTCACCGGTCAGCCAGATAACACTGGTTTCCGGCGGTGAGTTACTGAAGGCGCGGTTGACAAATTCATTCCGGGTTTCATATACGGACTCTGCCGCCGCCGGTGCTGACCAGCAAATGGTCAGCGTCAACACCAGCGACGGCAGGATAGAATTTGTGCTTTTCGATCTAAAAATTGTAGCCTACCCCCAGGTCTATCCCGTTAAAATCCCTTCCACGTTCGCTGTCAAGGTTGTGGCTACGGCTGCGGTAATCAAACTTCAGAACAACATTTCTTGCCGGCCACCAGTTCATACCCACTTCCCATTGGTCAAACTGGTCACTGCGACGTGCAGCTTCCACATCCTCATAGCGGGTATAGAAACCGAACTGTTCATTGAGCCGGTAACTGGGCTCAAGATACCAGCCCGTCTGCTTGTCGGCACCGGCCGCTTCAACCGCTTCGCCGGAAAAATCCCAGCGGGCGTAGAGTGCACGAATACCAAAGCTGCCCAGCCGGTAATCAACATGCGCCTCCAACAGGGTGCCGTCATCAAGCCCGTCATTTGCGGCCTGGGAAGGATCAAACTGGTATTGGAGTGTCACCGCCGCTAGCAGGCCCTCGATACCCAGGTAACGCAGGCGCCCGGTTATTGCCCCGTCGCTGGCCAGCGCCTTGGCGACTTTCTGACGACCGCTGCGGACCCTGAAGGCGTTGCTGCCGGTCGTTGGCATCTGCAGGCCGGAGGTAAAGGCCAAATCCCAGTTCCAGTCCGAACCCATACGACCGTTGATCGCGGCGCCCGCTTCCCACCAGGTGCTGGGTACGATGATATTTTCTACATCGTTGCGCTCCACGCCGTAAAAGGAGGGTGGTTCATGGGTTTCATTGATGAGTCCCACCGGTATCAAAAACAGGCCTGCCCTGGAGTAGAGCCCCGGCTTCAGGTCAAACTCGAGGAACGCCTGTTCCAACTCGACCTCGCCGGGCGTATCACCACCGCTATCGGCTATAAATGAGTGCTCCAGTTCCAGTTCCGAGTAAAAACGCGTCTTGTCGTTGAATTCGTGGCCAAAAAACAGCACGAAGCGGTGAAAATCAATGGCCTCGACATCACGATCGGGGTCGGTCGCGCTGAGGTTGTTGTAATGCAGTTCACCGTATCCGCCAACCGTGGTTTTCAGCGGTCCAGCCTGTTGCGCCGGACTTGACTCGATCACATCTGCAACCGCTTCGACCTTGGCATCGGTCTCAACGGCCTGCGTTTGGGTCTGTTCAAGCAGGCGCTTCAAGTCATTGATCTGCTGTTGTTGCAATTCCAGTTGCTGTTGCAGCAACTCGAGTTTGGCGGTCAATTCCGCGTTATTTTCAAGGGCGTGAACGTTGGGGTTGGCAAGCAAACATAGCAGTGTTCCAGCGGCCAACAACCATCCGGATCTGTTGTAAATTAGCATCTTCGTAAGTCCTTTTTTGTATGGGTCAGAAAGCAATCGGAAAGCATCTTAATGTAAATGAGAATTATTCGCAATAACAAAATATATGTCTGTAAATGCCGTTTAAAAGCGCTCTCCGCCCGAGGGATACCGCGCTTTGAAAAAACGCTGAGCGGGGTTAGAAAGACCCCTTCCAGGCCGGTGAAACCCGCTACAGGCCTTGGTTTCCAGCCGTTTTGACCGGCAACCACGCTGTCTGTCAGCGGACGACTTTTAGCGTGAATCCGTTCGTTCCCGTCATCAGGCGGGCATCAAAAAAAGGGCGATTTGGCGATATACTGATTCGTGTTTACTTGATCTATGTCAAGTAACAGATGAATTACCGGGGGCGTGCTGGAGTTCGAACCCGACTGGATCGATACAGATGAGCCATTTGACCATTTCCAGTCCAGCACCTGAACTCAGCCCTGGTGTCGTAATCAGCAGTCGAGGCCCCCGGGCGAATCAGTTTTTGCTGACAGCAGGAGCCAACCGTTACTATATGGGTTCTCGAAATGCGGGACCGTTTGGACGGAATCCCATTTTTTAATATACGTCAAGGCAACACAGGAGTATCGATCGTGAAAACCCTGGCAGCAATCCTGGCCGGACTGGTGGTGTTGTGTTGTGTCAGCACGCAGTCGCGGGCCCAGGCCACGGCGGGTGAGGAGGCCCGAAACCTGCAGACCGTAATTGAGGCGCTGGAAGCCGATATTCGTGAACTCAGGTTACTATCAGAGCGGATCGATGAGGCGGGGGAAAAGGATGGTGCGGCACTGGCGTTCCGGCGGAATGAACGCAGTTTCCGGTTGCTGGCGGACGTCGATGCCCTGATCATACAGGTGACGCAATTGCCCGAAGGCGCCTCCTACCGTGAGGAAGTCGAGCGGCAACTGGGCACCGACATCGAGGGTATCGGGAGCGCGGTATTTGGCCGGCTCAACGAAATCGAACACAAGATCACGCTCTATACAAAAGAACTCGACACGCTCAGCGGCAGCACACTTGTTTCGATGCAAGCGTATATCCGGAGCCTGGAATCGGTTCGTCTTCGATATTACGAGGCGCTGGTCAATCACTTCGAAAGCCGCACGGCTCTTGGACTGTCCTCGGAAGAACTGCTGAAACGGCTTGAACCAAGACTGTTTCTGCACGCGGAAACACTGGCGGGAAAAATCGAGTTTACCGGCGCCGCACGCAAGGAAGTGCAGAACCGTCTGAACCAGGATCCCGGAAACGCGGACCTGGGAACGGCGCTGACGAATTTTGATGATCGCCATCAGGCAAATGTGGCCGGACTGGAATCACTGATCGCCCTGCTCGATGGCATCGGCGTGGACAGTTCCGAATATAAAACCGTCATGTTGCAGCATGCTCCAAGCATATCGATCAATTTTTTCTCGACAAAAGCGCTGCTGAACGTACTTGGCAAAGGCTGGGACGCCGTGGGGAGCGCGGTGTCGGCGAATGGACCAGACCTGCTGTTCCGGATGTTGCTGTTCGTCCTGGTCATACTCGTTTTCAGGACCCTGTCCCGTATTGTCAGGCGCCTGGTGCTCGCGGCCTGCGACCGTTCATCTCTGGACATGTCGGTCCTGCTGAAGAATGTGCTCGTTTCCGTTTCGAGCGGCACCGTGATGGCCCTGGGTGTATTGATGGCTTTATCACAGATCGGGATATCACTGGCGCCGATGCTGGCAGGGTTGGGGGTCGCGGGGTTTATTGTCGGATTTGCCCTGCAGGACAGCCTCGGGAACTTTGCGGCAGGGGCAATGATACTGATCTATCGTCCTTACGACGTGGATGACTTTGTCGAGATCACCGGCGCATCCGGCCTGGTGAAGAAAATGAGCCTGGTGTCCACGACCATCGTGACGTTTGATAACCAGACCCTGGTAGTCCCCAACAGCAAAATCTGGGGGGACGTGATCAAGAACGTAACGGCGCAGACAGAGCGCCGGGTTGACCTGGTCTTTGGTATCGGCTATGGCGATGATATTGAGCAGGCAGAACGTGTATTGCATGAAATCGTGGCAGCGCACGAGAAAATCCTGGAAGAACCGGCGCCAAGGATCGTGGTGTCTTCGCTGGGTGATTCATCGGTCAATATCGCGGTACGTCCGTGGACAAAGACCGAGGACTACTGGGATGTGTACTGGTACCTGACCCGCGAGGTCAAACTGCGTTTTGACCGCGAAGGTATCTCCATTCCTTTCCCCCAGCGCGATGTTCATCTGATTTCCGGGCAACAAACTTAGCCCCCATACCGACTGGTGCAATATGGGGGTTAGCCAGTGCATTGGTCCGGGTGGCGTACCTCGCACCGTCCTGATTGTTCTGGCCAACATAGAGACTTTTTTATTCCTCGTGTATATTTGTTACAGATACCAATAGCAATTTCATTCGATGGGGAGGTTCTCGTGAACAAGAATAATTTTGTGCCGGCGGTTTCCGCGGTGATATCAGTCGGTTTTATCTGGTTGTTATCAGGATTGAACAATCATGGCGAAGCAACCACGCCCGCTGTAGAGCCGTCATTGGATACGTCGGAGAACCTGGGTTTTACCGAGAGTGCAGCGCAGAAGAAACTGTTGGCGCCGGATGGAACAGCCGATGATCTATTTGGCGGGGAAGTGGCCATATCAGGTAATTTCGCTATTGCCGGGGCATCCTGGGATGACCACAAGGGAAATAATTCCGGTTCCGCCTACATTTTTTATCGACACAAAGGGGGGGTTAATAACTGGGGAAAACAAAGAAAGCTACTGGCGCCGGACGGGGCTGCCGATGATCACTTTGGAGGGGCAGTAGCCATCTCCGGTGATTATGCAATTGTCGGCGCAGCAGTCAACGATGACAAGGGGGATCGTTCCGGTTCGGCCTATATATTTCATCGGAACAGGGGAGGATCCAACAAGTGGGGAAAACTGAGAAAGCTGTTGGCTCCTGATGGGGCCGCCGAGGACTTATTTGGCACGTCGGTCTTTATCTTTGGCGACCACGCAATTGTCGGGGCCTCAGGGAACGACGACAAGGGAAGTCGCTCCGGTTCGGCTTACATTTATTATCGAAACAAGGGTGGTGCAAACAAATGGGGACTCCAGAGAAAGCTCCTTGCTCCCGATGGGGCTGAAGATGATTTTTTTGGCCAGGCAGTCTTCATCTCCAATAATTTTGCGATCGTCGGGGCAAGCGGGGATGATCACAAGGGAAGCAATTCCGGTTCGGCCTATGTTTTTCATCGAAACCGGGGTGGACCGGATAACTGGGGAAAACGGAAAAAGCTGTTGGCGCCTGATGGGGCTGCAGACGACCATTTTGGTCAATCGGTCTTTATCTCTGGCAGTTATGCCATCGTGGGGGCCCGGGGAAATGACGACAAGGGCAGTGGTTCGGGTTCAGCATACATATTTTTTAGAAACGAGGGTGGCACCAACAATTGGGGGAAACAAAAGAAGCTGTTGGCTCCGGACGGGGCTGAAGGTGACAGTTTAGGAGAAAGAGTGGGCATCTATGGTGATTACGCAATTGCCGGCGCGTATGCAAACGAAGACCAGGGAGACTACACTGGATCAGCCTACATATTTTATCGAAACAAGGGCGGCGCCAACAATTGGGGCAAGATCAGAAAATTACTCGCTCCCGACGCTGCGATGGGTGATGAATTTGGCACTTCGGTCGGTATTTGGCGTGCTCACGCCATTGTCGGAGCGTGGGGAGACGACGACAAGGGCGCCGAGTCTGGTTCAGCCTACGTGTTTACTGGCTTCGTGCAATGATTCGATAATATCCACGACGCCCGCCGATACCCGACCTGGAAGATAATCGTGGATTGCCGTTAGCGCATGGCAACATCCACCAGGCTTTGCTCGATCATGTCCAGCGCTTCCTCAAGGTGCTCCTCAGGGATGGTCAACGGTGGCAGCAGACGAATCGTGTTGCCCCAGTAACCGCAGGCCAGGATCACCAGGCCGTTTTCAAGTGCCCGTGCAGTCACCGCCGCGGTAGTTTCCGGGTCGGGGTCATGACCGCCCCGTTCGCGTACCAGTTCAAACGCCACCATGGCGCCAACACCCCTGACGTCGCCGATGGGCGGCAGGTCCTGGCGTGCCTTCATGGCCTGCAGACGTTCAACCATGCGTGCACCGATACGGGCGCTGCGCTCACACAGGGCCTCTTCCTGTATGACCGATAGGGCGGCGTGCGCGGCGGCGCAGGCCACCGGGTTACCGCCATAGGTGCCGCCCATCCCGCCGGGCGCGGGTACGTCCATCACCGAACGCTTGCCGACCACGCCTGAGATTGGGAAACCGCCGGCCATGGCCTTGGCCACGGTGATCAGGTCCGGAACCACGCCGGTATGTTCGATCGCGAACATTTTTCCGGTACGCCCGAAGCCGGACTGGATCTCGTCACAGATAAAAACCATGCCATGCTCATCGCAGGTTTCGCGCAGTGCCTGTAAGAATTCAGTCGGCGCCTGGTAGAAACCACCTTCGCCCTGGACCGGTTCGACGATGATCGCGGCGACGTCCCTGGCCTCGATATCCACCTTGAAAAGGGTCTCCACGCTGGCCAGCGAATCCTCGACGGAAATACCGTGGTGTGGCACCGGGAACGCAGCATGGAAAACACCGGGAACCGGCACACTGCCACCGGCTTTGTACGGGATGATTTTACCCGTTAGCGCACTGGTCAGTGCCGTGCGTCCGTGGAAGGCGCCCTTGAAAGAAATGACCGCCTGGCGGCCGGTGGCCACGCGGGCGATCTTGACAGCGTTTTCGACGGCTTCCGCGCCGGTGGAGAAAAAGACCGACCTGGCGTCATCAAATGGCGCCAGTCCATTCAGACGCTCGGCCAGTGCTATGTAGGTTTCATAGGCGCTGACCTGGAAAGCCGTGTGTGTGAACAGGTCGCATTGCGCCTTTGCCGCCGCCATGATTTGTGGGTGGCAGTGTCCGGTGTTGCAGACCGCGATCCCGACCGCAAGATCGAGATAGCGCTTGCCATCTGCGTCCCAAAGTTCCGCATTCCTGGCACGGGCCGCAAAAATCGGAGTGGCCGATGCCACGCCACGGGCGACAGCCTGTTGACGGCGGGCGAGTAAGGTTTCGTTATTGCTCATGGTACTGCTCCGGATCAGATAAGGGGGTCAGCGCTGGTTGGCTGCAAAGTAATATTGGCTTGTTTCGACCGGTCATGACGGGAAGTGGGTTCAACGGCTGTTTATACCGGCCATGCACAGGTATTTGATTTCGAGGTAATCGTCCATTCCGTACCTGGAGCCTTCACGGCCATTGCCCGATTCCTTGACACCGCCAAAAGGGGCAACCGCGTTGGATACCAGACCGGTGTTGATACCGACCATGCCGTATTCAAGCCCTTCGCCCACACGCCAGGTGCGTGCCAGGTCCCTGGTGTAGAAATAGGCGGCAAGTCCGAATTCTGTATCGTTGGAGCGCCTGATCACCTCGTCTTCCGATTCAAACCTGAAGATCGGGGCCAGCGGACCAAAGGTCTCTTCCCGGGCCACCAGCATTGATTCATCTGCTTCGGCGATGACGGCGGGTTCAAAGTAGGTGCCGCCGAGGGCGTGACGCTTGCCGCCGGTGAGCAGTTTGCCGCCCTTGGCAACCGCATCCTGGACATGCTCTTCGACCTTTTCAAGTGAAGCCATGTCGATCATCGGGCCCTGCTGGGTTTCACCCTTGAGACCGTCACCGATTTTCATCTCCTCGACGGCCGTTACCAGCTTTTCGCAGAATTCATCATAGACGCCGGATTGAACAAAAAAACGGTTGGTGCACACACAGGTCTGACCGGTGTTGCGGTACTTGGAGATCATCGCACCCTCGATGGCGGCATCGATATCGGCGTCCTCAAAGACGATAAATGGCGCATTGCCGCCCAATTCCATCGATAGCTTTTTCATTGTGCCGGCAGATTCCTGCATCAACTGCTTGCCGACTTCGGTGGAACCGGTGAAGGTCAGTTTGCGGATGATGGGATTCGAAGTAATCTCGCTACCGATTGCCCCCGAGCCACCGGTGATGACGCTGAAAACGCCCCTGGGCAGTCCGGCCCGTTCGCCGAGTTCAGCCAGGGCAAATGCCGACAACGGGGTTGCCGTTGCGGGTTTCGAGATCATCGTGCAGCCTGCCACCAGGGCAGGGCCGGCCTTGCGCGTGATCATCGCCGCAGGAAAGTTCCACGGCGTGATCGCGGCGCAGACACCGATCGGCTCTTTGACCACCACGATCCGCTGATCATTGTTGGTCTGTGGGATTACGTCGCCGTAGGCGCGTTTGCCCTCTTCCGAAAACCACTCGAAAAAAGCTGCGGCGTAGGCAATCTCACCCTTGGCTTCAGCCAGTGGCTTGCCCTGCTCGGCGGTCATGATAATACCCAGGTCATCCTGGTTTTCCATCAGCAGATCGCGCCATTTGCGGACGATTTCACAACGTTCAGCCGCGGTCCTGGCACGCCAGGCGGGCCAGGCCGCATTGGCGGCGTCTATGGCACGGCGGGTCTCTGCCGCGCCCATTTTCGGGATCGTGGCAATGACTTCACCGGTGGCCGGATTGGTAACGTCAATGGTCTCGCCGCTATCGGCATCCTGCCACTCGCCATCGATGTAGCATTGTTGCTTGAGTAATGTCGGGTCTTTCAAAATTTCTTTAAACATTTTGGTCTCCTTTCTGGTTGCAGTTCAAAAGCGATCAAACTCATGAACTTCTGGTTTCATGATCTAGCCCGGACATTTCACCAAGGATCCGGGATTTGCGCTGTAGCTGGCGAAACAGTTGGGTTGATCGTTTGCAGAATCATAGCCATAGCTATGGTTCAAGAAGGATCGGGCGAAATGTGAAGCCAGATGCTGTGCAAAACCGGATAGGACAAACTGTAAAGCCAGAAATACCCAGCAACACGCTCACACGCTTGATAATACGACAGATTTATCATTTTACGGACCGCCTTGGTGAAATGTCCGGGCTAGATGCTACTTTCTGCGGTATAAGAAGAGTAGAGGATCGCGGAACAGTCGCCGTCCTTATTGGAAAGATGAATTTCAAAACCTGAGAAAGACCCGTTTAGGCTTGCATTTATCTTGGTATAGATAAAAGTTGGGAAGGCACTGGCTTTGTCAGCACATGACTACGGGCGACGTAGCCACTTGACATCAACGAAACTGTACCCGACAACCAGGTTGCCGTTGACTACGACATACCCTCTATCGGGCGGCAGGGATCGGTCCCCATCCAACGCATTGCCAATGACAATGTTACCTTGTGTGAAGCGCTTGCAACCGAGTAAGCACGCAATCACTTTTTGTGTTTGAAGACAGCGGTGTCTTCGATCTTTTTTCGAACACCAACCAGGATGGCTTCTCAATCGACCAGGTCGGGGTCCGAATAAATGATTTCATCCCAGAGCGTTTGGTAGGAGAGCCAGCCGAACGTTGGATTGCCGAGCGCGGCCCGAATACCCAGCGCTTG
>Ga0255052_10003182_pt1 | contig 11528 bp, 7 predicted proteins | sample JV7_2_21_MG_FD_188632 | JGI IMG/M metagenome (GOLD analysis project Ga0255052, IMG submission 188632) | Seawater microbial communities from Jervis Inlet, British Columbia, Canada - JV7_2_21 | ecosystem: Environmental > Aquatic > Marine > Inlet | place: Canada: British Columbia | collected... | reverse complement strand
CAACGGGCGTGTGCTGGAACCCTTCCAGCAAGTCTTCCCTGGCTTTTCCAAACAGCAGTTTCTGGCCCGGCAGCTTTTCCAGACGCCTGACCACCGCGCTGCCCTTTACCGGTGTTCCCATCAGGACAATCCGACCCGGCGGCAGGTCTTGGTAGCGGCTCAGCATATTCAAAATGATCAGCCCCCCCATGCTGTGGCCGACAAGGTGCAGTTGGGCTGCGGTATGTTTGGCGACAAATTCATGCAAGCCATCCGCATGACCACTGATGCTGTTGGTGGTGGTCGGATAGCTGAAGACCATTACCCGGTGCCCCCGGGCCCTGAGGCGCTTTGCCATGGCCGCCATCGACCAACCTCGGTTCCAAAGGCCGTGCACAAGTACGACTGGTGCAATATGCAGGCTAGCCTGCATATTGCACCAGTATCGCGAAGGCTGGCGCCGGACAGGTGCGACTGGGCGCAGGGCTGGACTGAGACCCATAGCCGTAGCTATGGGTGGAGGGAAGCTCAAGTCCAGTTGTGCATGGACAAGCCAGGGTCGGGATAGGCCTCGGGCCAGCAACAATCTGTGACTTTAAGAACTGAGTAAATATTGCCATATTATTCCTGTAATTTAGTTGATTGCCTGGTGGCCCGAGGCCGACTGGTGCAATATGCAGGCTAGCCACGCAGACGTTTCCTGGCCCGGTGGAACGGTTCAATTGATACCAAGGCCAAGGCCAGCCAAATACAACCAAACGCCACCATGTGCCCCGGCGTAAATTCTTCACCAAAAAGAAACACCGCCACGACAAAACTGATGCTCGGGCCGATATACTGAAAAAAGCCCAGGATGCTCAAAGGTAGCTTCTTGGCCGCCATATTGAACCAGATGAGGGGCAGGATAGTGGGGATCCCCGCGCCGATCAGCAACAGATTAATGCTTGCGGATGTATTTAAAAACTGCATGTTCGTTTGTGATGACAGCCACATCAGGTATACAAATGCCGGTAATATCATCAGTGATGTTTCCCATAGTAACCCCTGCATCGGACCCACTTCGAGACGTTTTCGCAACAGGCCATAGAAACCAAAGGATATCGCCAGGGTGATCGCAATCCACGGCGGTCTGCCCAGGTACCAGGCCAGGTAAAATGTACCAGCGGCAGCCACAACGACCGCAATGACCTGAACCGATCGCAACCGCTCGGTCAGAAACAGGTAACCGAACATCACATTGACCAGCGGTGTCCCGAAGTAACCCAGGCTGGTGTCCAGCACATGGTCGTTTGCAACTGCCCACACAAAAACCAGCCAGTTGAGTGAAATTGTCAATCCTGATAAAACCAGCCAGGCAATGCTCTTTCCCGGCAACCTTAACTTCTTCAAGAACTGCCGGCCATCGCGGACCAGCAGGAACACCAGCAATATTGGAATAGACCAGATGACCCGGTGCGCAATGACTTCCCATGCGTCAACGGTTTGCAAACCCTTGTAATAGATGGGTACCAGGCCCCAAAAGGTAAAAGCCGACACTGCGGCAGTTACGCCGCCACGATCCAGCTTGTGTTCAGTTACGTTCGCCATTTGCCCATTCCCAAAACCCGGGGGCCGGCGATTGCCGGCCCCCGGAATCAGGACTATAACCTGTTGCACCCATTGGCGGGTCAGTCGGGACCGGCTTTTACGCTGATATGCAAATCATCCAGTTGAGCCTGTGAAATCGCGGAAGGCGCGTCTGTCAACGGGCACTGCGCGGTGGTTGTCTTCGGAAACGCGATCACATCCCGGATGGACGCTTCACCCGCCATTAATGCCGCGATACGGTCCAGGCCAAAAGCGATACCGCCGTGGGGCGGGCAACCGTACTTCAACGCTTCCAGCAAAAAGCCGAATTTTGCCTGGGCCTCCTGCGGCTTGATTCCGAGCAATTCGAATACCGTTTGCTGCATCTCGGGTCTGTGGATACGGATGGAACCACCGCCGATCTCCGTGCCGTTGAGCACCATGTCGTAACCAAGCGATACCGCCCTGGCGGGGTCAGCACGCAGCTCATCCGCAGATTCGGTTACAGGGGCAGTGAATGGATGGTGCATGGCGACAAAACGCTGCTTGTCTTCGTCCCACTCGAACATCGGAAAATCAGTCACCCACAATGGTGCCCAGCCATCCATTGCCAACTCCAGGTCCTGTCCGCAACGGACCAGCAAATGACCCATAAAAGTACTGGTTTGCAACCAGTCACCGGCGCCAAAAAACAACAGGTCACCACTTTGGGCACCTGTTCTCGCCGCAATACCGTCCCACGCCGCATCATCAAGAAATTTGGCAACGGGGGACTGCAAGCCCGCAATGCCGGCGTCTGCATCATTGACCTTGATCCATGCCAGGCCCTTGGCGCCGTAACGGGCCACAAAAGCCGTATATGCATCGATCTGTTTGCGTGAGAATTGTGCGCCACCGGGTACTTTCAAAACTGCAACACGCTGTGCTTCATCATTTGCGGGACCGGAAAAAACACGGAAATCGATATGCCTGACAAACTCATCCACACTGTAAAGACGCATCGGGTATCGCAGGTCCGGTTTGTCCGAACCGTAGTCCTCCATCGCTTCACGCCAGTTCATACGGGGAAAGGGCGATGGCAATTCAATTGCCAGCACATCCCTGAATACCGAGCGGATCAGTTCTTCCGCCGCAGCTTGCACGCCGGCTTCATCGACGAAGGACATTTCCATATCCAACTGGGTAAATTCCGGCTGACGGTCGGCCCGCAGGTCTTCGTCCCGAAAACAGCGGGCGATCTGGTAGTAACGGTCCATACCGGCCATCATCAGCAATTGTTTGAACAGCTGAGGCGACTGCGGCAGGGCAAAAAACTGGCCCGCGTGAATCCGACTCGGCACCAGGTAATCACGTGCGCCTTCCGGGGTGGCCTTGGTCAGGATGGGTGTTTCAAATTCTGAAAATCCCTGCGTACCCAGGTTGCGGTGAATGGCCTGGTTGAGTGCCGCCCTGACACGCATATTGTGCTGCATCCGTGGACGGCGCAGATCCAGGTAACGGTAACGCAGACGTACTTCCTCACCGTCTTCGTCCGACATCAACAACGGCACAGGCGCTGAGGCATTCAGCAATTCGACCTCATCGGCGACCAGTTCAATTTTGCCTGTCGCCATGGCTTCGTTCCACTGGCTCTGCGGTCGCAGACGCACGCTGCCCCGGATACGTACGCAAAATTCATTCCGCAAACGCTCCGCGGCGGCAAAAGCATCGCTATCGGGCTCCACCACCACCTGCACGATGCCGGCACGGTCCCTGAGGCCAATAAATATAAGCCCGCCCAGGTCTCGCCGTCGGTCAACCCAGCCGCACAGTGTGACCGACTCTCCCTCCAGTGCTTCAGTGATCTCGCCGCATAAGTGGCTACGCATGTTTTTTTCCTCGTCTCCACCATGCATTTACATGGTGTTTGATGATGTTTGTACCGGGAATTTCTTGCCCGACATCACATTGTCCAATGATAGTTTGCCTGGTTTCAGGTGCTTTCCGCCTTGCCGGTTTTACTAGCGGTTTTTGCAGCCGGTTTTTTTTCACTGCCACTGCCGGCAGATTTTTCAGGTTTGTTGTTGTTCTCGCTGGCGGAAGACGATTTGCCTGCCGCGTCCTGTTTGCCGGCCTCCGCCAGGTTACGCTTGTCGCCCTTTTTGAAATCGGTTTCATACCAGCCGCTACCCTTGAGGCGGAACGCAGCCGCGGAAACCAACCGTTTGAGCGCAGGCTTTTCACAGGCGGGACAATCCACCAGGTTGCCATCACTCATGCGCTGCAGTTTTTCCAGTTCATGCTCGCACGACTGACATCGGTATTCATAGATCGGCAATTGTAATCACTCCTTGCTTTGTAAATCGTGTTTATCACGGGTCGGCAATTATAAACGCTGACGTAGTCTCCAGCTATCCCGCGTATTGCGGGCCAGGTATTAAGTTGGGTTGCCCGGCGGCAAGGTCAAGAGCCCGCGCGGGCCATATGAGATTTGTCCACGCATTTCACGAACAGATTCACCACCCGGTAACGACGTTGTCACCTGATTGTATGGGCGAAACAGAAGCCTGACTTGTCCAGGCAACATCGCACAGCCCGGGCTGATTTTCCAGTGAACATTTTATACGGTCAGAATGTTCTTCTGATACGCCCAAAAGCCACCGCTGTTTGTTATAGTGTCAGCCCCATTTCAACATAGGATGGAGCACCCATGAACATGAAGATATTCGTTTCCATATTGGCGCTGGGCAGCCTGCTTACAGCGTGTGAAAAACCCGGGCAGGTTGCCACGGTCGAACCGGCGCAGCAGCAACCGGTTGAAACCGCCCTGCAAGCGCCGGCCATCGCTGAAGTACCATCCCGGTTTGAAATCTATGCCACGGTACGTCTGGTCGCAGAGCTGGACCATTTGGGCGACGGGCAAAAGCAGATGATCCCGCTGCTTATCGAAGCCTCGAAAATTATGGATGGCCTGTTCTGGAAACAGGCTTATGGCGACAGGGAAACACTGCTGGGGGGCATCGAAGACCCTGCCATGCGTCGGTTTGCAGAGATCAATTATGGCCCCTGGGACCGCCTGGCCGCTGACCAGCCCTTTATTGAGGGCGCCGGCCCCAAACCACTGGGAGCACAATTCTATCCTGCGGACATGAGCAAGGAAGAGTTTGAAGCCTGGGAGCAACAGGGCAAAGACGGTCTGTACTCCGTGGTGAACCGTCAACAAGACGGCAGTCTGAAACTGGTGCCCTACCACGTGGTTTTTGCAGATGAACTGAACCGGACTGCCGCGCTGCTCAGGGAGGCAGCCCCGCTTGCAAAAGATCCGGAATTTTCGAACTACCTGAGGATGCGGGCCGATGCGCTTGTTTCCGACGATTTTCAGGCATCGGATATGGCCTGGATGGACATGAAGAATAACCCGATCGAGCTGGTCATCGGACCGATTGAGACCTACGAGGACCAGTTGTTTGGTTACCGGGCAGCCTACGAATCCTACGTCCTGATCAAGGACCTGGAATGGAGCAGACGGCTCGCGCGTTTTGCCAGTTACCTGCCGGAACTGCAGACCGGGCTGCCGGTAGCGGCCGAATTCAAACAGGAAATGCCGGGTTCCGACGCAGACCTTAACGCTTATGACGTGGTTTACTATTCCGGCCATTCGAATGCCGGCTCCAAGACCATTGCAATCAATCTGCCAAATGACGAGCAGGTCCAGCTGGCGAAAGGCACGCGCCGTCTGCAGTTGAAAAATGCCATGCTGGCCAAGTACAACCAGATACTGGTGCCGATAGCCGACGTCCTGATAGCCGAAGACCAGCGGCAACACATCACCTTTGATTCTTTTTTTGGCAACACAATGTTTCACGAAGTCGCCCACGGACTGGGGATAAAGAACACGCTGGATGGTAAGGGTACCGTCCGCCACGCGATGAAGGAGCACGCCTCGGCGCTGGAGGAGGGCAAAGCCGATATCCTGGGGCTTTACATGGTCCAGAAGCTGCGTAAAAAGGGTGAAATTACAGAGGGTGAACTGCTGGACGACTATGTCACCTTCCTGACCGGAATTTTCCGCTCGATCCGATTCGGCGCGTCCAGTGCACACGGCAAGGCCAATATGATCCGGTTCAATTTCTTTGAGAAAGCGGGTGCGTTCAGCCGTGACGAGACCAGCGGTACCTACCGCGTCAACGTGCCGGAATTCGAGCTGGCCATAAAGTGGCTGAGTAGAAAACTCCTGACCCTGCAAGGTAAAGGGGACTACACCAAAGTCAATGCATTTGTGAAGAGAATGGGCAAGGTCGGCCCCCGTTTGCAGGCTGACCTCGACCGGTTGGCGGTCGCAAACATCCCGGTGGACATCGTTTTCGAACAGGGGGTGGAAGTGCTCGATCTGTAAACGCCATGGCTAAACGTATCATCGTAAAAATCGGTAGCCAGGTTTTATGCAAATCCGGGGGGGCGCTTAATATTGACGTGCTTTCAAACCTGGTTGGGCAACTCGGCACCCTGGGCGCAGATGGCTGGCAACTGTTGCTGGTTTCATCGGGTGCGGTGGCCGCTGGCAGTGGCCTGGACGATAAACAACTCCAGCGGATACCTGATCCGGTCGCACGCAAACAGGTCATGGCTGCCACCGGTCAGGTCAGGTTGATGCAAACCTATCGCGAGTTGTTCGAGCGCCAGGGCCTGTCGATTGCGCAGGTACTTACCTCCAAGAGTGACTTTCAGACCCGTCGCCATTACCTGAACATGCGGGGCTGTATTGAGGCACTGTTGGCCGCCGGGATCGTGCCGGTCGTGAATGAAAACGATGTGGTCGCCATTACCGAATTGATGTTTACCGACAACGATGAACTGGCCGGCTTGCTGGCCGGGATGGTCAATGCCGATCTGTTGTGCCTGCTCAGTACGGTTCCCGGCGTGTACGACGGTGACCCGGATGACCCGGAAACGCGGTGTATAAAACGCTGGGATGACCGGCGTTACCAGCTTGAAGACATCGTCTCACGTGGCACGTCTTCGCTTGGGCGGGGTGGTATGCACAGCAAATTGGCCATCGCCCGGAAAACCGCAAAACTCGGGACCGAGGTGGTCATTGCGGATGGGGCCGAACCGGGGATCGTCCAAAAAATGATTAACGAGAGTGCCGGCACACGCTTCCCGGCGATGGCCGGAACCTCACCGGCAAAGCGGTGGCTTGCCAGCGCCGAGGTTCACGCCATGGGCTCGTGCACGGTGAATACCGGGGCCGAAAGCGCACTGCTGGACAGCAATCGACTGGCCAGCCTGCTACCAGTGGGAATCGAAGCCATCGACGGCCATTTCAGCCGCGGAGATGTCATCCAGATCCTGAATCCATCCGGCAGGGTTCTCGGTTGCGGGCGGGCACGGTATGATCAAGACGAAGCCAAAAAACTGATGGGGCAGCGTGGGCAGAAACCACTGGTCCATTATGATTATCTTTACCTGGTGGACTAGTGCTCCTTCAACATGATAATTGCGGATCCAGCGCTCCTGTGGGGTTTCGCAGCAAGGCGCAGTGTGCAGTGAATGGCTGGTCCTTTACTAGCACTGCAACACAGCGGCGGAAGCCCACAGGACCGCCCAGCGGGTTGGCCTGTCAGCGCCCATGGACGGCGTTGCACCTCTTGGCAAGGACTAAGGCCATTACCTGCGAGGTGCGCCTTGCCATGAACACTGACAGGCCAACTGTATCCGTAATTATCATGTTGAAGGAGCACTAGAGGAGCACTAGACAGGCAGATGAACGACGAACAACGGTATCTGGAACAGGGCTTGATCAGGGCGCGCGAAGCAGCACGTGAACTGGCGCACTGTGACGACAAAAAGATCCGGGCAGTACTGGAATCCCTGGCCGACCGCAGCATAGCGGCACGCGATGAAATCCTGCTGGCCAACCGCAGTGACCTGTCAAGGATGTCTGAGTCAGACCCAAAATACGACCGCTTGCTGCTCGACCCCGAACGGCTCGCTACCATCGCACACGACCTGCGCTGTGTTGCCGCCCTGCCCTCGCCTGTCGGCGAGATTCTCGAACAAAGGCAACTGGCCAATGGCCTTGAATTGGACAAGGTGCGTGTGCCGATGGGCGTCATCGCGGTCATTTTCGAATCCCGTCCAAATGTCACCTTCGATGTGTTTGCCCTGTGTTTGAAAACGCTGAACGCCTGTGTGTTGAAAGGCAGCAGCGATGCCCACGATACCAACCGGGTGGTGGTAAAACTGATGCACGGCGTACTCGAACAGCACGGTCTGGACACGGGTGTCGTATTCCTGTCACCACCCCAGCGCCAGTGGCTGCCAGGCATCCTGCAGGCCACGGACTACATCGACCTCGCCATCCCCCGTGGCTCCAAAGGCCTGATCGATTTCGTCCGAGACAACGCCAGGATACCGGTCATCGAGACCGGTGCCGGTATCGTACACACCTATGTGGATTCCAGTGCCGATCCGGACATGGCAAAAGCGATCATCACAAATGCCAAAACCCGGCGTGTCAGCGTGTGCAACGCACTCGATACATTGATAGTGCACCGCGACCTGTTGCCGGCACTGCCCGGCATGATGCAATCGGTGGGTGACGACCACGGGGTCGAAGTGTTTGCAGACCACGATGCCTACCAGGCCCTGGAAGGACACTACACGGCCGCTTTGCAGCCAGCGCAAGACGAGCACTTTGGGACAGAATTCCTGTCGCTGAGAATGTCGGTCAAGACCGTGACGGGTCTTGACGAGGCCCTGGAGCACATTCATCGCTACGGTTCAAAACACTCCGAGGCGATCGTTGCACAAGACCCGCAGACCATTGAACGGTTTCTCAACACGGTTGACGCCGCCGCGGTCTATGCCAACACTTCGACCGCGTTCACCGACGGTGGCCAGTTTGGCATGGGCGCCGAAATCGGCATCAGCACGCAGAAACTGCACGCCCGCGGGCCCATGGCCCTGCCGGAATTGACCAGCTACAAATGGATCGTAAAAGGGCGGGGCCAAACCCGCCCGTAGGGTGGACATTCATGTCCACCACTAACTTCGCTACGCGGTTCGGTTCGGCTGGGCTCGGTGGACATGAATGTCCACCCTACTTCATGAATGTCCACCCTACTTCATGAATGTCCACCCTATTTCATGAATGTCCACCCTACTTGAAGGTAAACTCTCCTTCGGCCGCTTCGATGTTCACGGTCTGACCGGATGAGAAATCACCGGCCAGGATTTTCTGTGCCAGCGGGTTCTCGATCTGCTGCTGGATGGCCCGTTTCAACGGTCTTGCGCCATACACCGGGTCGAAACCGGCCATCGCCAATTGATCCATGGCGGTGTCGCTGATTTCCATTTCCAACCCGACGTTTTCAAGCCGTCGTCTTAGCAACCCCAACTGGATGGCTGCAATCAGGCGAATCTGTTCCCGGTCGAGTGGGTGGAATACGACCAGGTCGTCCACGCGGTTGATGAACTCCGGTCTGAAATGCTGGCCGACAACCTCCATCACGGCCGCTTTCATGGCCTCGTAACCCGCGCTCCTCGTTTCCTGTATGCGCCCGGAGCCGAGGTTTGATGTCATCACGACCACGCAATTACGAAAATCCACCGTACGGCCGTGGCCATCGGTCAGGCGACCGTCATCCAGCACCTGTAACAGGATATTGAATACATCGTGGTGGGCCTTTTCAACTTCATCCAGCAGGATCACGGAATACGGCCGGCGGCGGACCGCTTCGGTCAGGTAACCGCCTTCCTCGTAACCGACATATCCCGGGGGGGCGCCGATCAAACGGGCAACAGAGTGTTTTTCCATGAACTCCGACATGTCGATCCTTACCATCGCTTCCGTGGTATCAAACATGAACTCCGCCAGCGCTTTGCACAGCTCGGTTTTACCCACCCCGGTCGGGCCCAGGAACAGGAATGAACCGATCGGGCGGTTGGGGTCCGACAGCCCTGCACGTGAACGGCGGATGGCGTCCGAAACGGCCTCGACCGCCTCGTCCTGACCGATCACGCGCTGGTGCAGCGCGGATTCCATCCGCAGTAGTTTGTCACGCTCACCCTCGAGCATGCGGGACACCGGGATGCCGGTCCAGCGCGACACGATATCTGCGATTTCATCTTCGGTAACGCTGGTACGCAGCAGTTCGAACTCACCTTTCTCGCCTATCTCGGCCTGGCGTAGTTGTTTTTCCAGCTCGGGCAAGCGCCCGTATTGTAGTTCTGACATGCGCGCCAGGTCGCCCGCCCGGCGGGCTGTCTCCAGTTCAGCACGGGTGCGTTCCAGTTCTTCCTTGATATGGGTCGTACCCTGGACAGCGGCTTTTTCCGCTTTCCAGATCTCATCGAGATCAGAGAACTCACGCTCCAAATCCTCTATTTTCTCCTCCAGTTCTGCGAGCCGTTGTCTGGACGCGTCATCCTTTTCTTTTTTGAGGGCTTCGCGCTGAATTTTCTGCTGGATCAGACGCCGCTCCAGACGATCCAGTTTTTCCGGTTTGGAGTCAATTTCCATACGGATACGTGAGGCTGCCTCATCCATCAGGTCGATCGCCTTGTCCGGCAATTGCCGGTCGGAAATATAACGGTGCGACAGGGTCGCGGCGGCCACCAGCGCGGGGTCGGTGATATCGACTCCGTGGTGTACTTCGTAACGCTCCTGCAAACCCCGCAGGATCGCGATGGTGTCCTCCACCGAGGGTTCACCGACAAACACTTTCTGGAAGCGGCGTTCCAGTGCGGCGTCTTTTTCCATGTATTGCCGGTACTCGTCCAACGTAGTGGCACCGATGCAATGTAATTCACCCCGGGCCAATGCGGGTTTGAGCATATTGCCCGCATCCATTGAACCTTCGGCCTTACCGGCACCGACTATGGTGTGGATTTCATCGATAAACAGGATGATGTTGCCTTCCTGTTTGCTGAGGTCGTTCAACAGTGCCTTCAGACGCTCTTCAAACTCGCCCCGAAATTTCGCGCCGGCAATCAACGCCCCCATATCCAACGACAGCACCCGTTTGTTTTTCAGTCCCTCCGGCACCTCACCGTTGACAATGCGTTGCGCCATGCCTTCGACGATGGCGGTCTTGCCCACGCCGGGTTCACCCATCAGCACCGGGTTATTCTTGGTGCGACGTTGCAAGACCTGGATGCAGCGACGGATTTCCTCGTCCCGGCCGATGACCGGGTCCAGTTTGGACTGCTCCGCCCGTTCGGTAAGGTCAATGGTGTATTTTTCCAACGCCTGGCGGCTTTCCTCGGCATTGGGGTCGTTGACCTGCTCGCCGCCGCGTAATTCATCAATGGCTTTTTCAATTGCTTCCCGGTTGGCGCCGGTCTGCTTCAGGATATCCGCGACCGGACCCTTTACATCCATTGCGGCCAGTACGAACAGCTCGCTGGCAATGTATTGGTCATCACGTTTTTGTGCCAGCTTGTCGGTCACCGTCAGCATTTTGATGGTGTCATTGGACAGGTTGATTTCCCCGGCTGCACCGGAAACCCTTGGCAGGCTGTCCAGACGTTCACCCAGCTGCGAACGCAGTGCATTCACCTTGACACCGGCCCGGGTCAAAAGATGGCGGATAGAACCGCCCTGCTGGTCCAGCAGTGCCACCATGACGTGGTCTGGCTCGATCAATTGATGGTCCAGCCCCACGGCCAGGCTCTGCGCATCTGCCAGCGCCAGCTGGAATTTGCTGGTTAACTTGTCCATTCGCATTGTTGCATCCTCTAAGCATTCTGACACGCGGCAAAGCGTGTTTGTCTGGGGAATATCTGCGGACGACAAGCCTGCAAATCAAGGTATTGGAATCCGTCAAGACCGTCCCAATATAAGAAGTTTCTCTTTTATTTTCAGACGGTTAAAATACGTGTCATTATCTGTTTGTAAAGCCGATACAGGTTTTCAAGATCGGCTGTCCCCACGTGCTCGTCGACCTGGTGGATGCTTTTGTTCAACAGGCCCAATTCGACCACTTCTGTACCCAGCGGTG
>Ga0255052_10003181_pt1 | contig 11532 bp, 7 predicted proteins | sample JV7_2_21_MG_FD_188632 | JGI IMG/M metagenome (GOLD analysis project Ga0255052, IMG submission 188632) | Seawater microbial communities from Jervis Inlet, British Columbia, Canada - JV7_2_21 | ecosystem: Environmental > Aquatic > Marine > Inlet | place: Canada: British Columbia | collected... | reverse complement strand
ACTGATTAGTGAACTCCTGATCGGGCGATGCGGCAATCGGAGTCCACCCGAAGCAATGCGTGCTGTTGCGGAGAACGCTGGCCGATCAGGGCGTTGGTCGATCGTCGGCTTCATGGGTGTAATTGTTGGCTACCTGATCGCGACTTATTACAGCGTTATCGCCGGCTGGACACTCATCTATATTTTCAAGGCGGCAAACGGTTTTGATGGCGCGGCATCACTGGATGTTGGGCGACAATTTGACGACCTTCTGGCCGATCCGGGCACGATGACCATCTGGCACACCGTGTTCATCAGCCTGGCGCTCGTGATTGTCGGACGCGGGTTGCGTCGCGGTATCGAGCGCGCCGTCAAGATGCTGATGCCTGCATTATTCGTGATGCTTCTGGTCATGATCGGCTATGCAGCGATTGCCGGTGATTTCAAAGCGGGTGTTGAGTTTCTGTTCAGCGTGGATTTCAGCAAGATAACGGGTGAGGTCGTCTTGGCCGCCATTGGCCAGGCATTCTTTTCGATCAGTGTCGCAATGGGACTGATGATGGTCTACGGCGCATACGTACCGAAGGACATTTCGTTGACGCGTTCCGCCGTCATTATCGCGGGGACTGACACACTGATTGCGCTGCTCGCCGGCCTGATGATTTTCCCAATCGTATTCGCGAACGGACTCGATCCGGCCGAAGGTCCGGGCCTGATCTTCAAGACGCTGCCCACGGCATTTGTCGGTATGCCCGGCGGCACAGTGTTTGGGGCGCTGTTTTTCGTGCTACTGGCATTCGCCGCCATCACATCGATCATTGCGATTATCGAACCGATAGTTGCCTATGCTGAGGATCGCTGGCACATGCGTCGCAAAGTGGGTTGCGTCGTGTTCGGCTTCCTGGCGTGGCTCATTGGTCTCGCGACCATCTTCTCGTTCAATCTCTGGAAAGACCTTACACCGCTTGGCATGTTCGACGCATTTGCAGATAAGACGATATTTGATCTGATCGATTACTTCACAGCCAATATTATGATGCCGCTCGGCGCCATCCTGATCGCATTATTCGTTGGCTGGCGCATGCAGCCGGAGCTCATCGTTCGTGAGCTGAACTTTGGGAGCACCTGGCTGTTCAAGACCTGGCTATGGACGATACGGGTCATTGCGCCGCTCGCGATCTTTGGAATATTGATCAGCGGCTTGCGCTAGCACTATCGCGGCAGGAAAGAACTGTTGGAGCGCCTCTTCAGGCGCGACAGTCGGGAGAGAATTGTTGGAGCGCCTCTTCAGGCGCGACTAAGGCAGGAAAATCGTCGCCGGATGTTCAAGCATCTCCTTAATACGCTGAATCATCGCCGCCGCGTCGTAACCATCCACAAAACGATGATCGAACGAGGATGACAGGTTCATCATCAGGCGGACGGCAACCTGGCCGTTCATCACAACCGGACGTTCCACGGCGCGATTGACACCGATGATGCCGACTTCGGGCATGTTGATGACCGGCGTCGATACGATCCCGCCAAGTCTGCCCAGGCTCGTGATGGTAATCGTGGAGCCCGACAGCTCGTTCTTCTTGATGCTGTTATTTCGCGCCGCGTCAGAAACACGGCGAATCTCGTGACCAAGGTCCTCAACTGAAAGCGACTCAGCATGGCGGACAACAGGGACCTTCAGTCCATCAGGTGTCTGCGTCGCGATACCGAGGTGCACCGGTCCGTGCTGCAACAGGACATTGCGTTCCTTGTCGTAAGTCGCATTACATTGCGGAAATTCCTTCAATGCGCGAATCAGCGCCAGACCAAGAAACGGTAACAGCGTCAGGCGCTCCGACTGGTTCGTCACGTTTTCGTTCAGGTGTTTGCGCAGCGCTTCGAGTTCCGTGATATCGAATTCTTCGACGAACGTGAAATGCGGTATCTCGCGCGTTGCTGTGGCCATGCGCTCGGCAATGATGCGCCGCAAGCCGATGATCTTGATTTCTCGTAGGAGCGGGCCATGCCCGCGAGCAATAGCTGCGGCCGCTAGGCCGCTTGGAGCTTGGGCACGATCGCGGGCATGGCCCGCTCCAACATGTTGCTCGAAGTCTTTTCGCGTGACGCGCCCGCCCGGACCCGATCCCGCTATCGTCGCCAGGTCAATCCCGGCTTCTTTCGCCATGCGTCGCACGGCAGGCGACGTCATGACGCGCGTGCGTTTGGCCGGGACCGGCTTGGTTTCAGCCGCGACTTCTCCAGGGGGAGCTTCTGCAGGGGGTGCTTCTGTGGGAGCGGCTTCAGCCGCGACAGAACTGTCGACCTCATCCACATCGAACACCACGAGCCCCGCGCCAACGGCGACGATGTCGCCGGGTTCGCCAGCAAGTTGGATCACTTTGCCGGAGACGGGCGACGACAGTTCAACGGCCGCTTTATCGGTCATCATTGTGCCGACGACGTCTTCTTCGCTAACCTGATCGCCGACCTTGATAAACCACTCACCGATTTCAGATTCGACAGTACCTTCACCGAGGTCCGGCAGCTTGAACGTGTACTCGCTCATTCGATCTCCATTATGCTTCGAATTCCTGCGACCATGCGCTTCTTGCCAGGAAAGTACTGCCACTCGAAAGCATGCGGATAGGGAGTGTCCCAGCCGGCGATGCGCCCAATGGGCGCTTCGAGATTGAAAAAACAGTCCTTTTGAATTCTGGCTGCGAGTTCCGCACCGAAGCCACCAAATCGCGTTGCCTCATGGGCGATCATGCAGCGGCCGGTTTTGTTCACTGATTCCGTAAGCGTCTCGGAGTCGAGTGGCGAAATCGTTCGCACATCGACGATCTCAGCGTCCACGCCGGTTTCCTCGACCGCGGCTTCCGCAACATGTACCAGCGTACCGTAAGTGATGATGGTCAGCTCGGTGCCGTTGCGAACCACGTCGGCTTTGCCGATCGGGACGGTGTAGTGGCCCTCCGGTACCTCTCCTTGAGGGTGCGAGGTCCAGGACACGGCCGGTTTTTCAGGGTCGCCGTCAAACGGTCCGTTGTAGATGCGCTTGGGCTCGAAAAAGACGACCGGATCATCAGACTCAATCGAACTGATCAACAGGCCCTTGGCGTCGTAAGGATTCGACGGCATAACGCTAATGATGCCGCTGACATGCGCAAAAATTGCCTCGGGGCTCTGTGAATGCGTTTGGCCGCCGCGTATGCCGCCGCCACACGGTGTGCGAATCGTGACCGGCGAAAAGAAATCGCCACAGCTGCGGTAGCGAAGCCGTGCCAGCTCGCTGACAATCTGGTCAAAACCAGGGTAGATATAGTCCGCGAACTGAATTTCGGCAACCGGACGCAGGCCGTTAACACCCATGCCAATCGCAGCACCCACAATGCCGCCTTCGGTAATGGGTGCGTCGATCACGCGGTGCTCGCCGTATTTACGCTGCAGCCCATCTGTGCAGCGGAACACGCCACCGAAATAGCCAACGTCTTCACCGAGCACAACAACGTTTGGATCCCTGTCCATGACGACATCGAGAGCAGAGCGAATCGCCTCGATCATATTCATCTGCGCCACTACGGAGTGCCTCCCTCAGACGAAGTGCCTCCCTCAGGCGGAGTGCCTCCCTCAGGCGGAGTGCCTCCGCCGTTGGAACTCTCCACCTTCATCATGCGTCTGCGCTGCGATTCCAGGTGCGGCGGTGTCTCGGCATAGACGTCGTCGAACATCGTGGAAGGATCGAGGAACGGGCCTTCTGTCATCGTGCCGTACTGCTGTGCCTCTTTCCATGCGGCGAGAACCTCGGCCTTGAGTTCGTCCTCGAGTGCCTGGTGTTGCTCCTCGGACCAGTGGCCTTCCGCAACCAGGTGTTGTTTGAGCCGTTCAATGGGATCGCCAAGTGGAAACGATGCCCATTCATCTTTCGGCCGGTACTTGGTCGGATCATCACTCGTTGAGTGTGCGCCACCACGATAGGTGACCAGTTCTATCAACGTGGGTCCACCGCCGCGCCGAGCCCGCTCGGCGGCCCACAGTGTTACCGAATACACGGCGAGTAAATCATTGCCGTCAACCCGAATTCCGGGAATGCCGAGTCCGAGTCCGCGCGACGCAAACGAACGCCGTTCGCCACCTGCCGTCCCCTGGAATGTTGAGATCGCCCACTGGTTGTTGACGACATTCAGAATGACGGGCGCCTGGTACACGGCCGCAAACGTCAACGCATGATGGAAATCAGCCTCGGCCGTAGAGCCATCACCGACCCATGTGGCGGCAATATGGTCTTCGCCTTTGATGGCAGACGCCATGGCCCAACCCACGGCATGCGGATACTGCGTGCCAAGATTGCCTGAAATTGAAAAGACGTTTGCCTTGCTGCTGTGATACATGATCGGCAATTGACGGCCTTTACACATATCGCGCGTATTGGAGAGGCACTGGCACATCATGTCGACGAGCTTCAGGCCGCGGTACATGTACAAGCCCTGGTTGCGATAAGACGGAAAGCACATGTCGCCAGGTCGCAAGGCCATAGCCTGGGCAATCGATACCGCTTCCTCTCCAAGGGCTTCCATATAGAACGATATTCTTCCCTGGCGCTGAATCTGCCACATGCGCTGGTCGAAGACGCGGTTCAGTAGCATCCAACGCAGTGCGATCTGCAGTTGGCCGGCGTCGAGTTTAGGGTCCCATTGGCCTTTAGCTTCGTGATCATCGTCGAGCACGCGAACGAGCTTTGCGCTCAGGTGTTCGATGTCACGTGTACGCGCGTCGATTGCCGGTTTGTCAATACTGCCAGCCGGAACGAGGTTCAGGTAACTGAAATCCGGTTCATCACCAGGCCGGGCCGTTGGACGCGGAATGTGCAGTCTGGATTTCTTATTCAACCTGAGTTTTTCCTTGCGGATTGGCGACTAACTGGCGCGCCAGATGGTCAGCAATAACGTTGGTTGGCTGACCCGTCGTCCTGGCCTCGGCGAATATTGCATCGAGACGCTGTGGAATCTTGCTGACATCGGCACGTACCTGTTCTTCCGAACTATTGCCATAGTATTCATGTGCAACGTTGATGATGCCACCCGCATTGATGACATAGTCCGGTGCATAGAGGATATCGCGTTCGGCCAGTCGTGTGCCGTCAGCTTCGTTCGCAAGCTGATTATTGGCAGCGCCCGCGACGATCTTCGCCTTGATCTTCGGTATCGTCACCGAAGTCAGGATGTTGCCAAGCGCGCACGGAGCGAGTACATCCACGTCACTGAAGAGCAAATCGGCAGGCGCTACTTCGGTCGCGGCAAATTCATCGTGGGCTTGCCGCAGGTTGTCGCCCTTTACGTCGGCGACGAGGAGCTTCGCGCCTGCGTCGTGCAGCAGGCGGCATAGATGCAGGCCTACGTGGCCAACACCCTGAACGGCAATGCGAACATCGTGCAATGAATCGCTGCCCAGTCGCGCCTTTGCAGCTGACTGAATACCGAGAAAGACACCGAGCGCCGTCATCGGTGATGGATCGCCACCTGCGCTGTCGGCCGCTTTCGGCAGGCCCGACACGTGGTTCGTTTCCATCTTGACGTGACGCATGTCCTCCACACTGCAACCAACGTCCTCTGCAGTGACGTAGCGCCCGCCCAGTGATTCCACTGCCCGGCCGAAAGCGCGGAACAGTTCTGCAGACTTCGGCGCCGCGTCATCGGCGAGAATGACGGCCTTGCCGCCACCAAACGACAGGCCGGCGACAGCGTTTTTGTAGGTCATCCCGCGTGCCAGGCGCAGCGCATCGGTCAACGCATCTTCGTCGTTCGCATACTGCCAGCGCCGGCAACCGCCGGCGGCCGGACCCAGGGCCGTGGAGTGAATTGCGATGATTGCCTTGAGTCCCGTATCCGGGTCCTGAAAAAAGTGCAGCGACTCATGTTTGTCGAATTCGGTGTGATCGAAAACGGGCATGACCAAGGCTCCGTGGGCGACAGATAGGGAATCCAATATATACCCCTGAAATCGCACAGATTTTGCAAAATCATTTGCCAAAGTAGGAAAAAGAGCATAATTTATGCGAAAGCAAGGTAACAGAAGCATAAAATATGCAAGCCATAGACCTCGACCATACGGATCGCCGAATTCTCTGGTGGCTGCAGCAAGAACCTGGAATCAATGCGGCCGAACTCGGTGAAAAAATCGGCCTGTCGCAATCGGCGGTCTGGCGCCGCATACAGCGCTTGCGCGAAGAGGGCGTGATCAAAGATCAGCCGGTCAAGCTCGATCGGGAGAAGGTCGGGCTCAACACAATGGTGTTCGCGCACGTCAAGCTGACGTCGCATGGGCGGAGCAATCTGGCTGAGTTTTCCGATGCCGTTCGCGAGTATCCTGAAGTTCTGGACTGTTACCTTCTGCTCGGCAATGTCGACTATCTGCTGCGTATCGTGACCGAGGATATCAAAGCCTACGAGCGTTTCTTTTTCGAGAAGCTGTCGCAGCTATCGGGTATCCAGGAAGTGAACTCGAGCATCGTGCTATCTGACGTCAAGCACACGACCGTGCTACCGATCTAGGCCTGTTGGAGCGCCTCTCGAGGCGCGACTGAGGCCTACCTGATTCGCGCTCCAAGGAGCGCTCCAACAGCCGGCTCCTACGGGGTTCCTCAGTCCGCCAAGGCGTAAATGAAATCCACGTACGCCTCCTCGCGACGACTTTCGGCCTCCTCGCGGTGACAAATCGGATTGCATAGCTGGCCGCAACGGCTTAGCGATCGCAATATTTCGTCCTACTTGTTGTAAAAATGTAACAATTCGGAAAGATCGAAAACAACCATTAAACAAGTTGATTTTCAATCTGTTACAGAGTTTGTCACTCCACTTCTCAGCCACCGTTAGCATTTCTGCCACGAATTGATAGGTAGTTTCCCTTATCCTAATACGCAGCTCCAACTCATAGGATATCCCCAAGTGACTATCGGCCGGAGTGCCTGCTTGCGCAGGCAGCGTGCTGACCAGTCACATTTAAGGGGACCAGGCCGCAAGGCTTTTCGGCCTGGAGGAAGTTAAGTCAACAATGGTAATTTGCTATGCGAAAACGAACAGCGCTCTCCGCGGCGATTAGCGGAATTTTGTTCGGTGCAGTAATGGCCCCACAAGGGGTAGCAGTTGCACAGGAACAAGTTGATTCCGAGGTACTCGAGGAAATCATCACAACGGGAAGCCGTATTGTCCGAACCGACAAGTTCGACACTGCGGGTCATGTCATTAATGTTGATGAACAGCAAATTGATGCTCTTGCAGTACTCAATATTGCAGATGTTCTGCGAAGCTCTCCGCTGAATGCATACGGCTCTTTCAACGAAAGATCCGGTAACTCGGCAGGCTCCAACGCAACGTTCGACATGCGTGGTCTGGGCAGCTCGCGAACTCTCGTTCTGCTTGACGGCCAGCGTATCCCAGGCAGCCCGGCACTCGGCGCTGCCTCAGTCAACATCAATATGTTGCCGATGGTCGCTATTCAGCGAGTTGATATTCTCGCCGATGGCGCATCAGCCGTTTACGGTTCTGATGCTGTTGCCGGTGTTGTCAACCTCGTTACGCACAAGGACTTCGAAGGTATTGAGGTCACCATGCGTTATGGCGATCGTGATCGTGACGATGGCGGCGACAAGAGCATTGGCATGCTCGTTGGTGCTGGTAATGACCGCGGCCATGTTACGTTTGCGTTTGAGTACTCACAACGTGATCCGATCTTCGATCGCGATCGTGAGTTCACGGCGCCGTGGCAGGAAGACTTTAATGGTGATGGGAAAATTCACGCCTACGATGAAACGGACGGCATTTCTTACTACGGCCGTACCTGGCGTGTCACGGACGCAACAACGGGTTTCAGTGAGCGCAGAGCTGCTGCAGACTGCCCGACGACGGGTGGTTTCACGGGCGTAATGGGCGCGAGCGCATTCGGTGAGCCAGACGGCGAGTTGTGCACGTTTGCATATGCTGGTGTTTCTGCCAACCGTGCGGAACTCAAGAAGGTCAACACCTTCGCATACGGTACCTACGAGGTTTCCGACAATGCCGAGATGTACGTACGCGGTATGTTCTCTCAGAACAAGACCTTTGGCCGCTATGCCCCTCCGGCAGCGCAATGGCCGAGCCCGCCTATAGATCATCCGCACAACCCGTTCGACATCGAGCAAATGATTGCCAATGGCGATATTGGTGCCGACACGTACTCCATCCTGGGTTACTATCGTTGGACGAATATCGGTACTCGCGACGACAACATCACGGATGTGCAGTGGGACGGTACGCTCGGCTTCAAGGGTGACATCACAGACAGCGTGAGCTTCGACTTCTACGCTCAGTCTGGCGAATACACCTCGAAGGATATGGGTACGTACTATCTGTCCTACACCGGTCTCGACTACGTGTTGGCCGAGGGTATCGATCCGTTCTCGACCCAGGGCGCACTCGCAATGCGTGCAACACCGACGCAGGATAACCTCACGAAGCAAACCAAGATGTACGCAAGTGTGCAGTTCGACACCGGTGATTTGTTCGGTGCAGGCGGCTCAATCGCGTTGGTTGGTGGTGAATTTACCGACATGGAATACGTTAATCAGTACGATGCAGCCTCTGAGGCTGGACTGATTGGTGGTTCTGCCGGTAACTCAAGTTCAGGCGAGCGTGACTGGGTATCACTCTTCGGCGAATGGCTATTGCCTGTTTCGGAGAACTCTGAGTTGAATTTCGCTGTTCGTTACGACGACTACAGTGACTTCGGTTCAGCGGTCTCTCCGAGCGTCAGCTACAACATCAACGTAACCGATGAACTCGCGTTGCGCGTACGTTGGGGCGAAGGCTTCAGGGCTCCGAGCCTGGCAAGCATGTACGGTCCGGAAACGTTCTCGGCTGAAACTGCGTACGACCCGGTTACGGGTACGACGAGACAGTTCGACACGTACTACAACCAAAATCCGGATCTCGAAGCAGAGGAATCCGAGTCGTACAGTCTTGGCCTGAACTGGGAGTACATTGAAGGCCATAGCTTTGATATCGCTTACTACAACGTGAACATACAGAACGTCATCAGTTCACCGAGTACGCAGAGCCTGTTGTACGCAGATGCCTTTGGTGTCTCATTCGATCCTCAGGGCACGCGTGTCGAGCGTATCCTCAATGACGTAGACGCTGTTTTTTCGTTCGCGTCAAATGGCGATGAGCTTGAAGTCGACGGTATCGATCTGCAGTTGGCATCGATGTGGGACACGGGCGCAGGCGTTTTCGACGCTCGTCTGTTCTACTCGATGCAGCTCAACTACAAGCAGAATGCGTACTTCAGCGGCGGTCTCCAGGATACGGCAGGTTTCTACCTGCAACCGACAGATCGCGGCCAGGCTTCTGTGAGCTGGTCGAGAGGCGACTTTGCAGTTGACCTGATTGCCGACTACGTCGGTCCGCATTCCGAGGAAGACAACATTGACTTGGAAACCGGTGTAATCACCACGAGTTCGACAGACCTTGACTCGTGGTTAACAGCCAACCTGGCGTTCCGTTATGACGGCGGCAAGCTGGGCCAGATCAAGATTGGTGCAAACAATGTCACCGACGAAGATCCGGTTCTGGACAAAGATGGCAAGTATGAGAGCGGTTTCGCAGATATCTACGACGCCCTCGGTCGCGTCTACTACGTCGAGTATCGGAAGTCCTGGGACTAAGATGCATTAAGAAGTAGTAGTAAAGCGTCAACTGGAGAGCCCGCATCTGCGGGCTCTCTTTATTGGCTTGGTGATACTGAACGGGCGAATGCGCTAGCGCATATGAATTTGCCAACCAGCCAGGCTGCCGTCGTCGACGAACAGGCTGAGGCAGTTTATCGAGCTGAAGCCTGCTGATTTGGCATGCGCTGTCAGCGAATCGATGTCCTCCTGATCCATCGCCGCGTCGACCATATCGTCGAGCCTGGCCTGAGCCATGCGGTAGCTGAATTGAGCCGCGTCTACCGCTCCGAGACGTTCCATCCTCTCCGTCTGCGCGGCGCCGCGAGCAAGGTACCCGACCGCGGCAACAATTTCCTTCGCGCACTCATCGTCCGGGTGTTCCTTGCGAAAAGTGTTCATACAATCGTTTACCTTGAGCGAATGAGGTGCGGCCAGTTCCATGGCTTTGTCGAGATCTTCGCGGCTGCCCCCGATCTCACCCAAAGCTTCGAAGTACTCCCGGACAGTGCCGAACACATTGAGCTCGTCCAGAGCATGCCTGTAAACCTCGAGCTCTGCATTTGCGGCCTTGATTAGCTGCGAGTCGATATGATGGCCGATCGCGATGAACTGGCCGCCTGCTTTCAATACCCGGCGAGCTTCCTGAAGGGTCCTTTCAATATTGCTGTACTCGAAGCCGAATTGAGAGCTGACGAAATCGAAATAATTATCGTCGAATGGCTGGTCTTCGCAGGGTGTGTCACTGTGGAATTCGATGCTCTCGCGTAATTGAACGGTGTCATCGCTACCTACGATGTCAGTACTAATTCGGGCGAGATCAGTTGCCGCAACGAAAAAATCCTTGTCGTGAGCAAGCCCGATTTGTGCAGCAATTGTGGCGATCGCTCCGTTACCTGTGGCGATATCAAGAATTCGTGATTTGTCCGGCAAATCCACGAATTTCTCGCGCCAGAAGTCGCGGACTACCCCATCATAATTGTCAGGTTTGCTGCCGCCAAACGTGGTGATGAATCCTTGCTTCCAGAATGAAGACCACTGCGGGAGGTCATTTGTGTCCATGTTGAATAATGTCTGCCGGTGCGAAAAAGTGCGGCAGAGTATAAGGCAAGAGACTCTGCGTTGCTTCTTTCGTCCCCAGGTTCGCGGAGCCTGCCTGGCAGCCATCGCGCTCGCAATGACCGGTCAGTTCGCCAACGCATAGATGAAGTCGACGTAAGCCTTCTCGACGTCGGCGAGGCCGGCAACAGCGATACCGTCCGCGGGTTCGATCAACATGATCTCGTTAGGCGCATGCGCCCCCGTGCCAAAGCCCATGCCGGCAGGCACGAGCGGCAGGCCGAGTCGGTCAGTGAATTGGTAAAATGGAGCACTTCCCGCTACGCGCGGTTGCACGGCAAGGTTGTCCGAATATTTCTTGAACACTGAAAGTGCGGCCTGTACCGGCGCCGCGTCGACCGAGGTTTGTGATGCCGGATAGCCGCCAAGCTGTCGAATCTCGATATCCTCGAAGCCATTGTTATCGAGATGGGCGCGAATCCTGGCCATTGCTTCACCGGGGTCGATATCAGGCGGTAACCGCGAGTCGACCTTGGCGGTCGCGCGGTGCGGCAAGATAGTCTTGGTGCCCTCACCGGTATAGCCGCCCCAGATGCCGTCGATGTTCATTGTCGTTGTGAACAGCAGTTCGATAGCTGCATCGACACCCGTCATGCCGTCGATCCACTGGATGACGCCGAAGATATCCTGCATTTGCTGATCACTCCATTGCTCGATGCCGGCATTGATCAGGAGTGACTCCTCGTTGTTCGGCGGACGTATGTCGTCGTAGTAACCCGGCACGAGAATGGTATTGCCATCAGCGGAGACCAGTATCGATA
>Ga0255052_10003177_pt1 | contig 11536 bp, 8 predicted proteins | sample JV7_2_21_MG_FD_188632 | JGI IMG/M metagenome (GOLD analysis project Ga0255052, IMG submission 188632) | Seawater microbial communities from Jervis Inlet, British Columbia, Canada - JV7_2_21 | ecosystem: Environmental > Aquatic > Marine > Inlet | place: Canada: British Columbia | collected... | reverse complement strand
GCGCTGGCGCCCGCCAGGATGAGCTCGGCGCCACATGGACCGGATGGATTTCTCAACCCCGACTGTCCCTCGAGGAAGATGACTTCGGGTTGTTCCTGGCGCTCGCAGTCGAGGATGGCACCCTCCAGCTCGCCGCAGACAAAGTCGTTGGGTGTAGCGTCGAAGATGAAGCCGTGGGGAATCCCCTGCAGCCAGCCGGTCTGGCCAGTGTAGATCATCTCGGCGCGGATTCCTCTGTGGCGGCACACCTCGAGCAGGAGAGCCGCCGTGGTTCGTTTGCCGACTGCACAATCGGTCCCCAGGACAGCGATTGTCGGGGTTCCGATATCGAGGATCTCACCCGTCCAGAATCGGAGCTCGCCGACCGGTTTGGGTCGGCGGATATCCAGGATCTGGCCGCCGGCCTCGCGGACGCGGTTGGCGAGCTCCTGGTCGTCGGAGAGCAGTTGGTGAAGACCGTTGACCAGGGTCATGCCGTGCTCGGCAGCCTGGAGAAGGTCCGACCGGATCTCGGCTGGCAGGACGCCCCCGACGGTTGCCACACCTACGATGCAGACATCGGGGGTCGTGCCCACGGCTTCGATCATCTCGGTCAGGGTCGCATAGACCGGCATGTCCCGGTGCTTGCCATCGAGCATCTCACCGGCGTCGGAGCCGGCACAATCGGGATCGATCAAGCCCAGAATCCGGTAACGGCTCGGTCCCCGGAGCAGGCCATGGGTCGTCTTGGCAAACGGCGTGCCCAGCAGACCGTTAGCGAGGATGACGGCGGTCTTGGTCATGGTTGCAAGTTAGTAATCCGTAGGGGTCGACGTCAAGAGGAAGCTCGTCGTAGCACCATGCCCGGCCGCGAATCTGTAACCTCTCCCCGGTCCCACACGATCTGACCGTTGACCCAGACCTTCAGGATCCCCTCCGAGTCCAGATGGGGCTCGTCAGTAGTCGCCCGGTCGGTCACGGTTGCCGGGTCGAACAGGACGAGATCGGCGAACATCCCAGGCTCGATCCGACCCCGGTCCTCGAGACCCGCAGAAAGAGCTGCACGTTCGGTCATCTTGTGGATGGCCTCCTCGAGGCTCAGGACGTTCCTGTCCCGAACGTAGGTACCGAGAACCCGGGGGAACGACCCGTAGCCCCGCGGGTGGCTGCCCCAAAGCTCGCCGTCGGTGCAGACGTTGGTAAACGGCCATCGGAAGAGACGATCGATGTCCGCTGCCGACATGCTAACCGCGATGACGCTTTCCACATCCTCCTCACCGGTCGCCTGGCGATACTGCTGAGCCTCCCCAATCAGATCCATCAGGACCGTGGCTGGCTCGCTGCCGCGAAGGGTGGCGATCTCGGCAAGGGTCTTGCCTGCCAGCTCGGGTTCTGGCTTGAAGTAGGCAATGAGCATGCCCTCCGGTGTCGAAACCTGGGTCACCGCGAACCGTGCACTCTCGGGGTTCTCGAAGTCCCGTTCGGGGAAAAGGACCTCCAGGGTCGACTGCCAATAAGTGTAGGGATAGATGTCCGCTGTGACATCGATTCCCTGCTCTCTGGCTTCGTCAAGCTGCGACAGCAACTGGTCTGCCTTGCCGTGACTGCTCTGCATGGCGAGCTTGATGTGGGTGACATTGACCGGGATTTGCGCCTCGCGTCCGATGGTCAGGGTCTCCTCGATCGCCTCCCAGAAAGCCCGGTCCTCGCTGCGAATGTGGCTGGTGTATCGTCCACCGCTGGCGGCCGCCTCCCGCGCCAGAATTATCACCTCCTCGGTGGTGGAGTAGATGCCCGGATCGTACTCGAGGCCAGTGGACAGCCCCAGTGCGCCTGCTTCCAGATCTGACTGCAGAAGCTGTCGCATCTCCTCGATCTCCGTCTCGGTAGCGGGTCGGCGGAAGTCGTCCGCCAGGACTTGTTGGCGATAGGTGTTGTGGCCTGCGTACGAGGCGACGTTGACCGCCGCCGGTGTCTCCTCCAGATGGGCATAGAAATCTGCCAGTGGCAGATGCGAGCCGCCGTCAGCTCCTCCCACCACAGTCGTGATCCCCTGGCTCACGGCTGCCCGGGCGTCGGGCTTTTCCAGAATGTCCGAGTCGGCGTGACTGTGGGTGTCGATGAAACCCGGCGCCAGTGCGAGACCAGCAGCTTCGACAACAGTGTCCCCGGCCTCCGGCTGCAGACGGCCCACGGCTACGATCCGGTCGTTTTCCAGGCGGACGTCGGCGACGAAGGAAGGAGCGCCCGCTCCATCCAGGATGGTGGCACCCAGGATCGTGGTGCCCACGATGGCCGGTGCGAGGCCTTGCATTTCAGTCGTCTCGCGGGTGCATCCGCCCAGCGAGACCATGAGAAGGATGCTGCCGCCGATGAAAGTGAATCGATCGATGTGTTGCATATCCGTCCCTCCTTGATTCAGTCGTCTGCGATGCCGCAATATCGCATGGCCACGAGCGCCAATGCTCGCACCACGATCAAGAGATCGTCGATGGGCACGAACTCGTCGGTCTGATGAGCTACCCGCACGTCACCGGGTCCAAAGAGGACCGCCGGAATCCCCCCTTCATTGACCAGGAGCCGCAGGTCAGCACCGTAGGAGACGCCTTCGATCTCTGGTCTGGCGCCAGTCAGGGACTGCACCGCGTCCTGCACGACCGCCACGATGGGATCGTCCATCGGAGTCTCGGCCGGTTCGAACTGGCCACCCCACCACTCCACGGTTGGCGGATGCTGGCTGAGCCAGGGATCGGCATCGGCCGCTGTTTGGACCGCCAGTTCCAGGCGGTGTCTTGCCTCTGCCGGATCCTCACCGATGGCCGCACCGAATCGTCCCTCACAGATCAACTCTTCGGGAACCGAGGATGCCCAATTCCCGGCACGCACGGTGCCGATGCTGATCGGATAGGGAAGCTGATGCCGGGCCATGAGCGGATGATCGATGCGGGCGTTCCGGGCCTTTTCGAGCTCCTGCAGGGCCGAGAAGAGGGGTAGGAACTTCTCGATGGCGCTGACCCCCTGGCGCCGCATGGACCCGTGTGCAGAGATGCCCGGCACCACAAGACGGAAATTCATGGCTCCAGCCTGGGCCGGGACCACCGCCAGATCGGTGGGTTCCATGATGATGGCGCCGGCTGCCCGGTATCCCCGTGCCAGGGTCGCCAAGGTCCCCGTGCCACCGTCCTCCTCACCGACCACGCTCTGGATGAGAAGGCTGTCAGCCAACTCGACGCCGGCATCCCTGAGCGCCTTGGCGGCGAACAGGGCACAGCAGAGACCCCCCTTCATGTCCACAGCGCCGCGGCCGTAGACGCGACGATCGGTGAGGGTGCCCTGCCACGGCGGGTAGTGCCATTTGGCCGGCTCACCGGCAGGCACGACATCCACATGTCCGTTGAGGATGAGGCTTTGACCCTTGGCACTGTTGCCGAGGCGGCCGACCAGACCCAGAGCTGTCTGTCTCGGGACCTCCTCGCTGAAGGCGGGGTGACGGCGCAGATCCTCCAGGTCGATCTCCCACAGATCGACTTCGAGTCCGCAACGCTCCATCTGTTCGGCCACGAGGCGCTGGGCATCTGTCTCCTCACCATCGAGGCTGGGTACCGCAATCAGTCGGCAAAGGAAGCTGAGCATCCCTTCCACATCGATGGCGTCGAGCACCTGACGCTCCAGCGGATTCAATGGCATCTTCCTTCAGCCGGTCCGCAGGATCGGGCGGGTCAGGCAGGTGGGGCCGCCCTCGGCCTTCCGAGAAATCTCGTGGCCCCGATAGGTGTGAACGACGCAGCCGGCCTCGGCAAGTCGTTCTTGAGTTACGGGATTGCCCTCGATCATCAGGCATTCACCCGGCGCCAGGGCCAAGACGTTTGTTCCCATACTCTGAAACTCCTCATCCGGGACGTAGATCAGTCGGAAGCGGCGCCTCTGCAGCTCCTGCCACAGCGGTACCGGCAGGAGGGGCGAGTAGACCACGGCGAGGTCGCGATCGACGACGCTGATGAGGGATAGCAGATGGAGGCAGGCCTCGGGTCCGGTGTAATAGGGCAGGTCGACCGATCGCACTTCCACTCCCGAGGTCGACACGATCTCCTGCAGTTGCCTCACGCCTTCCGCGTTGGTACGGAAACCGATCCCGGCGTAGAGGGTGCTCTCGTCGAGCCACAAGAGGTCACCACCTTCGGCCAGGGCATTTCCCGCCAGCCTCGAGCGGATGGGAACACCTAAGGTCTCCAGCTTGCGACCCAGGGCTTCTTCCTCGCCCCGGCGCAGCTCCTTGCCCATCCGCAGGAGGACGGCGCCCTCATCGGTGATCAGAACCGGATCGAAGACGTAGATGGCATCGGCCCGGTCGGGCTGGGGTTCATCGTGATAGAGGACCTCCGCCCCAACCTGAACCAGAATTTCGACCAGGTCATCGTGTTCCCTTTGGGCCGCCTCCAGATCGGGTCTGTCGGTGTAGTGCCAGCGGTCGGGATCGTCGACCGCGAAAGTTTCATCGGGACGTCTGACGAGGACTCGGCGCACCGGATCCACCATGTTCTGTCCACCAAACCGTGATGTCATGGAGTCCCTCCTCCGCTCACTCGGGGAGTCTATCGGAGAGGGTCCCAGAGGTCTCGATGAAGAGTTTTGACCTCCTCGGGGTGGCGTGCCAAGATTCTCGGGAAGGATTCCAGAAACCCTGGAATCGAGCTCGGAGAACTCGATGAGGATTGAGACCTTCCAGATGGAGCGCATGCAGTCGACGTGGGAGAACGTGGTGGAATTCGATCTCAGCGAGAGTGGGGTCTACCCCGTATCGCTCCGCGAGCTCATGGGAATGGGGTTCGACCTCGACTGGGCGTTGGATACCCCTCTGTCCTATAGCCAGAGCAACGGCACGCCAGAGTTGCGTCGCGCTTTGGCCGAAATCTACCCGGGAGCCAGTATCGATCAGATCGAGATCACCAATGGGACCTCGGAGGCCAACTACATGTTGCCTCTGAGTCTCCTGGGAGAGGGCGACAATTTTGCCCTGGAAGTCCCCAACTACATGCAGCTCTGGGGTGTCCCACGCAGTCTTGGCGCCAGGGTGGACCGCTTCCGTTTGCGATCCGAGGCCGGCTGGGAACCCGATTGGGAGGAGTTCGAGCTGGCGGTCAACCCCGGAACAAGACTGGTGTACGTCTCCAATCCCAACAATCCCACCGGTGCGACTCTGACGGTGCCGGCGATGGAGAGGATCGTCCGCAGGTGCGAGGAGATGGACGCCTATCTGATTGCCGACGAGGTCTACCTCGGCGCCGAGATCCATCGGGATCGCACTCCCAGCTTCTGGGGAATGAGCGATCGGGTCATTGTCACTAGCGGTCTGTCGAAGGCGTTTGGGATTCCGGGGGTACGTATCGGCTGGATGGTCGGTCCCGAGAACATCATTCGCGACTGCTGGACCCAACATGACTCATTGACCATCTGTCCCAACAAACTGTCAGATGCCGTCGCCCTTACCGCTGTCCAGCCGGACAATCGCGAGCAGCTCTACTCCCGAGGCCGCGATCTCCTCCAGCGCAATCTCGAGATCATGCAGGGGTGGGTCGAGGGCCTTGGCGAGGGGTTCGAATTCTCGCCACCTGACGCAGGGGCAATGTGTTTCATCAAGTATCCAGGAGAAGTACCCAGTGTCGAGCTCTGTGAACAGATTCGCGATCGGCAGAGCGTTCTGATCGTCCCCGGGACCCACCTGGGAATGGAGGGCTATATCCGGGTCTGGATGGGCGCTCAGCCCGACTACCTGCGTGCGGGACTCCAGCGGCTGGAGAGGGAGCTGCGGGTGGCGCTCAGCCTGCCAGCTTGAGCCCGTGGGCACCCTTGGCGAGCTCGATGCTGCTGGGTAGGTAGCTGCCTTCGATCCAAACGGTCAGCTGACTGTCCAGCTCGAGACGCAACTTCTCGGTGGCCTGCACGATCCGGGTGAAAGATGAGATGTCATCAGCACGACCCCAAGGTGTCTTCTTGGTCATCAGCCGTTGATTCTCGGAGGTCGTGTCGGATCTGGGTGGTCCGGTCCACCAGATCAAGAGGGGAACCCGTAGAGCCTTGAGGAAGAGCCGCACCTCACCCACGTTGTAGGCGCTCGTGTCTTCGATCTTGTCCCCCAGCACCAGCACCACAGCCCGGGGTCGATTGCCGTTGGCCGCCTGGACTCCGGCGACTGCGATGGCGTCCGAGATGCGGCGGTACGGAGACGGTTCTGTCTCGGGTAGGGCGATACGGGTCAGGACCCACGGAATGCTGCTGCCATCCTGAACGGTAAACGGCCGAGTGACGGAGAACAGCCGTGCCGGAAGCTCCTTGCCCTCGATTTTTTTCACCTCCGGGAAGAGGAAGACCAATTGCTCGCCCGGTCGTAACGCGGTCTGAGAGCTGGTGAGGGCGCTGCCGTACTCCCCCAGCTTGCGCAAGGCCGGCACCGCAGTCTGATCGATGACCATCACCACGCGGGACGGTGCCTTCTCAACACCTACCACCCGCACCGGCTCGTCACCGCTCCGGAATCGACCTTCCAGCGACCGAACACTCGGCAGATCTGCCGCCGACCTGACAACTGTCAGACCCGTCAGCTCGGAGTCGGCTCCAAACATGGTCTGGCCACCGATATTGAGCTCGGACTGGTAGCGGACACCGTCTGGAAAACGGATGCTGGCCTCCAGCAGATGCAGAGTGGCGGGATCGTAGACCGGCAGGGCTACCCGGTCCCCTGCCGACAGGGGGAGCCTCTGGCCGTCGAAGAGAATGTCGATCTGCTCGGCAGTCTGATACTCGACGTGCTGCCAGACCAGGCGAGCCGAATCGGGCCGCTTCGGATCGGCGCCTTCCAGAACCAGCGCGGCGTCGGCTCGATCCTGCGGTAGGTTGATCAGCTGACGTGTTCGATCGATCTCGCGGCCAGCGTCGTCGAAGGCGATGGCTTCGAGCTTGTGTGGCCTGATACTTGGTCCGAAGTCGCACTCCACCCGCCATGGCTCTGCGGTGATTTCGGCGACGAGCTCACCATCGAGCTCCAGTCTGATGGCGGCAACCTCGCCCTGAACCAGCAACTCCACTTCGTGGGTGCCCAAGATCAAGCCCAGGAATACAAAGGCGAAGGTAATCACTACAGTCCCCCTGACGCCAGGATAGCGTCCTTCCTCTATTACGTACCAAAGAGCTCAAGGATGCATCGGGGGCTAGCCTCCAGCCAGGCCTCCGCCGTCGACAACCAGGGCCGTGCCGGTCACGAAAGAAGCCTCGTCGCTGACCAGGAAGAGAGCGGCGTCGGCGATCTCTTCGGGACTGCCGACCCGGCCGAGGGGGCGGTCAGCCGCGCTGTCCAGGAACATGGCTGAATCCTGACCCAATTGATCGGCCTCGGAGTGGAGCATTGGGGTATCGGTGTCCCCGGGGCAGATGCAGTTGATGCGAACTCCCTGAGGACCATGATCGATCGCCATGGCCCGTGTGAGCTGGATCACGGCGCCCTTGGAGGCGCAGTAGGTAACGGCCCGGGGGCCACCGGTGAGGCCCCATCCTGAGGCGGTGTTGAGGATGGCGCCACGGCCCTGGGCGATCATCTGGGGAAGGACCTCGCGAGACCAGAGGAAGACCGATTTCAGATTCACAGCCATGTGGTGATCCCAGTCCTCTTCGCTGACCTCCAGCACCGAGGCGCGCTGGATGATGCCAGCGTTGTTGCAGAGGATGTCCAGACGCCCGAGATCCTCGAGGACTCGATGGACGGTTGTCTTGCAATCCTCCGACCGTGTCACGTCGACCCGAACCGTGGCGAGTCTGCCGCCTTCAGCCTCGATCTGTTGCGCCAGATTCTCGAGACGATCGGCATCTAGATCCACGGCCGCCACCGCGGCACCCTGGCGGGTGAAAAGCACTGCCATTGCGCGACCGATCCCTGACCCCGCGCCGGTGATCACCGCCACTTGTCCCGCGAGCCGCTGTGCGGCCGAACTCGTCTCAGATGCGGACATGTTCGAGGACCTCCGCCAGGGCGGTCAGGGTGAGATCGACGTCTTCGTTCGTGTGCGCCAGGGAAGCGACCGAATGCAGCGCCGCCGACGGTGACATATAGACCCCATGCTCGAAGAGGGTCAATGCCATGTCCCTGTAAGTACTCCGATCCACATGACTGCAGTAATCGCGATAGTCCCGGATCGATTTCTGCTCGGTGAACATGATTTGAAACATGGGACCGACGTTTTGGACGATCGCCGGTGTGCCGGTCTCGGCAAAGAGGCTCCGCAGGCCATCGCACAGGGCCTCACCAATTTTCCAGGTATGTTGGAAAGCTGCCCCCCGATCCTTCAGCAGCTCGGTCAAGTTGGCCCGGGCAGCGTACATTCCCAGCCGGGAGCCGTTCTGGGTGCCGTAGTGCAGGACCCCGCCCCACGCCAGGGCTTCCATGATTTCGGAACGGCCGACAAAAGCCGCCACCGGTAGACCGGCTCCGAGACCCTTGCCAAAGGTGACGATGTCGGCGTGGACGGCGTAGTGCTCCTGACAACCGCCCGGGGCAATCCGAAACCCGGTCACCGTCTCGTCGAGGATCAGCAAGGCCTCGTGATCGTGGGTCAACTGACGCAGGCTGGAGAGAAAGCCAGGCTGCGGTGGGATGACACCGATATTGGCCATCACCCCTTCGGTGATTACCGCGGCGATCTGTCCGCGCCAGCTATCGAGCGCCCGATCGACCGCCTTCAGATCGTTCCACGGCACTACGATCGTGTCCTCCAGGGCCCGTCGATTGAGCCCCGAGCTATCGGCGATCTTGATGGGATCATTGCGGTGCCCCAGTGAGACGATGGGCTGGGGATGGGCATTGACGAGGAAGTCGTCGAACCAGCCGTGGTAGTGACCTTCGAACTTGATGAATTTGGGGCGACCGGTGTAGCCCCGAGCAAGTCGTAAGGCCGCCATCGTGGCCTCGGTACCGGTGTTGGCGAAACGGACCTTCTCTGCGCCAGGGACGGTTTTCTGGATCAGCTCTGCCACATCAATCTCGATCTCGGTCGCGGAGGCGAAATGATTGCCGCTCTCCACAGCCTCGTGAATGGCGCTGACGACGGCAGGATGGGCGTGCCCCAGCGGTAGAGCGCCGTAGGCCATCATCCAGTCGACATATCGGTTGCCGTCTACATCCCAGATCTTGGAACCCGCGGCACGTTCGATAAAGAGCGGGTACTCGCCATAGTTGGCGGGCCCTCGAGAGGGCGAGCTGCCGCCCTCCACCATGACGCGGAGGGAACGCTGAAACAGGTCTCGGGACTTCTTGCTCGATGGGGTCACTGCGGGTTCTCCTGTCTAGCGGCTGGCGCCACCGGTAATCAGCACTCGTTTTCTTGCCAGACCTCTCATCCCCAAGTCTCCTCAGGCCAGTCGTCCCAGGTCCACACCGTGGCGAGCGGCATACTCCTTGAACCGAGCCACCAACTCGACCCCGCGCTCATGGGCATCGGCCGGTGCCAGCTGTGGGCAATCGTAGCCCAGTTCTTCGCGCATGATCTGAACTCCCTCGGGTACGAACACCGCCGTGCCATCCGCTTCGATGCTCTCGATGCCATCGAAAGCATGGGAGCGTTCGTTGATGTCGATGGCGGCGGCGAGATCGAGCCCCGGGATCGTCGCCGGAGTCACCTGTAGTTGACTTACGTGAACCGGGTATCCGCCAGGCAGGCCGCCTGGCGCGGGCGCATGGAGCAGTGTTTCCGTCTCCCCCAGGAGTGTCCGGACCAGGCGTAGTGCCGAGCTACACGTGAAGAACGCGATCGTGGGTCCGCCAGAGAGGGGGTAGGGCGAGAACAAGATCTCTTCGGTGTCGACAGAACCGGTCACGTCAGTTCCGTCTTGGTAGATCCGCAGAAAGTAGGGTGGCGCTGCCTCTTTGTGGCCGCCAAACGCGGCCGATTCCAGAGCGTGGTGAGCGACCATCAGAGCCTGAACCGATGCCGTCGGTGTCTCCAGGTATCGGGCAGCTGTCGCCCGCACTTTGGCGACGATCTCGTCCACGTTGCCGATACCGCAGGTGGGAGCGAGATCGATTTTGCCCAGAACACAGTTGACGACATCGGGGAAGGGTGCCGTCAGCACCGGCCCGGAAAAGGAGCTGGAGCGGATCGCTTCCATCAGGGAGAGTGTTGGCGCCAGGTGGAGGGGTAGCCAGGTGCCGAATCGCGCTCGCTGGAGACGGGCCCGGGCCCTGTCAGGCAGCAGCTCCGGGAGCCACCAGGTCTGCATCGTCGCGGTGCTGATCACCAGATCGGGAGCCCGAGTCTCCAGGGTCTCGGCAAATCGCTCTCGATCCGTGATGTCGACCTGGCAGAACTCGATTTGTGCTGAGAGACCCTGGGCCAGTGCGCCCAGACGTGCGACATTGCAGCGGGCCTCTCCCCGCGCTCGGTTCCGACCGCAGGCGATGATCTTCCCCAACCCTTCGTCCCGGGCCAAGAACTCCAGCAGCACTCCGCCCAGATGGCCGATACCGATCAGCAGAATCGTGGGGTGGGTCGTGGGCAAGGTTAGGATTCCCTTCGGTTCGGTGACAGGATACCGAATTCAACTGCCGACCACGGAGAGAAAATCATGCGGCGCATACTCTTCATAATCACGATCTTCTTTGTGAGCCCCGGTCTGGGGCGAAGTGAGGGTGTCCAAGGGTACTACCGCTATCCAGATCTGCACGGCAACACCGTGGTTTTCGCTGCTGAGGGAGATCTATGGACGGTCTCGGTCGAGGGCGGACTGGCCCGTCGGCTGACCACTCATCCCGGGGAAGAATCCCATCCGACCCTCTCACCCGACGGCACAGTGGTCGCCTTTTCGGCCAACTACGAGGGGCCGATGGAGGTCTACACCATGCCTCGGGCCGGGGGATTACCGGCCCGACACACCTGGGAAGACACACGATCGATCGCCAACGCCTGGGCGCCGGACGGTCGCCTCGTCTATGCGACCTCTCATTACGCGACCCTGCCCGATTTCCAGTTGGTCGCCTTGGATCTCGAGGGTGGCTACGAGCGGATCCCCCTGAGCGAGGCGACCGAGGGCAACTTCGACGACACCGGAGAGACACTGTACTTCGTGCGACCCGGCTTTCACGGCAACGTCACCAAGCGTTACACAGGGGGCACGGCTCGACGGATTTGGAAATTCGCGGCTGATGCCCAGGAGGCGGAGGTGCTCACCGACGACTACGTGGGCGAGAGCCATACGCCTATGTGGTGGAACGGGCGTGTCTATTTCATCAGCGACCGGGACGGCACGATGAATCTCTGGTCCATGGATGAGGACGGCGGTGACGTGCGGCAGCACACCCGACACAGCGGCTGGGATGTGCGCGACGCGTCCTTGAACGGCGGACGCATCCTCTATCAGATGGGTGCGGATCTATGGCTCTACGTCATCGACGCAGATCAGTCCAGCCTGATCCCCATCAGCCTGGCGTCGGATGTCGATCAGTGGCGGGACAAATGGGTAAAGAAACCGATGGAGTATCTGACGTCGGTGCGTTTCCACCCCAACGGCGACTCTG
>Ga0255052_10003176_pt1 | contig 11537 bp, 8 predicted proteins | sample JV7_2_21_MG_FD_188632 | JGI IMG/M metagenome (GOLD analysis project Ga0255052, IMG submission 188632) | Seawater microbial communities from Jervis Inlet, British Columbia, Canada - JV7_2_21 | ecosystem: Environmental > Aquatic > Marine > Inlet | place: Canada: British Columbia | collected... | reverse complement strand
GCGCTGGCCTATCGACGACTTTCAAAGGATCAGGCCACCACCGCCCTGGGTGTGGTTCTCTCCGTTCTTTGCGGCATCTTCATGGGGTTCTTCTACGGACGCGTTGCCAGCGCCATGACCAAGGATTTTGTGAGCCCTGAGATTGGCAAACTCACTCCATACACGGCGCTTGTGTTCTTCTCGCTGGGCTTGCTGCTGAGCAACTTCGTGTTCAACACGATTGCGATGAAGTGGACGGTCAGCGGCGAAAGAGTTGCCATCAGCGATTACTTCAACCAGGGCAACACGCGGTTGCACCTGATCGGCATTCTTGGTGGCGCCATCTGGGGCGTTGGCATGTCCTTCAGCATCATCGCGGGTGGGAAGGCGGGCTACGCGATCTCTTACGGGCTTGGTCAAGGCGCGACTCTCGTAGCCGCATTCTGGGGTGTATTTATTTGGCGCGAGTTCAAGGGGGCCCCGGAAGGGACCAACAAGTTTCTGACACTGATGTTCCTGTTCTATATCGTGGGTCTGGCGCTGATCATCGCGGGCAACAGGGCGGTCTTTGGTAGCTAGCCTGCATTATTCATGAACCGGCGAGCAGGTTGTGGGAAGCGGCCGTCAGATCGGGCTGCCCGCAGCGAGGAGCGCCGCAGGCATACTTGCAGTATGTTGAGGACGCGAAGAGCGAGGACAGCCCGAGATGGCGGTCGATCTCCGCAAGATGCCGCCGGGCTCATGAATAATGCAGGCTGGAGGGAATCCGATTCATGGGCAAAAAGATAGTGGTGGTTGGTAGCTCGAACACCGACATGATCATCCAGATGGACCATATTCCGAGACCAGGTGAGACCGTGATCGGTGGAGCCTTTTCGACAGCCGCCGGGGGCAAGGGCGCCAACCAGGCGGTAGGGGCGGCGCGAGCAGGTGGAGACGTCACACTGGTCGCCCGTGTCGGCAAAGACATGTTCGGTGACCAGGCCATCGAAGGATTCGTCAAGGACAACATCCATGTCGATCACGTACTCAGAGACCCTGACCGACCGTCAGGCGTGGCCTTGATTTTCGTCGACAGCAAGGGAGAGAACAGCATCGCGGTGGCTTCCGGGGCCAATGGCAAGCTGAGCCCTGCAGACGTCCATGCCGCCAGTGACGCGATCTCTGCAGCCGACGCCGTCGTCATGCAACTCGAGACACCGCTGGAAACCATCGGCGAAGCGGCAGCGATTGCCAACAACGCCGGTGTCAAGGTGATCCTGGATCCTGCTCCTGCCCAACCGCTGGACGATGAGATCTTGAGTCGTGTCTCCATCCTGACGCCAAACGAGAGCGAGGTAGAGCTTCTCACCGGCATTGCGATCGAAAGTGACGCTGATGCGGGGAATGCAGCCGATGTCCTGAGTCGAAAGGGCATCGCCACGGTGCTCATCACGCTTGGCGCCCGCGGGGTCTTTGTTAGGGGCGAAGGTCTGAACGAACTGGTTCCTGGCTTCGAGGTCGAGGCGGTGGACACGACGGCGGCAGGGGACCTCTTCAACGGCGCCCTGGCGGTTGGGCTGGCGGAAGGCAAGTCGCTCAAAGAAGCTGTCCTCTTTGCCAACGCCGCGGGCGCCCTCTCGGTAACCAGACTGGGCGCCCAGCCCTCAGCGCCAACGAGAACGGAGATCGAGAACTTTCTCGAGGCACGTGGCTGAATCCAGGGTGTGAGACCCAGAGTGCTCGCCCGGCCACGAGTCGCAAGGACGTCTGCAAGATCTCTCGCCGACAAAGTGTCTCCATAGGTAGCCCGCAGAGGCACTGGGCACTGTGGTATGATGAATCGTCATACCGGAGAGTCCCATGGGCAAGTCCAAAGTGGCCATCACGATCGACAAGGATCTCCTGACCGGAATCGACGAGTTGGTGAGCCGCAATCAGTTCCCCAACCGAAGCCAGGCGATCGAAGAGGCGGTGCAAGAGAAGCTGGATCGCCTGCGTCGAACGCGACTCTCCCGCGAGTGCGCCAAGCTCGAACCTGACTTCGAGCAGCAACTTGCCGACGAGGGCTTGACCGGAGATCTCGAGGAATGGCCAGAATACTGAGAGGCGACGTGGTCTGGGCCAACCTCGACCCGGTTCGGGGCCGGGAGCAGGCGGGACGTCGCCCCGTCGTGATCCTGAGCCACGACGTCTTCAATGAGCGATCCGGCACCGTCATCGCTCTGGCCTTGACGAGCCGCCCACCCAGGGCACACTTCCCACTGACCCTGGAGGTCCAGATCAAGGGTCTGAAGAGTCCCTCGTGGGTCAAGATCAGCCAGATCCGTACCCTGTCGACGAAGAGGATCGGCAGGAGAATCGGCCGCCTTCCCCCCGAACAACTGGATCAGCTGGTCGAAGGCCTCAACGAGATCATCGCCGCTTGATAATCGAGACAGGGCTACCAGGAACTACAAGGTACGACCAACCGGGGCTGCTACACAAGACTGACGCGAGATTCCGAACTCAAATTACGTCTCCTGTTCCAAGGAATTGATCAAGGACGACCCCTGGAACTATAATGGTTCCATATTGGAACCCTCAAAGGAACGACAGCATGGCGACAATCACCCTCAAGAACATCCCCGATGACCTGTACGACAGGCTGAAGAAAGTCGCGGCGCTTCAGCGACGCAGCATCAATAGCCAGATCATCGTCTGTATCGAACACGCTGTAGGCGGAAAGCGTCCGTCGACATCCGAGCTACTGACCCGGGCGAGGGCCCTGCGGCAGGGACTTCAGGGCCCACCCCTCGCCCATGACGAGATCGATCGGGCCAAGAGACAGGGACGATCTTGATCGTCGTCGACACCAACATCCTGGCGGCCTTGCTCCTCTCCACAGAGGCGTCTGCCGAGGCTGAAGCAGCTCTCGCAATAGATTCGGAGTGGTTCTCTCCTCCGCCTTGGCGCAGTGAGCTGAGGAATGTCCTCGCCATCCTGATCCAACAGCAACGGCTGGACCTGTCTCGGGCCTACGGAGTCATGGAGCAAGCTGAAACGATGCTGTACCAGCGGGAGCTCGAGGCCTCCACTCTCGAAGTCCTCCGGCTCTCCTCCGAGAGCGGATGCACAGCCTATGACTGCGAATTCGTCGCTGTCGCTCGGCAGCTCGGCGCCCCGCTGGTTACGCTCGACCGACAGATCCTTCATGAATTTCCGAGCACCGCGGTTTCACTGAGCACCTTTGTGGACGACTAGCCAGGCTGTCCGCGGCAGGGATTCCAGATCATCACCAGTTGAGCCTCACGCCCAGCCGCCAGACGCGGGGGCTCAAGGTCTCTTGGACCCAGTTGGGCCGCGGACCATTGAGATCGGTTCTGCGGGCAAGAACAACGCCCGAGTTCAGGGCATTGAAGAGATCGGCGCTGAAGGTGAGGCCCATGTTGCCTGTGGCAGCGAATTCCTTCTCGAACCGTAGGTCCACGGTGTAGAGGTCGTCGTAACGAAAATCGTCGGGCTCATCCGTCGCCTGGGCGGTCCAGAGATCGAAGTTGCTGTCAAAGGAGGTGGCCTCATAGGGGATCGGGTAGCCCTCACGGCCAAAGATGTTGGCCGCTAGGTTGAATCCCCAGGGTCGATCGGGTGCGATCTGGTACATCCCGTTGACGTTGAACGACCAATGACTGTGGAGCTGGATCACGCCTCCCAGGCGACCCCCGCTCCGCTGACCCCAGAGCTCCCCGGGGTCGTCCCCCATCTGGTTCATCGGGTCCTGGAAGAGATGAATGCTCGCGGGAACATCCCATTCCGGACGGCCATAGTTGACGTAGCCCCGCAGCATCCACTGGTCGGCGAGACGTTTGGTGAACGTGGCGGTGGCTCCCAGATACTCCACATCCCGGTCGCCGTTGGTCAGCAGCGTACCCGAGGTGAACTCGTAATCCTCCCGGAGTCGGTAGTAGTCGACATCGTAGGGCTGCCCATCGGGATGCGTCACCGTCACCGTGTGGTCGAAGAGGTAGTCGTCTTGTACTGCCAACCGAATCTCACCAGTCGCGAGCTCCCGAATCCGATCCCGCTCCTCGAGCCAATGCGAGGTGTTCCGCCAGGTCAGGCTGAGTCCCGCCACCAGCTCGGGGAAGAAAGAGTGCTCCACACCCAGGATCAACTCGTCGGTCAAGGGGGCCCTGAGATCTGGATCGTTCTCGTTCAGGGTCTCGAGGGCCAGGGGATCATTCGGGTCGAAGTTCTCTGTACCGATGAGCTGATAAGGCTCCTCGGGGCCGTCCCACATGTTGTTGTCATTGCCGTCGATGAAGAGAAAGGTAGCGTAGTTGAACTGAATCGGATTGATGCGCTCGATTGGACAGCACTGACCTGCAAACCGAGCATAACTTGCCCGCAGCAAGGTCCTTCTCTCCTCGCCCAGGGCGTAGGTCACACCCAGCCGCGGCAGGATGTCTTCCCAGGGATTGGTGTCGTTGCCAGCGAACTCCACCGCCGGCATGACGTCGGGAAAGGCAGGATTGGCAGCCACGGTTGTCGGCTCATTCTCACCGACCTGGAGGTCGTAGCGCAGACCGGCGTTGAGGGTCCAGGCACCGAACGAGATCGTGTCCTGCAGCCACAGAGAGGTGTAGTCGATGCGCGCCAGCCCATCCTCACCGCCACGCTGCGCGAAAACAAAGTCGACTGGACCGGGTGGCGCCCCAAAGACCTCTCCAGCCACGTGACCGATATTGCGACCTGGCCAGAAGAAAGGGCTGACGAACTCCCAGGTCCGAAACTGGGCACCGTACTTCAGTTCGTGACTACTGTTGCCGCCGCTGAAGAAATACGAGCCATCCAACATCCACTCTTCACTGGGACGCTGCGAGTCGCCATACCCGAAGCTGTTCTGCCAGACGCCGTTGGAGTCCCAGAGCGTCTCCGTGACGTCATCGCAGCTACCTGCCGAGACACAGGCGTTTGGCGTTACCGCGATTCCCGAGTCCACCTTGGCCCACATACCGGTGAGAAAAAAATTCCCCGCAAAAACATGACTGTCTTCGATCTTGAGAATGTCGGCCTGGGCGCCGAGAACCCACGTCGACGCGGGCGAGCGGCCGGGACCCGCTCCCCGGTTGGGCTCGATCTTCTCGGCCGTATTCCACCACGCCACTAGCGAGTTGGCATTCGCAGGCTGGGCGTTGACCTTGAAGGAGGAGGACTCCACCAAGCGGTCGATATCCTGCCCCCCCGTTCGCACCAGGGACACATTGTTCTGCCCAAATGAGCCCCAGAACCAGAGGCGATCGCGCAGGACCGGTCCGCCCGCTTCGAAGCCCACGTCCTCGATCCGATCGAGGTGGTCGGTGACCTTCCCCTCCTGACCGGGCGGCAGGTCTTCGGGGTCGACGCCCGGAGTCGACTCCTTGAAGAACAGAAAGAGATCCTCATCGGTGATCAGAAACCGGGCCGAGCCGCGGAATTCGTTGGTTCCTCGACGGGTCACCAGATTGATCGACACGCCGGCTTCTTTACGGGTGATGTCGTTGCCACCGGTAGAGACCTCGACCTGCTTGAAATCATCGAAGTTGTAGTAGGTCCCGGACTCCCCATTCCCAAGGTTTCCTACGTCTACCCCATCGAATCGCCATTGGTTCTCTTTGGATTCGACGCCTGGTCCGGTGATCGTTGCTTGGAAGTTTCGGCTCCCACCGACATCGACGGTGTTGGTGTTCACCGCGGGCGTCTGGCTCAACAGCGCCCAGGGATCACGCGAGGTGGGGATCGTCTGCAGCTCGATCTCTGTGACGTGGGTCCCCTGCGACAGCTTCCTTACGTCGAGCAGCGGGCTCTCGGAGGTCACCGAAATGACCTCCTGGATCGCTGGAGTCAGGGTCAGGTCGACGCTGCCACTGCGTGCAATGCGAACGTCGATCTCCTCGTAGTCGAGAGCAGCAAATCCGTCGAGCGTTGCGTGCATCGAATAGGTGCCGGGGTCGAGCTTCAGGAACCGGAATTGACCCTGGGCATCACTGATCTGAGCCCGGCGCTCGCCGAGTCCGTCGAGCTCGATTGTGACCCCTGGCAGGACCCCACCCTCGGTGTCGCGAACGACTCCAAAGAGATTGCCGGTCGGCTCCTGGGCACTGGCATTCCCCGTGGCCATAGTCAGGAGCGCCATCGTGAGAACACCTAGCCGGCAGATTCGCGTTTTCTGTCTCTTCATGACCCACCTCCAGAAGGAGTGATCCTTTTCATCGAGCCTTACCACTCCGGCACCTCCTGCCACCCAGGAAACGGTCCTACTCCGAGCTTCCAGCCGGTGGACGACTCAAGGTCCTCGACCGCTTGCACATTAGTGAAGCTGTGGAGCTTGGCCAGTAGTTCGTCGTGAGGCAGGGTGTGAAATGGCGTTTTGTCGAGATCGGGCATGGGCCAGACGCGGATCTCGCCCGCGCTGGCAGAAGCGATCCAGCGGCCATCGGGGGAGAGGTCGACGGCAACGATCTCGGAATCGTGGCCGAGAAGGAGGTGTGGCTGGCCTCCCGCCGCCGGTCCCACATAGACGGTGCCCTCCGAGTCGCCGCTGAGGAGAATCTGCCCAGAAGCATCGAAAGCCACCGCACTGGGCTTTTCACCCCGACCGTCGATCGTGCGATAAGTGCCTTCCACCAGGTCGAAGAAGAGGAACTCACTGGCGAGGACCTGTCCTTCTTCGAATTGCGCCGCAATCGTCACTAAGAACCGACCGTCGGCGCTTACGTCGAGCGCCCAAAAACTCCGCTCCGAGGCCTGGTGGAGCCATTCCGACCGCTCCGACTCCAGGTCCCATCGGCGGACCCCTTGGCGACCTGCGGTGTAGAGCGAACCATCCGGCGTGAAGCGCAGGGCAGAAACTCCACACCCGCCCTTGGAACCTTCCCCCGGCTCTCGACAGTCCTGCAACAAGTCGAGGACCTGCTCCTCATCGGAGTCGAGATCCCAGATCCTCAGAACCCTGTCCTCTTCAGCCCCGAATTCGCCGCTGACCGCTGCTGCGGCGCGACGCCCCAAGGAGTCGAACGCGACTGCGGAAATCAGTCTGATGGTGCCGGGGACCAACCCGCTTTCGGGGAGCACTCGGGGTTCCCCTCCAGCCACCGGCACAATGGCCACCGGAGGACGGGCACTGCTGACCAACAGGTGCTCCCCCTGGGGATCGAAAGCCGGTGTCAAGCAGCCCGTCGCTCCAAGTATGCGATCCGGTCCCAGACCCGCCTCCATCGGCCAAAGGTGGGGCGCCGTCCATCCGGAACAGGAGGCGAGCCACTTCGAATCAGGCGAGAAAGCCAGACCACGCACCCAGTTGAACCCCGGGTCCATTCCCGGATCGAGACTCCGAGCGTAGGGCCACTCCTGAGGCCAGAAAGCAACGTCCTGGTAGTGAGTGGTGGCCAGCCATTGCCCGCTTGGATGAAAGGCCCCCAGAATCACTTCCCGGCCTTTTCTGGCCAGCACCAGTGGCTCGCTGTCGAGCGGCACCTGCAGGTCCCAGACAAAGGCCGATTGGAGGGCCATCGAGACCTGCGCGATACGGGAACCCCGTGGATCGAACAAGGGCGGACAGACGTGTTCGGGCTTCTCGAGGCCTTCCAACTGAGCCACAAGGGGGTCGTCCCCTTGCTCGAAGGACCAGACCTTCAGTTCCGATTGGGTGCGGCTGGCGAGCAGCCTTCCGTCGGTCGACAGGGTCAGCTTCTCGACCGGTCCCTGGTGGCGGCCGATAACCCGTTCGTCACTCGAACCGGAGAAGTCCAGAGATCGCACCGACACCTCTTCTCCGCCTTCTCCGCTCCTCCAGGCGACCCGGGTCAGTCCCGGATCCACGTCCCATGCCGGACCGTAACCACCGCGTGACCAGACACCGAGCGGTTGTGACTGCGGAGACTCACTGTTGAGCTGATCCGTTGGCCAGAAATCGAACTGCACCTCAGGGCGATGCCAGGTAAAGGTCAAGAGACCACCAGGACCCAGCTTGCCCTCGACACCGTCCTCGAAGCCCTCATCCCATTGGATGGGTGAGAGTTGACGTCCCTCGGGCAGGATCCACCGATCGATTCGGGACACAAATGCTCCTCCTTCGGCCTGGGAGAAGCCGTGGCCAACAAGCATTTTTCCATCTGGGGCAAAGGCAAGCCATCCTGAGACAGCTTCCTCTCCTCCGTCCAGGACCAGCGATCGCTGACCGGCGGCGGAGAAAAGTGTGGTCTCGGTCTTCAGCCCCCAAGCACCCCCAACCGCCATCGATTCGCCGTCCGCACTGAATGCTATAGAGGCGGCTGGGGTAGTCAGGACGCGTGCCACGGGACCGCGCCACATGATCTCCAGGGCAAAGCGACGTCCCCCAGAGGAATCCGCCAGCTCCAGGCTCTTGCGGACATAAGCCAGGGCCGCCGTCGGGTTGGTCTCGAGCTCGAGACGTCCCAAGGCCAGCAGTTTGCTGGCCTCGGCACGCAGGGTCTCAGCCTCCGCCCGCTGACGTGATTTCTCCGCCTGCCACCAGAGAGCGCCCATGACGCTCAAGCCCACGGCCAGCACCGCGATCACCGCCGCCAGCACCATCCGCCGTCGCCGTTTGGCGCGCTCCGCCTTGGCAACCATGGCTGCCGCGAACTCTTCCTCCTGCGCGCTCACGCCCCCCTCGTAGCGCTCCCGCCACAGCCGGTACTCGCCAAACGAGGTGCCCGTCCACAACAGATCCTCGGGCCGGCCGCGCTCCTCCCACATCTGCGCCGCCTGGCGAATCTGATCCCGCAACTGTGCACTGTCGGCATCCTGGGTCTGCCAGCGCACCAGTCGCGGCCAGTTCGAGAGAAGCGATTCGTGGATGATCTCTATGCGATTGCGCGGCGTGTCTTCGTCATCGGCCCCAGCGACCTCGTAGGAAGTGAGGAGGCGGGCGTCGATGAGGGTGCTGAGGACCGCGTCGGCCGCCTTTCGATCGGATGCAGGGGAGGGCCTTGTGCCCTCCCGGGAGGGGGCAAGCCCCTCCCCTACATCAGAATCCAACCCACCGTCATCGCCAAAAACCGATAGCAGCTCCGCCCGGTCGCGCGCCACTCTTGTCCCTTGCGCCGTCACCAGGTTTCGAAACAGCTCGCGTACGATCGGCACGTGATCCTGGCCGATCTTTTCCAGTGTCGCTTCAGCGTGCTGGGCCAGGGCGCCGCCGACGCCACCCACGTGTTCATAAGCCTCTCGGGTCAGGAGCCCCTGCTCCCGGTCCCGGTGATCCCAGAGTCTTGCTGCCGCGAAGGCCAGCATCGGCAGGGCACCGCGCTCGTCGCCCACCTCCCCCACCATCTCTTCGACCAGGGCGTCGTCCTCGAAGCGGTAACCACACTTGAGAGCCGGCTGCACCACTGCTCGCCGGAGTGCGCCTCCCGTCGGGGGTCCGAGCAAGGTCAGCTCCGACAGGATCGGATGCAACGACTCATGGGAGTGGCAGTGGTAGAGAAAGTCGTCGCGCATTGAAACCAGGACGTGGGCATCGGCCTCCAGGGCCAGGCGACCCAGGAACTCGCCAAACCGCGTCTGGACCTCCGGCGGGTTCTGGGTAAAGAGCTCTTCGAACTGGTCGAGGATGATCAGCACCTGATCGTGGCGCTGGCGCCACTCGGTGACGAGCCCGACAGCCTCCTCGGACTCTTCGAAACGGAGGATCCGCTTCATGGCCTCGTCGTCGCCGGAGAATTCGGAGACCAGGGCCTCGCCGAGGGCCATGAAGGGTCGATTCCCCGGCGCGGCTACGACAGCCCGCCAGCCGGTCGGGATCACGGGCAGAAGACCGGCCCGGAGGAATGAGCTCTTGCCGGCACCCGAGGGACCGATCAGCCCCAGGAGATGCGGACGGCGGAGCTTCTTCCACATCTCCTCCACTTCCAGCTCGCGACCAAAGAAGTACTCTGCGTCCTCCTGGGAGAAGGAGGCGAGGCCCGGGTAGGGGCGGAACTGTTCGGTGTCTTCGACCCGTAGTGTGACCTCTTCCAATGCCCGCGCCAGCGCCGATGCCGTGGCATAACGCTGCTCCGCTCGTCCCGCCACCGCCTTCTTCAGAACTGGAGCCCAGGCCGAGTCGGGCACCTCCGGGGGTTCCTTGTGGATTCCCTCCCAAAGGGCAGCGCGGTGCTCATGTCGAGCCAAACCGTTCGGCGCGATCATCTCGACGAGGATCACGCCCGAGGAGAAGACATCGGCCCTGGCATTGGCCGATTCACCCCGGGCCTGTTCCGGCGCCATGTAGGCCGGGGTCCCCGAGATCGTGCCGGTCTTGCGGTCTGCCAGACCCTTGGCGATACCGAAGTCCATGACCACCACGCGGCCCGAGCGAGTCATCATGATGTTCTCGGGTTTCATGTCCCGGTGGATGAGGCCGGCTTCGTGGATGGCCTCCAACCCGGCGAGAAACTGCGAGGCGATCTCGCGCGCCTCGGTCAACTCCAGCGGCGCCCGCATCTTCAGGATGTCTGCCAGGGTGATGCCGTCGATGTACTCCATCGACACCAACTCCTGGCCCTCGAGCTCGACCAGATCGAAGACCCGGCAGACGTTGGGAGAGATCACCTCGCGAGCGGTGCGAACCTCCTGACGCAGGGCTTCGAGTGCTCGCCTATCCTGGAGCAGCTCCTGGCGCAGGGCCTTGAGCGCGACGTCGACGCGAAGCTTGAGATCGAACGACCGCCAGACCTCGCCCATGCCGCCGCGGCCCAACAGCGATCGCACTCGGTACCGGTTCTCCAGAATCTGTCCTTCGTGCAGCGAGCCGACGTCGAACTGGAGTGTCGGGACAGCATCCGAGCCGATCGCCTGGTCGACTTCGAGTGCAGTATCCTCGACCGCCATCGACATCATGCATTGCGGGCACAGCCCTGCGGCCCAGGGCTCCCGGGCGAGTTGTGTGCCGCAGTTGGGGCAGCGGTGGATTTCTAGCTGCTGGACCATGGCTCGTTCCCTCCACTACAGAACCAAAACCAGGGATTCGTTATCCCTGTCCAGGTCTTCAGCGGCCGAGAATGCCCAGCAGATGATGGACTTCGTCGTCGAGCTGGTCTGGATCGGCCACGGTCTCGGCCACTTCCTCGCGAATGAGCTGGCCAAAGCGTTGCCGGAGCCGGTACATCGCACCGCGAGCCGAGGATTCGCTCATCCTGAGCCGCGCTCCGACCTGCTTGAAAGGAATCCGGGGCTCTTGCCCGGTGAGATGGGGTTTCAAGCACTCGAATTGCTGCCCGCGATCCGTATCCGCCCATTCGCTTTGCAGCCGGCTCAGCGCCTGCTCGAGCACAGCCATTGCCCAGCGTTGCTCGAATGCCTCTTCTGGTGTGGATTCCGCCGTCGGCTCATAACGAAAGCGCCGCTCCGCCTCCTCGGCATCAAGCGAGACGGTCTGCACATTGCCGCCCCTTTAGAGGGCCCGATCCCGGCGGAGCTCGTTGGCGACGAAGTGTTTGAGAGTTGCCAGCAGGAAGGAGCGAAAGCGCCCAGCCGACGGCTCTGCGTCCTCCAGGACCTTCTTCTCCAGCAGATAGGCAAAAAACGCCTGGGTCAGATCCCGAGCGTCGTCGGGA
>Ga0255052_10003174_pt1 | contig 11541 bp, 6 predicted proteins | sample JV7_2_21_MG_FD_188632 | JGI IMG/M metagenome (GOLD analysis project Ga0255052, IMG submission 188632) | Seawater microbial communities from Jervis Inlet, British Columbia, Canada - JV7_2_21 | ecosystem: Environmental > Aquatic > Marine > Inlet | place: Canada: British Columbia | collected... | reverse complement strand
GCGGTGGGCTGCATCTGCAGCGGCCGCTTGTGCATTGGTCCAGGTTGGAAGAATGGCGAACAGCACGAAAATAACTGGAATGAAGATTAGTTTCTTTGACATGTGATAGACCTCTATCGTTTGTTCCTAGCGAGAGCTAACCGTGTACGTAAGCGTTGCCGAAAAGTGCGCCAGCCTGGATAAGCGGTTCAAAGTCCCGGCTATTTTTCATTAGCAGGTTTGCCGATGGTCGCGAGAATACCACCGTCCACGTAAACGATGTGTCCGTTTACAAAATCAGACGCCTTGGAGGCAAGAAATACGGCGGTTCCGGCAAGGTCTTCGGGCTCGCCCCAGCGTCCCGCCGGTGTTCTTTGAATAATGAAATCGTTGAACGGGTGTCCGTCGACACGCAGTGGTTCGGTTTGCGCGGTTGCTATGTATCCCGGTCCGATCCCGTTGATCTGGATATTGTGCCTGGCCCATTCAGTGGCCATGTTTCGGGTGAGCATCTTCAGGCCACCCTTGGAGGCGGCGTAAGCGGACACCGTGCTTCTGCCTAACTCACTCATCATCGAACACATGTTGATGATTTTTCCATGCCCCCTGGCGATCATTCCTTTGGCGACCGCCTTGGCCATGATGAACTGGCCAGTCAGGTTCACATCCAGCACCTGTCTGAACTCATCCGCTTTCATTTCCAGGATGGGAATCCGCTTGATGATCCCGGCATTGTTCACCAGTATTTCAATTGGCCCCACTTCTTCTTCGATGACAGGGATCGTGCTTTCCACGGCTTCCTCGTCCGTCACGTTCAGCACATAGGTATGGATGTCGATACCGAACTTTGCGTACTCTTCCTTTGCCGATTCCAGTTTTTCCGGGAACATATCGTTGACAATGATAGTGGCTCCGGCTTCGGCCAGTCCGGTAGCGAGGGCCATGCCGATACCGTGCGTTCCGCCGGTGACAAGTGCGTTTTTGCCGGTTAGATCAAAAAGTTTTGTAGACATATTGGTACTCTCTATTGTGTTGTTGTTTGCAGGATGTCGGCATAAGCTGCCGCGTATCGGCGGCCGAGTTCGCGCGCCGATTCCGCATCGAAATGAGTCTTGTCGCCAATGTGAGTCAGGCCATCCGAAGAGACAAACCTCGTGTGCTCGATTTGTGCCGGTACATTTTCATGAACAGCATTGACGAGCTGCCTTGCGTCTGACCATTCCTTGAATTGACCGAGTTGTCCGATGATGACCGGCAGCTTATCGTCGCCGGCGACGTCGCGAAAACGGCGGATCAGGTCATGCAGCCTTGTTTCATACAAATTCGCCGACTCGGGCCCCGAGTCGGACTCGCCCTGGTGCCATAGAATCGCCTTGAGCTCGCCCGACTGCATTGCTACGCGCAATCGGTGTACCGCATCGTCCCAGGGGTACAGGCCGGTCTTCTCGTGATAGCCGCCCGGTGTCCAGGTCTGGATACCGGAACCGCCAACCGCCGTTGGAACCAGTCCGATCCTGTTGTCAGGGTGTCGTTCGGCGATTTCCTTCGCAAAAGCCAGGCCCGGTCCGGTTCCTCTTACCTCTGGCTTATCGAAATGCACTGGCTCGGTCGCGATTACCCACTCGTCATTTTCGTTCAATGCGAATACTCGCGGGTGAGGAGTGCGGTCTGTTTCTTCCAGCTCACCTCTTCCGGCCATGTTTGACTGGCCGGCCAGCAGGAAAATATGCATTGGCTGCGAGCGGATATTGGCCGTGCAGTCCACGCCGTCTCCGCCATAAGCGCCGATATTCGCCGACGTGACTTCGTCGCCCCAATGATCGACCCCGGAAGGGCTACCGGCGTCTTGTCCCGCTCCAATAGCCGGCGAGCCAATACACAATTTGTAACCATCGAGACGATCGGGATCGGACATATCGACTCCGGTGCCAGCGGTTCCGGGCGCTGCCATCAAGGGATTACCCGCCGGGCCCATGTAATTGGTTTCATCGAGGCCGAATACGAGGTTGTTATCGAAGAAATTACCGAGCTCTAACGTTGGCTCGGCGCCCCAGGTCGCACCACCGGCCGCAAACACGAAAATGTTGTCAATAAACGAAGTGCTAATGGGGTTCCGTTGTCTGCCGACACTCATGAACATCTGCATGTCGGGATACATCGAGTAGAACGTGTTATGGCTGACCTCGATGTCGGTGATGCGATTTTCCGTCGGAAAACCGTAATAGATGAAGCCGTAGCGCTCGTTCTCGCTGATGTTGTGGTGAATGCGCAGGCCGTCGTGGTAACGTCGCATGATTGCGAATGCGTAGTTGTTGTCATGCGAGTAGTTGTACCGAAAAACCGTGTTGCGTGCGTTCCAGTCCGCATCGAAGCCGCCCCGGTCCGGATCCCCGGCCGGGCCGACATTGCCGTACGCCTCGTTGTACTGCACCAGTGCGTCGTCGGTTGCAAAATTGAAAAAGGAGTTTCCGGGGACCTCGGTCGAGATATTCGGGCCCATGACGTTGTATTCGACCAGTGGCGCATCCGAACTAGCAACGATGATGGCGTTCTTGGTGATATTGCTGACGCGGTTGCCGCGTACGACCACATTCTGGAAGGCATGGCGGCCGATTTCGTTGCTGCCTTGTCGTGGATCGGACGGGTCGGCCTCCCATGGCGACTTGATGCGGATGCCGACGCCGCTGATATCCCGAATTTCGTTATTCTCCAGCAAAATGTTATCGAACTTCGTCGGAACCGTGTTGCCCCGAATTCGGAAAATGATACCGCCGTTGTCCTTGTTGCCGGGTTCGCCGGTGACGTCATGAATCAGACAGTTGCGCACCACGAAGTTTTGATGAAAGCCGGTGTCTGCCGCGAAGACGTAGACTCCCATTCGTTCCGAGCGCGTTGCGGATTGGTTGACGAGTTCGAGGTTCTCAATGATCCAGCCACCCGAGTCGCGAATATCGATGACACCCAATCCTTCGGCATCCGCCGTGATGACGGGGCGGAGGGCATCGCTGGATCCAAAGTCGGCGATCCGGATCACAGAATTCGGCCGCACACCACTGCGCCTGAGTGAGAAGGCACCTTCGAAGCTCCGACCGCGCTCGAAGCGGATCTCGTCACCGCCGTCATAGATCCTCTGCTTTGCAGCGTCGTAGTCTGACTGGGTCGCAATGTTATAGGCCACTGCCGCTGGAGGAAGAGATTGCGAGGCATTTATTCCTGTCGATCCGGAGCAGCCGCTGGCAATAGCCGCCAGGCAACCACATAAAACGAACAGTAGAGATTTGTTCACGATCTGGCTCCCACGGTGTCTGTTTCCAGTCCAGCTTTTCTGATCTTGTCCAGCAATGCGGGTATTTTCTCGTAAGGGTCGCCGGCACCCAGCGTTTCGATAGGCAGGTAACCGCGATAACCGGACTCTCTTATGATTCGGAGCAGCTTCACAAAATCTGTTGGTGTCTCTCTTCCATCGATCCAGACATTTTCTTTGAGCTGCCACGTCACTGCGTATTGCAAGGATTTTTCGATTTCCTTGTATGGATCACTTTGCCGGTAACTACCAATATCGAGATTCAGTCCCAACCATTCGGAGTCCACCATCTCGAAAACACGTTCAACATCCGCGGCCGTTTTTATGAAGTCATTATGGTTTTGTAGCGCGATGATCACTCCGTATTTCTTGCCATGTTCGCAGCACTCTTTGATATCTTTTGCCATCCAACTGAACACCTGGTCGCGAGAAAAACTTTCATGATCACTGTTCCCCGCGAAAATACGGATATTCGCACTGCCTAATTTGGCAGCCACCTTGATCCACTCTTTGATCATTCCTATGTCAGCTTGTCGAACGGAAGAATCGGGATTGGCAAAGTCGTTACGCACACCGGTACCGCTAATATCTATTCCTAACAGAAACGCTTTTCGTTTGAGACGATTGATGAATTCATCACTGGGAACATCCGGATAACCCGGGAAGTAGTATCCGGTCGGGTCTATGGCATCAAAATTGTGACGTGCGGAAAAATCAAGTACATCGAACAGATCCATTTTTCCCTCGCGCAAGTGAGAATTGAATGAGTAAACATTCAAGCTTGATTTGAATTTGTGTCCTGTTTCTTTATCAATGGAGGATGTTTCAGCTGCAAGGGCGCCGGAATTGACAGTCGCAGCCAGAGGCAGGATGGAGAGAGTTCTTAGGAATTGTCTTCTATTCGAGCTCATTTTTTCTGCTCTCAGGGACGGCCGGAAGGGCACTGAGCGGTTGACTGCCTCACTTTAAGTTCGTAATCGAGTACCACACTGGGTCGCACCGTATCAGCTGTATCGGTGTCGAGGTGTCGAATGTAGCTTTCCAAAAGCTCGACGGATTTTTCGCCCATCGCCCGCAACGGCTGGCGGATCGTTGTCAGTTTTGGCCAAATCGATCGTGCAATGGGTGCATCGTCGAAGCCCGCTACACTGAGTTGGTCTGGCACGCGAATATTCGATTCCTGAGCAGCGGACAGGGTCCCGGCCGCCATCTCGTCGTTGCTTGCAAAAATAGCTGTCGGGCGACCCTTCTGGCGTAATAACTCGCGGGCACACTCACTGCCGGATTCGAAATCAAAATTGCCAGTCTTGATGTTGCACGCTGGGAGAATTAAGCCGTGGTCACGGAGCGCTGCCGCAAAACCCTCAAATCTCAGCGCGGACGCAGCAAATTCCTCGGGACCTTTGATGATGGCCAGGTTCTTGTGTCCAATTGAAACTAGATAGTTAGCGAGCTCATACCCACCGGCAAAATTGTCGATGCTTACACGCAACTGAATATCGCGGGTAGGAACGCCGGCAATCCGGACACACGGGACAGCCTTTTCTCTGACAATCTCCAGCACGCGCCTGTCGAAGCAGATCGGTGGCGGGAGGATTACTCCGTCTACACGAGAACGATCAACCAGTTTTGCGATTTCCTCGTAGTCGATGGGTGTCCCGATCGACTCACCCTCAAAATCTCCGACACCTTCAATCGACAGGTGATAGCCAATGTTCCGGCACGCATGCATCATTCCGATTAACAATTCACCAGTCCAGGCAACGTTCGGATTGTTGAATATCATCAACAATTGATACGTCCGCCCGCCGGACAGGCGTCTCGCGCCAATATTCGGCTGATAATCGACTTTGGCTATCGCTCTTTGGATTCTTTCAGTCGTAGCTTTCCTGACATTGCCTGTGCGATTGACAACGCGGCTAACCGTCATCGGCGACACGCCTGCTTCTAAAGCAACATCCTTGATCGTTGCTGCTCGTATTTCCGATTTACGCTGTTTGCTGCTGCTCATCACTATCGTCTCGAATCGGTCGTTGCCGGGTCAAAAAACCCAGGCCACTTTGGTGAAAAATGTGTCGTCCTGTTGCGATTCCTGACCTCGCTCGGACGTACCTTGTTGGTAGGCCAGCTGCAGTGAGCCGAAGGGTGGCTGGAACCGCCATACCCAAAGTGCCTGAATGTTCTCTTTGTCGATCGCAGTGCTGGTCTGAATGAATATCTTGGCGAACAAGTCCGGGTTGAATGCGTAAAGAATATTGAATACATGGATCGTCGTTGAGTCATTGTCCTGATCAGGTTTCAGTTCGAGGCGCGTCAATTCATATGAGAAACGCCAGCTGTCGCCCACAGGCCAATCTACTTCGGCACCGTACAATGTAAGGTCAGCATCGAAGTTGACGCCGCTACCGGCAAACGCGGAGACTTTGCGGCCATCACGTCCATCCCAACCTACCTCAACGGTTGTACGGTCGTTGCGAAACTCTTTCTCGAATAGTTTGAATTCGTCAGTACGCTGGATCTCGATATCCCAGCCGTTGCGGAACTCGATGTCCACCTCCGCGTTGACTTTCCAGCTGCGTAGTACTCCTTCCTGGCTCCAGTAACGATTGTAATTAAGCGAAGGCTCCACTTTTTCGATCAGCCCACTATCCATCCAGAAGGTATGCGTTGCATTGGTGTCAAATTCCTTGCGATCGTCGTCTCTGAGGAATCCCACAGCGTTGATGTCCTCCAGGATACCGGTATCGAGATTGGTGTAGCGGACGTGGAAATGACTCGTGGCCGTATCCCAGGAAGGACGTAGAAACCAGGCCAGCCCGCCATCAGAAGTTGGACCATGCACGCGCAAAAGTTGTGCGGTCAAGCCAAGCGTATCGGAGAAAAACAGGGACGTATCGACGCCGACGGAACCAGAGTTCTCGCTCTGAAAATCGCGATTCACCGCGAGCAATCCAATCGTGGAACCTCGGCTAAGGCCGTGCTGCAAACGTACGGCGCCGTAGTTCGCTGTGTCCTCACCGCCACCCTGGATCTCAATATCCTCTGACGTCGCGATGGTTGAAAAGTCGGTGCGGCCCAGTTTGCCGTTTGCCTTGGCACCCCAGGTAATATCGCCGATCCGCCGGCTGTAAAACTGGCGAATCCGCTGGCTGAACATCTCATTGCCTTCGAGGAAGAAGGGGCGCTTCTCCGGGATACTCTGCTCGAAGCGCGAGAGGTTGATCGTTTCCACATCGGCCTCGACGAGTGCGAAGTCCGGGTTGATAGTGAGATCAACACCGATCTGGCTTGACGGTCGCCAACGTATGTCGCCGCCGGCTTCGAAATCTGTGCTTTCGCCTTTTTCGATTGCGCCAAGCATGTACGGGATAAACTGCCACGGATCTTCCGGTTCCTGTACCTCGAGGCCATGCAATTCACCGAAGCTCGAGACCCTGAAAACGGACTCAGAGGGGCCCGACCATACAGATGTCTCGAGCCGACGTGGCGTCGTCCGAACGAAGTTGATGCCCCAGCTACGATTGGTGCCTGTAGCAAACTTGAGGCTCGAAAACGGAATCTCGAATTCGGCTGTCCAGCGATCCGTCTGGCGTGTAGCTGCAGAACGCCATGCCGTGTCCCAACGCCTGTCTACCGTCCGGCCATTGTCAGCTATTCGGACATCCTGCTGTGTCGCCAACGCGTTGGTACGGAACATGTAGCCGGTCCGTTCGTCTGCGAAAGTATCGAGAAGCACGGCCACTGCGTCATCGTTATCCAAACCGCTATCGCGCTGGGTCTTTGCGGCAGCGAGTCGCGAGACATCCGGATCGAAGGCCTCGAAGGCCACATACAACGCTGTTTCAGTCTGACCGATGCGGACAACGGTACGGAAGGATGATGGCACTCCGAACTCGGGTTCGAACTGCACGAAAGGCTTGTCGACCAGAGTCGCGCCGCTCCATTCGGAGGCGTCAATGTTTCCGTCGATCGTCGGTGCGGCTTCCAGCATTGTGATCTGGATCGCTGCCTCTGCCTGTGTAATTTGCGGCATGCAGCAGCTTGCGAGCAGCACAAGCGATACGGCTATCCGGTGGTCAGCAGACGGAAATTTCATTCGCAATCCAGGCCATCTCCGCCATAGGCTCCGATATTCATCGTCGTGATTTCGTCGTCCCAGAAATCGGTCTGCACCTCGTTATCGCCCGCTCGTCCTGTGCCGATAGCCGGTGAGCCAGCGCACAACCTGTAGCCGCTGAGGCGCCGCGGATCCGCCATGTCGATTTCGGTGCCACCGTCACCCGGAGCAGAAATAAGCGGATCAGCCATCAGATCGACGTAATTCGGATCTTCGAGACCGATGACGATGTTGTTGTCGAAAATGTTGCCACGCTCGGCTGTGGGTTCGGATCCCCAGCTCGCGCCCCCTCCGGCAAAAACGAAAATGTTGTCGACGATGGTCGTATCGATGGGTTCGCGCAGTGGTCCGTAGTTCATAAACATCATCATGTTCGGATGCGTGGAATAGAACGTATTGTTGCTGACCACGACGTTACTTATGGCATGGTCGTCGTAAAAACCATAATGAAAAAAGCCGAAGCGATCGTTGACGCTAATGTTGTGGTGAAAGTAAATGCCGTCGCCATACTTGCGCATGATTGCGAAGGCGAAATTATTGTCGTGTGAATAGTTGTATTGGAACACCGTATTGCGGCTGTTGTAGTCCGCATCAAATCCGCCCCGGTCTTTGTCTGCAGCAGGACCATGGTTGCCGAATGCTTCGTTGTATTGAATAAGTGCATCGTCGGTTGCGTAGTTGTAGAGCGTATTACCTGTTGTCTCAGTCGCGATGCGCGGGCCCATGACGTTGTACTCCGCCAACGGAGCGTCTGCGCTGGCGATGACAATGGCATTGCGCGTGACGTCGCTGACCCGATTCCCTCGGACTACGACGTTAAGATGGGCGTGCCGGCCAATTGGATTGTCGACGCCTCGTGGATCGTCAGGGTCGGCTTCCCACGTTGATTTGGTCCGGATGCCGACGCCACTGATATTCCGAATCTCATTGTCTTCGATCAATACCCCATCGAACTTCGTGGGCACCGTGGATCCGCGAACGCGAAACACGATGCCACCGTTGTTAAAGTCATCGAGCACGCCGGTTACATCATGGATGAAGCAGTTGCGAATAACGAAGTTCTTGTGTGTACCGCTGTCTGTCGCCGTCACGAAAATCCCGTGTCGTTCCGAGCGGATCGCCGACTGGTTGCTGAGTTCGAGATTTTCGATGATCCAACCACCGGAATCGCGAATATCGATGATCCCCATTCCTTCGGCATCCGCGCTGATGACGGGGCGTGCCTCGTCAGCTGATCCGAAATCCGCGACCGTGATGACCGAGTCCGGCCGCACATGGTTGCGCTGCAGCGACAGAACACCGTCAAAGCTGCGGCCACGTTCGAACAGGATCTGGTCGCCGCCACTGAAAACGATTGGTTTGAGCGCGTCAAAGTCTGACTGTGTCGACACCCTGTAAGCCGTGGCGCCCTCCGCCAGCACCGGAACCCGGGATTTACCCGAATCATTAGCGCAGCTACTCATACACAGTCCGGCCAGAGCGACAAGCGCGAAGGAAGCAAACCTTCGGCACCTGTCTTTTTGAAATTCCATGTGCATCCAAGTGTCTCTCAAGACGTCAAAATTGATAGCGATAACATAATTATCTTGGAACTTTAACATAGGTACTTTCCGCAGTGTGAGCCTGGAAATGTCAGTTTTCCCGCCGCACACGCGCCGGATTCAAGTCAACGATTTCACTCAAAGTATAGTAAAAACAAAAAGTTATAATAATTCTTCCACAGATGATCTGACACAACATTCTAACGTCAATTAACGCTTTCGCCAACTGGCTTAAACAGCATCCAACTTGCCAGACTGTAATACCTGTGATAGAAAACGATATAGAATGATAACGATACCATTCGGTCAGGCGATTGCTTTTGACCGAATGTCGGGGATCCAATACAGAGACAAGTCCTCAAGGGGAGCTAAAATGATCAAGCTATTCGAACTCTTTATCGGCCGGATTGGCCGCCTGGCACTTACGTGCGGCATAGCCGCTGCCTTAATGTCGTTTCCGGCGGCAGCGCAAGACACCGATGCTGCACAAGCCGAGAATGACGAGCCGCTCGAGGAAGTTATTGTAGTCGGCGTAAGACGATCGCTCGAACTGGCGCTGGCCAACAAGCGCAATGCAGACTCGATCATGGATGGCATTGCGGCGGAGAGCATCGGCAAGTTCCCCGATTTGAACCTGGCTGATTCCCTGTCGCGCATTACCGGTGTGCAGCTTGGTGAGGATGGCCCGGGTGGTGAGCGACGCGAAGGCCAGATCGCGGTCCGCGGATTACCCAATCGCTTTGCCAAGGTCACGGTCAATGGGCAGACTTTAGCGACGCCGAATTTCAACGGCGGTTTTTCGTTCGGTATCTTCGAGTCCGATGTCGTCTCGGCGGTCAATGTCATCAAGTCGCCTACGGCCAAATATGACGAGGGCGGCCTCAGCGGTATCGTGGACATCAGGACCTTGCGCCCGCTCAGTATCAGAGAGCCCTTTTTCACTGCGGCTGTCGAACTCGATTACGAGGAGCTCTCGGAGGATGTCGTCCCGAATGCGTCGATGTCATGGGGACATAAGTTCCGTGATGACACGCTTGGCGTATTTGCGTCTGTGAAGTGGTCCGACCAGCAGTTCAGGACAGACAGTGCCCGAATCAACGGTTACGACGATTTTGACACGGATGGAGATGGCCTGGCTGACCTGTATACGCCGAATCAAGCGCGATACAACTCGCGCCAGAATAATGGTGACCGACTATCGTTTGCGGGTGGCATCGAATTCCAGTCCTCTGAGAACCTGAAGTTTGGCCTATTAGGGGCCTACAGCTCCTATGCACTCCTTAATGAATTTGATCAACTGCAAATACGACGCGGAACTATCGTGGGCTCCAATCTCGTGGAGGGCGGCCGGTTTGGCGACACACACCGCGAGGCAACTTTCCTGAACCCGGAAATCAATGTCGAGTCGCGTGTATTCGATGATGAGTTCGAGACATACGGTCTGACCGCCGATATCGAGTGGAGCAACGACGATTGGACGGCTACTGGCGTCGCGCACTACAGTGCCGCCGGCTACGACCGATTCGCCATTCAATCCAGGCGCTTTATGGATGACGATAAAGGGGGCCATGGTTTTGAAGTATTTGTGGATACCGGGTCAGGTAATGCCAACGCATATTCAATCGAATCGCTCACGGGTGACCCCTGGCAAGATCCAGCGTTCTACACTTACGGCACCAGTCCGACAAGCGAAAACCCGCCAACGCAGGAGTGGCGGCAACGCTTCATAAGCTCGAGGGGTACAGATCGTGACGAGACGGAACTGGCGTTTCAGGTCGACTTGATCCGTCACTTCGACACGTCGTTTGTTACCAGCATCGAAGGCGGACTGAAATACCGGGAATTCGATCGGAATCAGGCTCGGCCTGGTTGGAGAGTCGAAGGGGCATGGGATTTTGACGGGATAGACGATCTCGGCGTCATGCGCCCCAGTATTGCGGGCGATGGCGGCGGATTTTTCGGCGGAAACATCGGCGGGATTCAATACCTGGCGCCGGATTGGAAGCAGGTATATGACACATTGTTGGCCGACAATACGTGCACCGGCGAGTGCATCCGCGGATTGCCGTTTGATGGCGATAACAGCAGGAGTTTCTGGACCGACCTCGGAGTTAACTCGGCGTACGTGATGGCCCGGTTCGATGGAGCGAACCTCGGCAATCCGTTGCCAATCCGGGGCAATATCGGGGTGCGGCAGGTCGAGTCAGACCGTTCCACCTGGGCGGAAACAGAGAGCGATCTTCTCCCCGACGGTGCACTGGTATCCGCCGCTGAGGTCGATTTCTCCGATACCCTGCCTTCGGTCAACGTGATATGGGACATCCGGGATGACCTTATGTTGCGCTTTGCCTGGTACGAGGCGATGGTCCGTCCGGACGCAAACCAATACAAGGCCGCCTCGGAGGTTGATGTCGATTGGGAAGATCCCGCAGAAACCATCCCGGACGATGTCGATATCGAACTGGGCAATGGCGCGTTGATGCCTTTTACAGCGGACGCATGGGACGTGTCCCTTGAGTGGTACAACCGCAAGGGCAGCGGAATATCCGCGGCGTACTTCACCAAGGATATCTCGAACGGCATCGAAGACCGGGTACTTT
>Ga0255052_10003173_pt1 | contig 11542 bp, 10 predicted proteins | sample JV7_2_21_MG_FD_188632 | JGI IMG/M metagenome (GOLD analysis project Ga0255052, IMG submission 188632) | Seawater microbial communities from Jervis Inlet, British Columbia, Canada - JV7_2_21 | ecosystem: Environmental > Aquatic > Marine > Inlet | place: Canada: British Columbia | collected... | reverse complement strand
ATGTACGACGCCCAGCCTTCGACAATTGGGCCGTTGCTGAATACTTTCGGTACGATGCGTTCGAACTTGTTCGAATACTCCAACTGCACGAAATGACCCGGTACGCCCTCGTGGATATAAACCAGCGCGAGTGTGGGACGGTTGTATTCCTTGAGGAAATCGTCTGAACCGGACAACAATTCAAGGTCCCAGAACCATACAGATTCCAATTCCGGCTCGAACGGTGGCGCCGTCGTGATCTGAGCTACGGCGTAGCCTTGCAAATGCGGCGGCACATCTTCGATGCGTAATTTTGACGTAGGCGGCAGATCCAGCAGGTTTTTCTCTTCGACAAAACCGACAATTGCGTCCGCGAGGGCGTAACTATCGGCGATCAATGTCTCAGAGGTGGAATGGTCCTTGGACAGTTCGGCGAACACGTCACGCACGGCCTGGCCATCGTCGAGTTCCGCCACGGGCTTTACGCTGCCCGCGCTTATTTGCTCGGCCAGGTAGCCATCGTGAATCGATCTGGCAATGTTCACTAATTCGCCGCTGGTCTCTTGCAATGCGGATTCAGCTTCGGCCAATAGCTGATCGGGCGTCAGCGGGTAGTCCATGTAAAGTGCATACACCTGCTCATAGAGTTTCCTGCCGAGGCGCCATTCACCATCCGGCCGGGGCACAATGTTTTCTTCGAACCAGGCCGTAAACGCCTCAATTTCTTCTACGGCGGCAGCACAAGCCTTCTCGATCCTTGCGGCCTCGGCATTGTCCAGACCGGATGCCCGAATCATTTCAGGCAGCACTTTCTTAAACAGGCCGCTATCACCGACCGTGCCGCGCAGTCGTCCTACGGCAGACTGCTTCTTGACCGCAGTGGGTTGTACGCTTGCAGGTAGCAATGCTTCGCGGGCGTTTTGCAGAAACGTACCCGTCTCGGCGCAACGCGAGCCAAAACTTCGCAGTCGCTGGTCGACTGGTGCGTAATCGCGCAACACCAATCCACTGAAAGCGCTGCCGAGGCCGGATACATAGGTGAGCGGGTCCGTCATCTCGCCAAGTGTCGTCAGATCGAGCAGGGAGGTTTCAACGTCGTTCATCAAGATGTGCAGGTCGATCTGATCGGCGCGCGTGAGTTCTGTGGCGTCGATGGCAGCCAGGCGGTCCCGGAAAGCCAGGTTGGCCCGGTAGCGGGCATCCCATCCAGCCGCCGACACGTCGCCGAGATGATCGTCATAAAGATGCGGGTTATCCGGCGTGCCGTGGATGCCAAGTGCTCCACCAGTAGGCGGATTGATACGAATACTGAAGTCCAGGTACATATGCGCCAGGCGATTGATGTCCGATTCGGCCTGAATGGCCTCGGCCCAGGCGTCAACGTCGATGTCGGCAGTTGCGGTGGATATCTGCCCGGTCAGGCACACGAACAATGCAGCCGCTAAGACACGGCTTTGAGTTGTTTTCACGTTGGACTCCTGGAAAAAAATGCGCAGCAAAGAGTAGCGCTATTTGACAGGACTTGCACCCATGCTAGAGGCGATTGACTCTGGCGAGGTAGCAGCCTCGCGCGGCGTTGTGTACGTGCAAGTAATTGGCCGAATCGTCACCGAGCAGTCGCCCAATCAACGATTCCAGTTCTTTTCCGGTACAGGTGTCGGCATCGACCATATTCCCCGACGTATCAAACGATCGCACCGAGAGCTGACGATTCTGCAGTAGCTTCGGAATCTCATTCTCGTAGCTGGCGGATTGCGTCGCGCTCTCACGAACGAAGAGGGCATGCGCCGAGCGGTAAGGAGATTCTACGGGCAGGTGCTCGTAGTTGAGTAGCAGTACTGACTCCCCGACTTCGGCATCTTCCAACGTGACGCGGCACGGGTAGCCGGGCTTGGCGGTCACGGTCATGCGTTGCACGCCTTTCCCGGCGAGTACCTGCTCATCCAAACCAAATAAATGTTTGAAGTCGGTGAGCTCAAGCGATGTGATTTGATAGTTCATGGCGCAATTGTAGACAAAAGGAGTCGCCGAATTAGCCAGATTCGGACCCGGCGTTTGTTTTGGCAAACTGTAAGCCGTCAGCGGTGTTCAGAATCCCTCAACGATTTCCTCGGTCAGATCTTCACAGTTGTAAGGGTCGTATTCGGCCTCGGATATGTTGATTTCATCACGTCCGTCGAAGCTTGCTGTGAGATACAAGGGGTCTTCGCCGGAATAGGTCCGCATCAGAGAAGTGCCGTCATCACTCAGCGAAAACCGTTCCGTAACATGAAGTTGGTCGCTGTGTTTCACACCGTTCCGGCCGTCAAGATAGCCCTCACTGAAACCAACTGTATCAACGACCAGAGTGTTGCCATCCCATTTGCCAATTGAGTGGCCAGCGCGGCTTGGCTCAATATGTTCAGGGTGCGAGTCCACGCTCAGGTGGATGGTTCGCACGATATCCATGAAACCGTACGTCAGAATGATCGTGTCCTCATTCTGTTCGATACGGTTCATGTGTTGGTCGAAGGTCCAATCCTGGAAGATATTGGTCGCCATGCAGTGGAAGCGAGGATTGCCCTCTCGTTCGTGACCGGCTGACGCGGCGACACCCGCATCGGACTGTTGGTAACTCAAGCGGCCGGGGCCCATCGCAGGACCCATGCCAGGACCCATTCCAGCCCCCATCCCGGGCGCGCGCAGTCCTCTTTGTGGTGCGGCCCAAATGCCCGCCAGGTTTGGCGTACCGTCCGCAAGTCGCGATGCTCTCTCGACATTACCCTTGTCGGAGGACTCGAGTTGCGCATAACGTTCAATCGCTTCGCCGTCATCAATCGCAATGGTTTCGACGTAACAGCCGTATAGTTCACGGCGCGCCGGAGCTCCCTCAATTTTGATGCGCGTGCCGGGTGCGAACATCTCCGCCGTCCAGCCGGAGCGCTTCAGCAATGTGGCGGCGCGCATTTCGCAACGCCACTCGCTCACACTGCCGTCATCCTCTGTCACGTCGAAATAGACGTAGGAGTGCGGATTCACAAAGCGGATCTTCGTGACTACGCCGGCAACCTCCATCGACTTGGACTCATCGAATTGTCCGGACGAACCGTGGTGCGCGCTAGTTGCTCCAGCAAGCAGCAGGAGGGTAAACAAAGTCAGATTTCGAGTCATCATGTCGCTACTCTTAATTGCCGGCCAGCTGCACTACCGCCGCGACAACATCGGAGGTTTCCGCTCGTTTGCGGTAGTCGGCATCGATAAACGAATAAACAATCGTTCCGTCGCTATCGATGACGTAGGTCACGGCGAGTGGCAGCTCAAGAGAATCGTCACCATTGTATTCGGTCAGATCGTTGCGGCCACCTGCGACGTATCCGGCGGCGATAGCGTCCGGAATTCGGAATACGATGCCGTAATCGCGGGCGACTTGATTACCCAAATCGCTCAACACCGCGAACTCGAGTTCTTCTTTTTCTTTCCAGGTGAGTGCGCTGTCCGGCAGTTCCGGAGATACAGCCATTAATTGTGCGCCGGCTGCAGCGATCGTATCGAGAGACTTCTGGTAATCGTGTAATTGCAGATTGCAGTAAGGACACCAGCTGCCGCGATACCAGGCCAGGATGACCGGGCCTTTCTCCAGTTCGGCGTACAGGCTTACGGTTTCTCTAATCGCGTTTGGCAGGGTGAAGTCGGGTGCTCTGTCACCCTTCTTAATCGCTCTTTCGAGGATCCCGCTGGTAGCGATTTCCGCTATTGCGGTGGTTACTGCTTCAATTCGTTCTGGCGGTGCCATCTCCAGGAAACGGTTCTTGCGGGCGTCCAGTTGTTCGCCAAGAGTGGCTGGTGATTCTGCTGCAGTTGCTTCTGCAGCGGGCATCTCCTGCGTGGCCATTTCTGGTGCCGCTTCCGCAACCGTGTCGGCTGTCGGCGCAGCTTCCTGGCCGCAGGCACCGATTTGCAAGAGTGAAAGAATGACAAACGAAAGTGTGTAATTTCGCATTGAATTGCTCCGGTTCTAAATCGCCGCGGCTATCGCTTTGCCGAGGCCTTCTGTGTTTGCTTTGCCGCCCATGTCCGGTGTCAGGTTCGCATGTTCTCTCAGCGTATTCTCAATTGCGGTCATGATGCTGTCGTGGGCGTCCTGGTGACCTAAATGTTGCAGCATCATTGCTCCGGCCCAGATCATGCCGATTGGATTTGCAATTTTTTGTCCGAAAATATCCGGTGCCGATCCATGCACCGGCTCAAACATGGACGGATGCTCACCCAATGGATTCAGGTTTGCCGATGGCGCTATGGCGATCGTTCCGGTGCAGGCAGGACCAAGGTCAGACAGGATGTCGCCGAACAGGTTACTGCCAACTACAACGTCGAAACGGTCCGGCATGCGGACGAAATTCGCCGTCAAGATATCGATGTGATACTGGTCGACAGCGATATCAGGAAAGCCCTTTGCCATTTCTGCAACGCGAGAATCCCAATACGGCATCGAATGAATGATGCCATTCGACTTGGTAGCGGAAGTCAGGTGTTTTGCGTCACGGCTTTGCGCCAGTTCGAAGGCGTATTTCAATACTCGATCTGTGCCGCGACGTGTGAAAACGCTCTGCTGTACAACGATTTCGTTTTCGGTGCCTTCATAGTGGATGCCACCAATTCTCGAGTATTCACCTTCAACGTTTTCACGTACGACATAGAAGTCGATGTCACCGGGTTTGCGTCCTGCCAGAGGGCAGGGCACCCCTTCAAAGAGTCGTACCGGGCGCAGGTTGATGTTCTGATCGAACTCACGCCGAATCGGTATCAGCAGCCCCCACAAAGAGATGTGGTCGGGGACAGTAGGGAAGCCCGCCGCGCCCAAGTAGACCGCGTCGAATGCGCGAAGTTGCTCGATGCCGTCTTCGGGCATCATGCTGCCGGTCTTCAGGTACATTTCGCAGGACCAGTCAAACTCCTGCCAGTCAAAATTGATGTCGTGCTTGCTACCTGCGACTTCAAGCACGCGCAAGCCTTCGGGCATGACTTCTTTGCCGATCCCGTCACCGGGAATGACAGCTACTTTGATGTTGGTCATAGAGTTGTCGCCCGCCGAAATATCGCGCTCCAAGGAGCGCTCCAACAAAAAAGCAAAAAAGGGGTCTGACCCCTTTTGCAAGGAGCGCCCCAACAAAAAAGGGGGTCTGGCCCCTTTTGCAACAATGTTGGAGTTACTAGTAACTCATTCCGCAGCCGATAATTCTATCGGTTGGGAACTTGGTGATGACTTCGATACCGGTATCGGTCACGACCACTTCGTCTTCGAGACGCACGCCGTCAGTACCGTCTTCGTTGCCGGCATAAGTCTCCAGAGCAAACACCATGCCGGGTTCGATCTCGACAGGATGCTCGATGCTGTAGGCACGAGAAATGATCGGGAATTCCCACAGGCCGACACCGATGCCGTGGCCGTACTGCAAGCCGAAGATCTCGTGCTCGTTCAGAGCGCCCATCTGGCGGTAATCCGGCCAGCGGGTCACAACATCAGCGGTCGTGCAACCGGGTTTGACGGCATCAATGCCACCCAACTGGATTTCGAGACAACGTGCGTGCGTATCGATTTGCTTCGGTGACGGCGGGCCGACCGTAAAGCAGCGGTAAACACAGGTGTGATAGCCGTTATACAAACACACGATATCCATAAAGATAATGTCGCCCGGCTGTAACAGACGGTCCGAACTCAGGTGCGGATGCGGGTTAGTACGATTACCTGACGTTACCTGCACGTTATGAATCCATTGCGCGCCCAGGCGATGCATCTCATGCGATGCAACAGCCTGCAGATCGTTTTCCTTGGCACCCGGGCGAATCTCGCGAGCGATTCTGTGAAACGCGGCATCAACGATCGCCGCGCCGTGCTTCAGAATTGCGATCTCGTCTTCGTTTTTGATTGAACGTGCGTACTGCATGACGCCCTGGCCATCGGCAATCGTGTAGCCGTTGGCTTGCATCGCGAGCATGATCTGCGATTCGATGACGTCGACACCAATGCGGATCTTCTTCTTGTCGAGTTTGAAATTGCCAAGGACCATATCCAGGTCCTTCAGGAAACCCTCCGAACAACCCCAGGATTCCGGCAGAGCGCCGAACATCGTGCCATGAGCGGGGAACGTGTAGTCGGCGATCCACGGGCAGTTGAGCTTCTCGCTCGCTACCTCGGAGCCGAAACCGAAGATATGCGGCGGACCATTGCGCGGGATGATCGCGTAGCGGCCCATATTGTCGATTTCCGGTGAACAAACCGCCGTCGAGGTCGAATAACGCTTGTTGCCTGTATCGAAGAGCAACAAACAATCGATGTCGAATTCGTCCATGTAGTGCTTGATGCGATTGACTCGATATTCACGCATACGGTCCATATTGATGCGTTGCTCGTAGTCAACCTGCATCATGCCTTGAGTACCGGGTCGATACGCCACTTTTGTTCTCCTAATCCTGAAGCCCTGGTTCTGGTCTTAATAAATTATTGTTTTCGAACCAAATGGGTCGATGTGAATCTGCGATCTGTGACGATTATATCGTCAAATTGCGCATTTTTGTCGAATTTTCGATTATTTTAGATGAATTGCCACATTATTGCAGGAAATTCTTCGTCGGCTAAGCGTTACAGATCCACGGAAATCGGGTCGAATGTGCTGGCGGCGCTTTGCTCGGTACTTGAATCGCAAAAATCGGCTGCGTAGTCTCGTAGCCATTGGTCGCGAGGACCAAATCAGCCACGATAGGACAAGATAATGAGGAAAATTGTATTTGGCCTGGCACTCGCCGCTATCGTTTCCCTGCCGGCCATTGCGGCACTTGGGGTGGGCGATACCGTGCCGAAATTCGAGGCCCGGGCATCACTTGCTGGCGAGGAGTTTGATTTTTCGTTGGCCAGGGCGCTCGAGGAAGGGCCGGTGGTCGTCTATTTCTATCCGTCAGCCTATACCCGAGGCTGCAATATTCAGGCGCACGAATTTGCTGAGAATATGGACAAATTCACGGCCGCTGGTGCAAGTGTGATCGGTGTCTCCCTCGATAGCATTGATCGACTCAATGAGTTCTCCGCGGACCCGGAGTATTGTGCAGGCAAGCTGGCTGTCGCCTCAGATGCAAGCGGGGAAATCGCGGCGTCTTTTGATATAAACGTCCGCGCCGCGCGCGAAGGAATGAAGGACACCCGTGGCATAGAGGTCAAACACGGCACGGCTGAACGTACGACATTCATCGTAACAGCGGACGGCAAGATTGCCGCGACCATTGGCGGTATTTCACCAGTCGAGAACGTACAAGAGTCACTCGAAGCTGTGCAGGGCCTGTAACTACTTTTTGAATCCAACCGACCGGGAGTAAACCGTGTCTGAACACCATGAAATGAACCGACGGACTTTTCTCGCGCAAAGCGTTGCGTTGGCTGCAGCTTCCTCTCTGCCTATGGGGTGCCTGGCCCAGGAGACGATGCGCACGCGACTCATTCCTGGCACGGACGAGGCGTTACCAGTAGTCGGATTGGGGTCGCCCGTGCCATTCATAAGAATGACCGAGGCAGGAAAAGAATTGCCGAAGTCACTGGTCCAAACGATGCTGGACCAGGGCGGTCGGGTTATCGATACACCGGCTTTTTTCCGTCCCAACGTGCCAATTCTCGGTGAAGTCCTGCAGGAAATGGGACTGGTGGATGATCTGTTCCTGACCACGAAAATAACGGTAAACGGCAAGGAGGAGGGGCAAGCTCATCTTGAAAAAGCCGTTGCCAATCTAAACAAACGGCCCATGGATCTGTTGATGATCCACAACATGCGGGAATTGGACTCGCACTGGCCGACCCTCAGGGACTGGAAAGAATCTGGCAGAGCTCGCTATATCGGCGTCAGCCTGACGAGAAACAAAGACACCGTGGCGCTTGAGAAATTCATGAAGGCCGAAAAGCCGGACTTTATCCTGACGGGCTATTCAGTGAACCATCCATTGGCCGAAGAGACCGCTTTACCGATGGCGGCCGACATGGGAGTCGCGGTTTTGGTCGCGGAAGGGTTCAAGGCTATAGAGGACGGCGGTATATTCGCGCAGGTAGCCGGGACCGGGTTCCCTGAATGGGCGGCCGAGTTTGACTGCGAGTCCTGGGCGCAGTTTGCGCTCAAGTACATCATCTCGAATCCCGCCGTAACATGCGTTTTGACCGAGACAAGCAAGCCCAGTCATGTGGTCGATAACATGCAGGCTGGATATGGACGACTTCCTGATGCGGCGGAGCGTAAACGTATGCGGGAGCTTATTGTCGCACTGCAATAAAGGTTTTCTGCATGGCGCGCCATCTCTCATGATTTCGACAGGCTAATCGGTACGATGTCGTGAGTCGTTTTCTCGCATGATTTCGATAGGCTATGCGGAGCAATGACGTGGGTCGAATTCTCGCAATAGGAGATATTCACGGCTGCATAACGGCGCTATCGACGCTTATTGAATTTGTCGGCCCTCGTCCTGACGATACGATCGTCACATTGGGTGACTACGTCGATCGTGGGCCGGATTCTCGCGCGGTTGTGGACTTCATCATCAAACTCGACGAAACACATCAACTTGTGCCGCTGCGTGGTAACCATGAAATCATGATGCTTGACTCCCGCGAAAAGCAGGGTTGGTATCAATCGTGGATGGGTTACGGCGGTGAGGAAACGCTGCAATCTTACGGTGGTTCGTTTGACGGTGTTCCTGATGCGCACTTCGATTTCCTTGAAAACAAGCTGGTGTCGTACCACGAGTGCGATTCACATATTTTCGTGCATGCATTCGCAGAGCCTCACGTTGCCCTTGAAGATCAGTCGGAAGCGGCACTCTATTGGCGCAAGTACAAGAATCCGCAACCACACTGCTCTGGCAAGATCATGGTGTGCGGGCATACAGCGCAGCGTAGCGGGCTGCCTTTTAATGACGGTCACTCAGTTTGCATCGATACCTGGGCGCACGGGGGTGGCTGGTTGACTTGCCTGGATGTTGGGTCGGGAACGATCTGGCAGGCGAATGAGGCGGGGGAGAGCCGAAGCTTCGATCTCTAGAACTGATCCACGAAATTGACGGCGCGTTTTACGTTACTGCCGTCGCGGCTCTCCTGCCAGAGAATCGTTCCAGCGCCCTGCTCAGGCCTGTCGACATCAATAGCCAGCAAGCTACCGTTCGGAATCAGGATGTCCTCGCCGCTTAGCCACAAGACGAGAATACTCGTGCACGACTGGTGACTGCTCAATAGAACATCGCCACCCGTGAAGTCGAGTTCGTTCGCGAAACTCACGATCTCCGTCAGTCTTGAGCCGGTTTTGAGGTATTGCGATTCGACGACGGGATCCGGGAAATCGAGAATTCTGGCCGCGATTTCCAGTGTCTGTCTGACACGCAGCAACGGGCTCGAAAAAATACGTGTGACACCAGATAGGTCGTCGCGTCGAAGGTTCACAACATCTTCGACCTCCCTAATACCCGTTTCGGTTAATTCACGAAGTTCGTCGGCCTCCGCATTCGAGGTCATGCCATGGCGAAGAACGAAGATTTTCACTGCAACCGCGTCCGAGCGTCAGACTTTTTCCGACTGGCCACTGTCCGCTGATTTGACGATCGCTTCAGTCACAGCCGCGCAGTGAATCGTCTCCTGGTTCGAGATGATATAGGGCTCACCACCTTCGGCGGCACGGGCAAATGAATCCAGGGCCGCGCGTGCGACGTCAAATGATGCTGCGTCCCAGGTCTCGGCGGGGCCTTTGATGGGCTTGTACGTGCAGTTACCAAACAATTTGAAACGACGTTCTTCAGACGGTGCGCCTGCAACGTGCGTCATGCCTTCGAGTTTGACGAAACCCTTCGAACCATAAATCTGGAAGTTAAAGCCACCACCCGTTGCGGTCATCGTCGCCAGGTAGCCGGACATGCCGTCCTTCATTCGAAACAGGATGGACGTCGTGTCATCGGCATCGACTTCGATCGCCCGGCGAAAACTCTGTGCGTAGACCTGGTCAATCTCGCCGCACAAATCGATAAATCCGTCAATTGCGTGCACACCCATCGGTGTCAGTCCACCGCAAGGCGTTTCACTCTTGCTGGCTCGCCAGGCGTCGGGTTTGAGGAAAAGACCGTTCGGAAAGGTCATCGTCGCCTCGCAATGCAGAATCGTGCCAAGCTCGCCCGAGTTGATCATTTCGCGAAGTTTGGTGATTTCGGGATGGAAGCGGCGGTTATAACCGACACCCAGGGTGACACCGGCTTTTTCGCAGGCGTCTACAGCCGCTTGCGCGTCGGCTCCGGTCAGCGCAAATGGTTTCTCGCAAAAGACATGCTTGCCGTTTTGTGCGGCCGCAATCGTCTGTGAGCTGTGAATTGAATTCGGGGTAACCAGTACGACGGCATCGATGTTGGGATCGGCGATGATGTCCTCGAAGGACTCGCGCAAGTCCATGTTGTGCTCCTTGGAGAAGGCTTTTGCCTCGTCCGAAAGCGAGCGGGTTGTTCCAGCGACGAAGCGAATGTCGTCACTGACACCCGATACAGCTTCTACAAGGGTTTGTCCCCACCAACCGAGACCGATGATTGCGGCATTAATCATGGTTTTTGCCTTTTCGTGTATTGAGTCATTTTTCAGGAGTGAGCCGTCGGCGAACGTGCCAGATCGACAGCAATGCCATTATATCGCCGCTGCAAGAAAACTACCACAATATCGATAAATACCGTAAAATCCACCAACTATCGATAAATATAAGAGAAAACCCATTGAGCAATAATAACGGGCAGCTGATGGCTGCCGTCGAAAACGCTGTGGTGCCGGATACCGACACCCGCCTCGAGTTGTATCGCAAAATGCAGGCCTGCCGCATGATGGAGCAGCGTGCCTACGATCTCTTCATGCAAAACCTGATCAAGGGCACATCCCATCTCGCCCTGGGGCAGGAAGCCGTAGCGGCCGGTTTCGGTACTGCCATGCGTGAGGACGATTACACGTTTTGCACCTATCGCGGCCATAACCACACGCTGGTGCGTGGCGTGTCGATGACCGGCATTCTCGGTGAACTAATGGGCCGCGAGTGCGGCCTGCTCAGTGGTAAGGGTGGTTCAATGCACCTGATGGACGTCGACAAGGGCGCCATGGGCTCCTACGCCATCATTGGTGCGCACATGCCAATTGCCGCCGGCGCTGCCTGGTCTGCACAATACCGCGGCTCGGGTCAGGTCGCCGTGTGTTTTTTTGGCGATGGCACTACGAACATTGGCGCGTTTCACGAGGCACTGAATTTTGCAGCGATCTGGAATCTGCCGGTCGTGTATGTGTGCGAGAACAACCTTTATATGGAATACACACCGATCGGCGATGTGACGGCGGTACCAAACCCGGGTGCTGATCGTGCTTCGGCCTACGGTCTGGAACCGGTACTTGTCGACGGCAACGACGCTGATGTCATGTACACCGTCGCCTGCGCGGCGCTCGAAAAAGCGCGCAGTGGTGGCGGGCCCAGCCTGATCGAAGTGCAGACCTATCGTCATGGTGGTCACTCCCGTGCCGATCCGGGCAAATATCGCCCGGACGAAG
>Ga0255052_10003171_pt1 | contig 11545 bp, 6 predicted proteins | sample JV7_2_21_MG_FD_188632 | JGI IMG/M metagenome (GOLD analysis project Ga0255052, IMG submission 188632) | Seawater microbial communities from Jervis Inlet, British Columbia, Canada - JV7_2_21 | ecosystem: Environmental > Aquatic > Marine > Inlet | place: Canada: British Columbia | collected... | reverse complement strand
GAAACCTTCTAATCGGCTCGGGTAAGATCCGGGATCTTGCGACGGGGCTATGTAATATCCGAGACCCAGGCAACAACAACGACAGCGACCTGGATGTCGATCAGAATTGCTTTACGATTACTCAGTCGGGCAACAGCGGCAAAGTTGCGCTTGCTGAACTGGAGTATGACCCGATAAGCGATCAGCTCATGGCAACTATCGTTGATCGTATCGACGGCGTCCTGAAAAACACTTACGGCACCGACCTGGTCAACACAGGGACGGTGCCCATTCAGGAATGCCTGTCGGATGGCTGCCAACTGGCCAATAACGATGTGCAATTGAATTTGCTGGGTGCCGGTGTCGACCCTAATGGCAACGGCATTATTGCCTTCGAAACGCAGGGACCGTTCATTGACGCGCGTTTCGAGCCGTTGACCGGTCTGTGCGATCGAGTCGAGCTGCCGCTCGAATTTACCAATATCCCGATACTGAAGGAGGCGTCGATTGGCCCCGAGTTTTGCTCGCGTGGCGGTGTGTTCTTCGTAGATCTTATTTCCGCCCCGGACGTGCTGCCGGACAGCGGTTATACACAGTATGAAACCCCTGGTGATTGCTGGGTTTCGGGCATCGACCCTGTTGCTGCTACCATGCCGACGCTCGGTCTTGATGGTGTGGAGTACGGTACGCTGTTCGGCGACCAGTTTGATCTGCTGCGCGTTATTCCAGCCGGCAATACGCCCATTCAACCTGGCGAGACGTACGACAACGACTATGTCACCAATCGATTCGTTCAGGACAACCTGGTCGGCTGCGCGACACGCGTGCGTGCCACCGGGCGCCTGACCTTTGTGATCGAGGACCTGTTCGGTAACCAGCTCTCAGCAGATCTCGGTTCCTTTGATGCGCCGATTGGCGACAACGTCCTTTACAAGTACGGCAACCGCGAAGCGAATCAGCGAATCGATATTCCGCTGTTCTCGCCTCAGTCTGGTTGCTACGAAGAGTTGAGTCTCATCGACGCCCTGACGGGCGCGTGCGAGAGTCACGTCATCGCATTGAACGGCGGTCTGGCCGGTTGGGATATGCAACGGCTGGTCGGGGAAGCACAAGTCGTGACCTCTGCGAATCTCGATACCGGTATTGAAGGCCTCGATGTGACAGCGTTCGAGTTGACGAATTTGGCGGGGCTTGAACTTAATGTCGAAGCTGAGGGTGGCACTTTCAAGTTCCGAGGAAATTCAGAGCCAGAAACTCGCGTACTAGGCCTTAACGGGCGTACTGATGGTGAGCTGGATGTTGGTCAGTCGCTGACCTTTTCCGTTTCCACCATGCCGCGGCCTGCAGACAATGTGCTCGCGGGCGACGTACCCGTCGAAGTAACCGTCCCGTTTATCGCGGGACCGGTAACGTTGGCACTCTTCTATGATGGCCCGGAATTCAGCGACGTCCAGGAGGCAGCGCAGATCACGGCCACGCTTACAGATGGAGTCAAGTGGACCGCGACTTTCGTTAACCTATATGAGGCCGACCACTCTCCCGACCAGTTCTCATGGGACGTGGTTTCCGATAACCTTGCTCGTCCGGCTCCGATCGGTGTTCCACTATTTACTGTGCTAAGCGGCGACGACAGTGGGTCCGAGTCGGCGGTAGTCCGCATCGATCATCCCTTTGGTGATGTCGCGATTCGCTCGCTCGAGATCGCGCCAATAACCGGTTCGCCCTCAACGGCATGCCCGACATGCAGCAATCAGTCGGACTTCTCGTTTCTCGATCTTGGTATCGAGGGCGTTAACCGTATCGAGGCGCTGTCATTTGCGTATCAGAGCTATCTGCGGGCGCTGTGCAGCGTTTCTACGCGAGATGATTTCGGCACCCCGGGTAGCGATGCAACCAGGCCGAAGTTGTGTATTGATGAATCGATCGCCACAGATACGGATGCCTTCAATCGCCTTGCAGGCGGTATGGTCGAACGGAATATCGCCGGCTACCAACAGGCAGACATCGAGGGAGTGCTCCGGTTCATCGCGCACAATATCTGTGAGCTGGATTACGATACCGATATCGACCCCGCAGGAATCGGCTTTGGGGTTGGTGAGTCCTTCTGTACGGTTACGCCAGAGTGGGCTGCACCACCGTCACCCTGAGCCACGACACAGTCGTTCAATGTTGTAGACAAGGGGCCCGCAAGGGCCCCTTTTTCTGGTCTCTCCTGATTAGGTTATTCTGTAACGATGGAAACGTCAGTCGATCCTGCAACAACCATCGTCGGCGGTCAGACCGGCTACGCGGTGCCACTGATCGTCGCGGTGACCGGTCATCGCGATTTGGTGGCCGAGCAGGAACCGCATATTCGTGCGCAAGTGCGTGAGTTTCTAAGCCAGCTACTGGCCGACTACCCGGAGCGCGGCGTTACGGTCATGTCGTCGCTCGCAGAAGGTGCCGACCAGCTCGTTGCCGAGGTCGCGCTGGAGCTCGGCATATCGTTGCTCGCGCTATTGCCGATGCCTCGTGAAAACTATATTTCCGATTTCAAAACGACGGCCGTACGCGAGAAGTTCGACTTGTTGTTATCGCAGGCGACAGAGGTATTCGAGCTACCTGTTACGCCGGGCAACACGCCACAGACAATTGCAGGACATGGCAAGAACCGAGCACGTCAATATGCACAGCTTGGCGTCTTTCTATGCGCCCATAGTCACATCTTGCTGGCACTTTGGGACGGGAAGTCCTCGGACAAGCTCGGTGGCACAGGTCAGGTTGTTCGCTTCCATCATGAAGACGTAATGCCTGGCTACATTCCCGGCTCGACGATGTCCCGAATGATTCTTGCCGAGGACGAGAGCGATCTTGTCTACCATATCGTTTGTTCTCGCGATCAACCGGATGGCCATCCGGCTGAGGAGCTGCAGCCTTTATCGTGCTCGTGGTTTACCGCAGACGAATCGTCGCCGCGAACAGAAGAGATGCCGTCCCGATACCGACAGGTTTTCGAACATACGAGCGAGTTCAGCCGCGACGCGATCATACACGAGAGCGAGATTATCGACGAAGCGTGGTCACTGATTGACGAGCCCACTGCTGGTGATATACCTGCCGGAGCGAGAGACATCGATCATGGTTTCCGGGCGGCGGACTGGCTCGCCGTTTATTTTCAGAAGCGCTATCTGTCAGTGCTTCGTGCTACCCATCTCCTGGCGCTCTTGATGGGTCTGATGTACATCCTGTACTCCGATCTGATTGCGTTGCGAATATTCCTGCTGGCTTTTGTTATTTTCTTTGTCTTTGCTGCCGCGGTACACAAGTACGCGGGCAAAAGATCATGGCATAGAAAATACTTGGACTATCGGGCGCTTGCCGAGGGGCTCAGAGTCCAGTTTTACTGGGCCGCCGCAGGGGTCACGAGTGGCACTGTGGCGAAGTTTGCCCACGATAATTTTCTGCAGATGCAAGACTCTGACTTAGGCTGGATTCGTAATGTCATGCGCGTTGCCGGCATGGAGTGCAATGCATCACCGAATAAGGACAAGTCGGGTCTCGACTTTGCGATTCGCGAGTGGATTGGCGATAGATCGAGTGGTCAGCTCGGCTACTACCGGAAGAAGGCGGCTGAGAAGATCTCGCGTAATCGACGGACAGAGCGCTTTGCAACCATCGTACTCTGGGTCAGCATCGTGGCCTTCGCGTTATTCGTCTTCGCCACCGCTGACATTGCTAATAGCGTTCGCGGTCCGGTCGTCATCCTGATGGGCGTCTTGCTGCTGCTATTCGGCATCAGGCAGTCTTATTCGTTTAGCGTCGCCGACTTTGAATTGATCAAGCAATATGAGTTCATGCACCGGACTTTTAGCCGCGCGTATCGGCGCATCCAGCGAAGCGCCGATGACGAGGAGCGCAGGCGCGTACTACGGTTGTTGGGAGAGGCCGCACTCGAGGAACACGCAGAGTGGATTCTCATGCACCGTGAACGCTCGGTCGATGAAGGAGAACTCTGGCGAATGACGGGCTGAGCCCGAGTTATGAAGTAGTTGCTGCATTCGCTTTTGCGAATCAGGGCGTCTATTCTCCCGGTTCGTCGCTCGCAAGTTCTGTTTTATGCGAGACACTCACTAGCTGAATGTTCCGGAGAAAGAACTTGTCTGACGATTTCTTCAACAAACTATTTGGGGACTCTGAACCGACGCATTTTGGGAGCGGCTGGATCAGCGGCACGGCATCCGTCTTCTTTGGAATACTGAGCCTTGGCGGGGTCCTTACGCTGCATTTCCCCGGGCTTCTGACGCTTCCGGAGGCCCGCCCGGTTTATCCGATAGAGATCATTCGCCTGCTTATCCAGGCAACGATCGCCGCCGCGCTCGTACTCGGCGCTATCTCCGCGATCCTGCGTGAACGCAAGGTCCTGGGCCTGACCGGAGCTGCTCTCGGCCTGGTTGCGGTGCTGTTCGGAGGCGCAAGTACTCCGTTGCCGGAGGAAATCGGGTCAAAAATCGGCATCGGCTTCGATTGGTTCCTTCTGGACCTGCTGGTGATGACCATCGTTTTCGTCCCGTTAGAGCGGCTATGGCCACGTCATCCAGAGCAGAGCACGTTTCGTCCTGAGTGGACCACCGATGCCTTCTATTTCGTGGCTACCCATTTGCCCGCGCAACTGACCACGTTTGCGATACTGCTACCCGCCACTATGGCCTCCAAGTGGCTGGCTATCCCCTCGCTCATGGAAACGGTAGGGGGCCTGCCTTTCCTGGTTCAGTTCCCGTTGGCCATCGTGGTGGCGGACCTGTCTCAATACGCTATCCACCGGGCCTTCCACAAGATCCCAGCTCTTTGGCGATTCCACGCCATTCATCATTCCATCAAGACGATGGACTGGGTCGCTGGCTCGCGCTCCCACTTCGTCGATATCCTTGTCACACGCGGCTTGATCCTTATTCCGATGACACTTCTCGGATTCTCGCCGATTGTGATGGGCGCGTATCTCATCTTCGTTGCATTCCACGCCACGTTCTCACACACGGACTTCCGTCCTCGTACACGCTGGTTGGAGCCCTATTTTGTGACGTGCCGCTATCACCATTGGCATCATGCGGCGGATCCGGACGCGGCCGACGTTAACTTCGCGATCCATTTTCCGTCCATCGATCGTCTGTTCGGGACTTACCATCTTCCGAAAGACGCCTGGCCGGAGCGCTACGGCTTGATCGGCAGTTCGGTCCCCAACGGATTCTTCCGCCAGTTCGTCGCCCCGTTCAAGAGAAAGAAAGCTCCCGTCACAGAGTGATTTCGGCGAGCGCCAGGTCGCCCGGATCGACCGTGCCTGTCTTGGAGGGTTTGACGAGCCCCAAAGTGCTCATACCCCGGACAGTCATATAGCCGAAATCGTATTCGGCGGCATCGTGTGAAGTCCGCAGGAGGTGGGGATAGTGATGATGGTTGTTTTGCCAGCAGGCGCTGAAGGTCGCCGTCACAGGCAGCCAGTCGCCGATGTTCATCGCGTTGTCTGAATCGTCATAACGCCGTGAGCCCCAGCGACGGTCGTGGGTCCAGTAGTTCTGCACCATGTTCACCCAAAGCGCGAATACCCGGACGCCAAACCAAACTCCGACGGCGAACTTTAAATCCCTGACGAACAGCCACAAGAAGCCGATGCTGAGAAAATGAGAGGCAACTATAAACACGGGATGAGAGACCAAACGGAACGGCCAGGTTTTCAGGATATCGTCGGTCGCCATGTCCTCCTTGCACGGATAGGGAAAAAGGCAGAGATACATGGTTTTCCAAAATCCGTCAGAGTCCAGCTTGTTGGGATCGCCGGCATGGTCGGCAAACTTGTGATGCAGGCGGTGACGACTGACCCAGCTTACGGGATCGACGTAGACGCCCACCGTGTTATTGACGAGCGTCAATGACTTGATGAACCACTCCTTATAATCCAGGGCGCGGTGCGCAATGCCCAGGTGGATTACGTCCGAAAGATAAACCCCGGCAATGAACCAGGAGATCAACAAGTATCCGAATCCAACGACCATGCCCCACCACGGACCGAGCCACGGCGGCGCCAGAAAGGCTGATATCAGGAGCTGAAGTGCAAGCGTGGCAATACCCAGCACGTTGTATATCTTCATAATCAAATCCTATTGTCTAAAAGGTGTCAAAAGGTGTCAAAAGGTGTCAGGTTTATTTAGAAAAGGTGTCAAGAAAAGGTGTCAAAGAAAAGGTGTCAAAGAAAAGGTGTCAGGTTTATTTAGCGGCCAATCTAAATAAACCTGACACCTTTTAACACCTTTTTCCACACATTTACTTGCCGGGTGTGAGTGTTCCTGACGAGCGGAGTAGATCCACAAAAGGTCCAGCCAGGAGCTTTGAGCCCAGCGAATTGAAATGATCCTTGTCCCGGTACAGGAAGCTGCTGCCGTTGTGCGGATAGCAGTATGCATCGCTTGCCGGGCAGACTGAATCGAAGATATTGAAGACCGCCACGTTCCTGTTGCTTGTCTCGAGCTCGATCAGCTGCTCGATCACCTGGTCGATCAGGGGCGCGAGTTCACCTCGTTCCACTCTGCAACTCTCTCTTTCATCCAGGTTGCACTCGCGGATGTCGTCATAGTGATACAAGGGCGGTGGTCCCGTGATAACCAGGTACATCCCCCGCTTGGCGAGATCTTCGGCGAGGCGAGATGCGTTGTATAGCCAGGGCCTCAATTCCAGGACAGAGTATGGACGGGTACGCGTAAGGAAGATTCGCGACACGAGAACAATATCGCCAGGTTTGAACTCCGCGGAAATTTCGTCGAATACATCAACGCGTGGGGCGAACTCCTTGCCGGCCGGAAATGGAAAGCTCCAACCGGGCGTTTCGATCAGGTGCACGCCCACGCCCAGCTTCTCGTGCAGTTCGTACAGCATGCCCTGCAAATGCCCGGAATGACTGTCCCCCATGGCCCAGATGGTTGGCATCCCTGATTCGGGCTTTGGCGCGACAGTGCAATTACTGACAGTGTCGGGTTTAAATGTCCTGCTTCCGCCATCCAGTGCACAGGTCAACACATGCGACTTGCCATGGGGCATGACGGGAAGATATGAGGGGGGGTGAAGCGCGGCCGTGGTGGACTCAGACGTTGCGTCTGTCCGAACCATCGCAAAAAACAATGCTGCGCCGAGTACAAGGTTGCAGGTCAGCCCCAATCCAACATCAAGCCCACGGCGAGTCGTCCAAGCTCTGTATCGCAAGGGCTTTTCGACCCAGTGAAAGGAAATGACCGCGGCAACCGCCATGGCAATCACGTACACAACCGAAGATCGCCACGCAGTTGCAAGCACGATTGGGCCAAGCGCGATACTCGGCCAGTGCCATAAATACAGAGAATAGGAAATTCTACCGATGTATATGACGGGCGGCAGCATCAGCAGGCGCGCAGCCAGTGAGCGATCGTCAGAAGCCAGCAGCATCCCCGTCAATCCAACAGCTGCCAATGTGGCGGGCATGGAGTAACTCTCGGGAACGAAGAAGCAGGCTATCAACGCCACGAGTACGAATGGGGACAGGTGCCTTAAGACCCCCAGCAAGGGCCCCGATTGTACGCGTCGCGATCCCAGAAAAACCAATGCACCGATGCCCAACTCCCAGATCCGGGCGGGCATCAGGAAAAACGCGGCGGGCTGGTGATCCTCGTACAACCACGCAAAGAGCACTACGGACACCAGACCACCCAGAATCATTGCGCCGGCCAGCGCCTTGAAAGACGTAGCATTTGTTCTAAAGTAGAAAAGCCAGGTGAACATCGGGAATACGACGTAGAACTGTTCTTCCACCCCCAATGACCAGGTGTGCGTGAACGCGTTGAATATGGAGGAGGGGGAAAAGTAATCGAGCTCGAAGAAGAACAGTACGACGTTTGCAAAGCCAAACAAGGCAGCAAGCCCCGTCTCGATCGAGTGCTGCGGGAAAGGATCCGTTGCCAATACGACGAAACCAGTAACCGCCACACATAATGCAAGTGCGGGCAACAACCGCTTTACTCGCCTTGCGAGAAAACCAACATAGAGCCGTGGGAGTTCTGTCCGTCGCTGGTTTAGCAGTGAGGCGGTGACGACGAAACCGGAGATCGCAAAGAAAACGTCCACACCCAGAAACCCACTTGGCAGAAATTTCTCAGGGAGATGGCTTGCGATCACAGCGAGGACTGCAATCGCTCTCAGTCCATCAATGTCAGCACGGTAGGAGAGTTTCTTAGTCAATGTTCCAGTAGTCGAATGTGAGTCGGCCAGAGACATTTAGAAAGGCTACCACGTCGTCCAAATTCATTTCCGGCCAGGTTGCGGACACACGAAGTGCCAGGGCAGGGCAGCAGTGCTAGGATAAATAAGCCATGAAACTACCCCGCCTTCGAACAGTTCTGCTGACGCCGCTCATTCTGTTTGCGTTGCTGTACATCGCCGGGGTTATCACGCTGGCGCTTAATCACGATCCGGTCGCAGTTCTGGAAGAATCGCCGGCTCACCACGAAACGATTGCCATCTTCGGGGCAAGCGGAACAGCGGGGGATGGAATACTGAAGGCCGCGATAGCCGACCCCGACGTCAAAAAAATCCATGTCATCACGCGACGCGCCACACCGCGCATCGAAGAAGGAGTCGCGTCGGGCAAAGTGCAAATGACACCGCACATGGACTACCTGGATTACTCGGCTGTGCGCGATCAGATTGCTGAGGCGGATGCGGTGTTCTGGGCGATCGGCACGAGTACAGTCGGCGTCGACGAAAAAACCTACGGCCTGATTCACGTTGATTTCCCGATGCGCTTTGTAGAGGCGTGGACGAGCGTCAGTGACAAACCCGACATCTCATTTCACTACATCAGCTCCAGCGACATTTCAGAAGATTCGCGCATGATGTGGGCGCGTGAGAAAGTGCGTGCTGAGAAAAACTTGTTCAAGTTTGCGGAGGGATTGAATCTTCGTGTGATCGCCTACCGCCCGGACTATATTGGACCAACGAAAGAAGAAGCGCGCATCGGGCAAAACCTTCTCTACTGGTTTTTCAGGCCCGTCGGGGTGGCAGTGAGGGCGAGGCAAATCGGCCAGGCGATGTTCGAAGTTACAGCACGCGGGTCTCAATTCGAGAACGGTGACCACCTCGGAACCTGGAATATAATTCGTCACAGTGACGCGTATGAGTACCGTCAGGCGCACGAAAAAAGACCAAAGGTCGACTAGAAAACAGGATAACGAGTTACTGGTACCGGGGTGCCCGTGTGTGGTTTTGGTGTAAGTAAAACGAGATTAAAACGCATGAGATCTAACTGCAAAGCACTTTTCAGTAACGTGGGCAGGGCGGTCGTCGCTTGCACTGCTCTCTTGATGGCAGCGTGTGGACCTCAAGGAGCCGTGGAAACCACCGCGGTCGCGATGCCCGAGTCACGCAATATGCAACTGGTCGGCTACAACGACCTGCAAGGTCGAGCGGCCTACCATCCAATCCCACATCGCTACGGTGACCGCATTATTTTCTTCGTCGGTCATCACGCTGGCGAACAGATGAATCCGATGACAGGTGAACTTGAAAAAAACGGCATGTCAGTGCTCGACGTGACTGATCCAGGGCACCCTGTCTATTTGAAGCACATGCCGCCAACAGGCGATGTCGCCAGCGGTACGCAGCACGTGCAGGTTTGCGATGGTTCGCAGTTGCCTGGCGGCGACCCGAACAAGGTGTATCTTGTGCGCACCAACGGTCAGATCGGAGCTGAACTCCTGGACGCCACCGATCCTGCAACGCCCGTATTCCTGCTGACGATCAACAGCACCGGCTATACACCCGGTGGCCAGCGACAGACCCACAAGATTCAGTGGGAATGCGAAACGGGTCTGGCGTATCTGAACGGCACTACTGAAGGTTGGCTCGCCGCAAGAACGCTGCAGCTTTACGATCTCAGTAACCCGGAGGAGCCGAGGCACATACGCGACTTCGCGCTCGACGGCTGGCAGCCGGGATCTACCGGCAACGAATCGTCGGGCCTGCACCAGCCGTTCGCACACGGCAACCGTGTGTACATGGGTTACAGTCCGGGCAATGACGGCGTATTTCAGATTCTCGATCGTGACAAGCTGATCAACGGCGAAGCTGGTGTTGCCGATCCGCTGGCGCCGACGAGTCGCAACTTGCTCTACCCGCGGATTGCTCGGGTCGACATGCCGAGTTACTACGGCGCGCACACGACAAAGCCCATCTACGGCATCGAGATAGCCGACTACGCTGATAATGCAGAGCACAAGACCATCGACCTGCTCATCGTCATCTCTGAGGAGCTTGATGAGGCATGCCAGGGGGACCGCGATATCACGTTCTTTGTAGACATCACCGAGGAAGCACATCCATTCGCGATCTCGAGTTTCCAGGTACCCGAGGAGCCTGGCGATTTCTGTCATCGTGGCGGACGATTCGGGGTGCACGGGATGCAAGACGCGTACAACCCGAACTTCGACAAACGCGTCGTGCTGCTTTCCTATTTCAACGCCGGAGTGCGCGCCGTCGATATTCGCGACCCGTTCAGCCCAAGTGAAGTTGGCTATTTCATTCCGCAGACAACGGACAAGACGCAAGAGATGTGTGGTGACAACAACACCGATTGTGCCGTCCAGATCCAGACCAATAATGTGAACATCGACGACCGTGGTTATATCTACATCGTCGATCGTGCCGGTACGGGTACACACATACTCGAGTTAACAGGCGAGGCACGCGAAATTGTAGGCCTTTAGATTTCCGTGGGATCTATTGGGATTCCTTGTGCGCCGCCAGTTTCTGAACGAGCCAGTTCGCCATCTTAGGCATGACAACCGAACGGTATTGCCCGAAACAATGCTGATCGCCACCCATGATCCAGAGATCTGTCTCCTGGCCCGAATCCGCCAGTAGGCGCAGATCGGAGACCGGCGCCAGATCATCGAGATCGCCATTCACGATAAGTGTCGGCCGCTTAACGCTGTCGCTGGTCTCCAGAAGACCCTGGTTGACCAGAGAGAAGCCCAGCATGTATCGATTAATCGCATCCGTGTCATCAGGCGCCATATGAATGGCAGCGGATAGCGCTTCCTGAATTTCCCACGCGCGATCGGTGTTTTTCCAACCATCATGGATCGGACCACAAGCTGAAATGACGGCGAACAACCTGTCTTCCGTGATCGCATTTCGCGCGGCATAGTAGCCTGAAAAACTGAATCCGACATGGGCAATGTAGCGTCCATCAACAAGCGGGTGACTCTGCATGTAGTCAATAACGGTACTGTGCAGCTTGTTTGAATCCGGTTGAGCTACCCATGCGGAGTTTTCACCCGTTCCGAGTACATCGAACGTAAGCACGGCAAAACCGCTATCGATATACGGTTGTATATTGTTGTAAACATCGCCTTTCCATGTGTCGATGCCACCATTCCACAATATCAACGCCGGATTTTCGACATCGGGCGGCAGGTGGAGGTAAGCCTGAATTGTTTTCTTGTCGTAGGGGATGTCGACGATGACCAGTTCTGGATCGAAATACTCGCCGGCCCGTTCGTAGTAGTGCAAG
>Ga0255052_10003168_pt1 | contig 11548 bp, 6 predicted proteins | sample JV7_2_21_MG_FD_188632 | JGI IMG/M metagenome (GOLD analysis project Ga0255052, IMG submission 188632) | Seawater microbial communities from Jervis Inlet, British Columbia, Canada - JV7_2_21 | ecosystem: Environmental > Aquatic > Marine > Inlet | place: Canada: British Columbia | collected... | reverse complement strand
CCCGCAGCATCCACCGTGAGCCGACGCTTCTTGCTCCCCGCGGCACCTTTCCCAATATGCGCCACGTGTCACTGCCCCTGCACAAGGCGGCTGTACATTTCTATGAGGAGGGCCCATCGCCAATACGCAAATACCTGCCGTACTGGCTGGCCACCCTCATCAGTCGGTTCGCCCTGATCGTGGCCCAGGTAGGTGCGGTGGTCTTGATCATCCTCAAGGGAATCCCGGCGATCATCCGCATGCGCTTCTCGATGAAGACACTCAGCCTCTACCGCAGAATGGAGAGGTTGGAGAAGGAGCTAAGGGCCGGTGCGGACTGGGAGCAATCGGTGGCCGAGGTGAAGGACATCGAGCGCGAAACCGCCGACGTCAAGGCACCCCGCGCTCAGTTGTCTCAATACCTGGAGCTGCGCCAGAACCTTCACGACCTGCGCGAGCGCCTGGACACCTGGCACGAAGAGAACCATGAGTCCGTGTAGCCGCGGGCCTCTGCGCCCGCGGATTCTCCAGATCGCTCTGTGTTTCGGCGCCGTACCATTCAGAGGATCAACCAGGAAGGAGCTCGGATGAACAAAGTCATTCGCTGGTCGCTATCGATCGCTGCAGTCATTGCGTCGTTGGTTCTGTTCTCGTCCAGAACTGCGGCACAGGAGCCACCGCAACAGCCGGATCGGGTAGAGGTGGGGCAGGAGGCGCCACTTTTCGAACTGGAATCCCTCGACGGGGAGCACCTGAGTCTGGAGGGCCTGCAAGGCGAGATGCCCCTGGTCCTGATTTTCTTCCGTGGTACCTGGTGACCGCATTGTCGCAGGCAACTCGGCGAGTTGCAGAGCCATCACGAGGAGTTTCTCGATCAGGGAGCCGTGCTGTGGACGGTGAGCTCCGACGATCCTGACAAGCTACGCGCATTCCGCGACCAAGAGAATCTGACCTTTCCGATTCTCCTGGACCCTGAGAATCGAATCAGCATCTCCTATGGGCTGTTGAATGAAAACAACCCCGTGGTCCCCCATCCAACGGCAATTGTTATCGACACGGATGGAGTCATCCGTTACCTGCGGGTGGATGAGAATCATAGGATCCGTCCCCCGGCCTCGGAGCTACTGGAAGCCTTGACGGTGGAGTAGAACTACGGCTCGAATGGCGGTTGGTCACTCACCTCGCAGAGCCTTCATAGGGTCGGCGGCCGCGGCTCGATGGGCAGGCAGAATCGCGGCCAATAAGGCGACCATGACCAGCACCACCACGCCAGCGATCATCGTCGGGGGATCGCTGGGCTCGACGCCATAGAGAAGACCACGAACCAGACGCGTTGCCGCGATGGAGGCGACCAGGCCGGCTCCAAGCCCGAAGGCCACAGGAGTCATGGCTCGGGCGAGGACCAGGCGACCGATATCCGATCTCTGGGCCCCGAGGGACATGCGGATGCCCACTTCTTTCCGCCGCCGGCTGACTGCCAGGCTGACGACACTGAAAAGGCCGACCGCGGCAATTGCCAGCCCGAGAACTGCCAGCGCCGTGAAGAGCTCGGCATTCATTCGCTGGGAATAGAGGAAGCCCCGCACAACCTCCGTGTAGGGCAACACGTTGACGATGGCGACGTAGGGCTCGAAGTCCCGCAGCCAGCGGTACAACATCGGTACCGAGGCTGCAGGATCGATCTTGGTCGAGATCACCAAGGCGCTCCCCGAGGGGTACCTGTGCTGCGGGTAGGAGAAGTAGACCGTAGCCGGCGCTTCAGCGATGAAATCCTGATGCTTGGCGTCGGTGACGACGCCGACGATCTCGAAGGTCCGATCCTTGCCATCGTCATACCTGGGCCAGCGAATCCGCCGGCCGATCGGCTCCTGTCCAGCAAAATACCGGCGCACCAATTCTTCGTTGACGACTGCCACGTCCAGGCCGTCTGAGATGTCGCTGGAAACAAAGCCGCGGCCACTGACAACCTTGATTCTCAATGCTTCGAAAAAGCCAGGATTGACCCTCGAATAGGCCAGGGAGATGGGATCAACTTGTCCGTCCAACAGGAGTTCGGTCGAGGCCTGGTAGGAGAGAGGCGCGTTGTCCGAAATCGTAGCCGCCTCGACCCATGGCTCCTCAGTGAGGCGCTCCGCCAATACTCTGAACCAGCGTTCACGATCCTCGACTTCCACGCCAGTACTGCTGGACGAAACGTAGCTCGCCACCATCGACTCGTAGTCGAACCCTGGGTCGAGCAAACTCACACTGTTCAGAGTGCGAATCACCAGCCCGGCAATTACGACGAGGATGACCGCCAGGCCGACCTGAACCGAGACCAGCAAATCATTGGCAGTCGGCAAACGCCACCCCCGTATTCGAAGGGGTCCCTGGGTTGCGCCCACCGCATCGGTCTCAAGCATGGAGGAGAGGTTGCGGCTCGAGGCTCTTAGCGCTGGCAGCAGACTCGCCAGAATTCCCGTGGCCAAGGAGATGGCCAGGGCAAAGAGAACGACGTGCCAATCCATGGAGACCTGACGGGGAATGTCGGCACCCCAGACACTGGGGCGGGCGAAGTAGGATCCCAGACGCGTACTCAACGGATTCGCGATCAGGAGGGCGATGATTCCTGCCAGAACCGAGAGGACAACGTTCTCGGTCAGGACGAGCCTCAAGAGTCGGCCAGGGGAGGCTCCCAGCGCTGCCCGCATGGCCAGCTCCCGTTGGCGGCCCACCGTGATGGTGAGGAGCAGGTTTGCCACGTTGGCGCCGGTCAGGAGTAGCAGCCCGATCGCTGCCGCCATCATCAAGCGGACCGTTGGCATCTCGGCAAGCCGGACATTGGGATCGATCCACGTCGGCGATTCGAGCTTCAGGCGCCGCCGTCCCTTTTCAAGTGGATACGTCTCATCGAACCCTTTCGCCAGGGCCTCGAGCTCAGCCGAGCCCCGGTCCCTGGTGCTGTCAGGGCGCAACCGGCCGAAGACTCTCACCAGAGGGATGTCTCGGTCTTCGGAACGTGCGGTCCAGCTCACGTACCTGTCCTTGAAAGGCGCAAAAGGGATCCAGACGTCGGGTCGGTAATCGGAAGAGGAGCTCACATACTCCGGCGCTGCCACACCGACGACCGTAAATGACCTGTTGTTGAGATAGAGAGTCTGTCCGATTACCGACTTGTCGCCATGAAAGCTCCGCTTCCACCAGTCGTGGGAGATCACAGCGGCTGGGTCCGCCCCGGGCAGGTCGTCATCGGCGCCGAGGGGGCGGCCAACAGTGGTCGCAATCCCCAGGACCGAGAAGTAGTTTCCCGACACAGCTTCGACGTAGGCGACCTCGGTCATGGTCACGTGGCGAACACTGGCAGCGTAGTAGGGCTGCACGGCAGCGATGCCCTCGAAGCTCTCCGCCAGCGTGGCGTAGTCGAGAAAATCGAGGTACGAGATGTCCTGGTAGGGCTCCTCGGTTTCGACACCGAAGAGCCGCACCAGCCCTCTGGTCTCGACGCCGGAAAACGGCTGATAGAAGCCGTTGAAATAGGTAAAGACGGTTACGGTCGCCGAGATTCCGATGGCCAGGATGGAGACCGCCACCAGCGGGTAGAGAGGCCGCCGACGGGGGCTACGAACCGATGCCCGCAAGTCGTGTATGAGCTCGGACATTGCTGATCGTGCTTCCCCCTTTGACCTTACGGAGGCTCGAGTCCGATGTTTCTGCACCTACTGCAGTGAGCTCCACCTCAGGCGGACGGCGGCAAGTGTCTCTTCGAGCGTGGCTACAGCCTGCTGGGCCTGTGTCGAGGGTCGAGCATCGGCGCTCTGGAGCACAGACATCACCCAGAGGAACTTGTACTGCAGGTCGACCACAGTCTCCTCCTGGGGCGCGCTCTGGCGGATGGAGTCGTAGAGGATGTCGGGTTCATCTGGAGCTCCGTCACCACGCAGGTCCTGGAGGGAGCTGAGCCGCTCGCCGGTGGCCTGGTTCGACTCTTCTTCGATCGCTTCCCGAATCTTCTGGGCTTCCAGGTAGCCCTGGTAGCAACGCATGGATAGCTCGGTCTGCAGCTGGAGATCCGCATCGCCAACGGTGATTCTTGGATCGAGGCGGACATCGAGAGTCTGCTCTGACATCTGCCCGTCGACAGTCAGTCGGATCGTGTACCGACCCGGTGGCACAAAGGGGCCATGGGGACCGCTTGGGGTCTTCGCGAGCACGGCTGCGATGGAGAATTGTCGGCGAGCACCCCGTGGAGGCTCGTGGCGGAGGTCCCAGAAGAAACGGTGGTGTCCGGTCAGAGTGCCGACTCTCTGTGGTGGCCGAATCCAATAGGTGGGGTGGGGCAGAGTCTCCGGATCGACGACCTCGCGTGGATCCTCCGATGAGAAACGTCGGACCACCTTGCCGCCAGGGTCGAGGATCTCCAGGACCACTTGGCTCGCACCCGCCGGCAGGTAGTAGTCGAGGATCGCCCCATCCGGTGGGTTTTCCCCTGTCGGTTCCTCGGGAGGGAGCGGCGTGTCCGAGAACATGTTCCAGCGCACCCTTGTAGCCAGTGGAGGCTTGAAGAGATAGGGGGTGTCGCTGGAGGCCGCCTGAGCCAACTGGCGTAGCGGTGTGATGTTGTCGAGGACCCAGATCGACCGTCCGTGGGTGCCCACCACGAGATCGTCGTCGTGAATGACCAGATCACGCATCGAAGAGGGCGGCAGGTTCTGACGCAGAGAGTGCCAGCGATCACCATCGTCGATGGAGAAGTAGAGGGTGCGCTCGGTGCCTGCAAACAGGAGTCCCGATTGTTGCGGGTCCTCGCGAACCACGTTGACGGGACCCATTCTGGGGAGTCCCGTGGCAATGTGATCCCAGGTCTCGCCACCATCGTGTGTGCGGTAGATATGGGGGCGCATATCGTCGCGGCGAATGGCGTTGATCGCCATGTAGGCTGTGTCGGAATCGAAATGGCCGGCGTCGAGCTGGGAGACCTTGTCCCAGGAGCGAAGCTCCGCCGGGGTCACCTCTGTCCAGCTGTTGCCGCCGTTTCGTGTGACATGCACCAGCCCGTCGTCGGTGCCCGCCCAGAGAATGTCGACGTCGAGCGGCGAGGGTGCGACGGCGTAGATCACCCCCCACCGGTCCATGGTGTCCATCTGCGGTGTGTGAAACGCCCCAACACTCTCCGGAACTTCTGGCTGTTCGCGCGTCAGATCGGGACTGATGATCTCCCACTCCTGACCGCCACTAATGGTCTTCCACAGGACATTGGTGGCAAACAGCAGCATTTTCGGATCGCTGGGATGAAACAGGAGGGGCATGGTGCGCAGGATTCGGTAGTCGCCAGACCGCAGCGTCTCGGGGGCCACGTTCTGGGCCTGCCCAGTGCGTCTGTCAAAGCGCATGACCCGGCCGCCGTAGATGATGTTGGGGTCGAGGGGGTCAGGAGCCACATAGGCGTATTCGTCGGCGCCGATTCCCAACCAGTCGCGAAATGAGACCTGGCCGCCGTTGCCACGGCTGGAAACACAGATAGCACCGCTCTCCTGCTGGCCACCGCAGACCCAGTAGGGATACTGATTCTGTGTGGTACTCACATGGTAGAGCTGAGCTGTGGGCTGGTTGTACCAGGAGCTCCAGGTACGACCGCCGTTGACCGTGATGGTCGCGCCCTGATCGGCGACAAAGAGCATGATCTCGGGATGGAGCGGGTTGATCCAGATCCGGTGATAGTCGTCGCCACCAGGGGCGCCCTTGATCGATGTCCAGGTATCGCCTCCATCGTCGGATCGGTACGAAGCGATGTTGCCGGAGAAGACCACGTCAGGATTCTCCGGATGCACCTTGAGCTCGGCGAAATCACCGGCGCGGCCCCAGATTCGATAGTCGGAGTTGACCAGACGCCAGCTCTCACCGGCGTCGTCTGAGCGGTACACTCCACCCAGGTCGCCATCGGCACCGACCGTCGCGTACATGCGTCGAGGGTCACTGGGGGCAATACCGACTCCAATGCGGCCCAGGCCCTGCTCCGCGGTCGGCAGTCCCTCGGTCAGCCGGCGCCAGGTGGAGCCACCGTCCGTCGACTTGTAGAGGCCGCTGTTGGAGCCGGAGAATCGGGCGTTCTCCCAGGGACCCTCGCGGTGCTCCCAAAGGTCGGCAAAGAGGACCTCGGGATTGGTCGGATCGAATTCGACCTGGATGGCGCCGGTGTTCTCATCGAGGTAGAGGGTCTGTTCCCATGTCTTGCCGCCGTTGAGCGTCCGAAAGACACCACGCTCTTCATTGGGGCCATAGGGATGGCCCAGACCAGCTACGAAGACGATGTCAGGGTCGGTGGGGTGCACGATGAGGCGAGCGACCTGCTGCACGTCGGCAAGTCCGATGTGCTCCCAGGTCTCGCCGCCATCGACCGATTTGAAGATGCCATCACCGACACCCAGATCAGGTCGGTGCAGCCCCTCGCCGGTGCCGACATAGATCACCTCCGGGTGAGAAGGTGAGACCGCGATGTCGCCCACCGAACCTGTGGGGGCGTCGTCGAAGATCGGCACCCAGGTACGGCCGAAATCATCGGTTTTCCAGACCCCGCCGTTGTTGACACCGACAAAGAAAATGTTGGGCTGAGTCGGAATGCCGACGCCTCCTACCGTACGACTGGCGCGGAAGGGGCCCAGCAGTCGGTAGCGGAGATCCTGGTAGGAGGTCGGATCGAAGCTCGGAGCATCGGCCGCGGCAGACATGGATGCCGATAGACAGCCGAGCAGGCAGGCGGATAAGAGCGTGGCGGCACGTATTAGCTGGGTCATGGATGACATGTCTCCTGGTGATGATCGTTTGGCCGTTACATTGTAGGGGAGGGAGCGGGAGGGCTTGGGAGGCCCTTCCCTACCCAGAATGTTTCAGAAAGGTCCCAGCCTGGAACTCGGCGAAGGCCTTCTGGAGCTCCTCGCGAGTGTTCATGACGATGGGTCCGTACCAGGCCACGGGTTCCTCGAGGGGTTTGCCGGAGACGAGGAGGAAACGGATTCCCATCTCGCCGGCCAGAACGGTCACTTCATCCCCTCGATCAAAGAGCACCAGCGATCGATTGTCGGCCTCTTCTGACAGCGACGTGTCGGCCCAGCCGACGCCTTCGGTGGGTACTGCCAACGGGTCGGAGGCGTTACAGAACTTACCCGACCCTGCAAAGACATAGGCGAAAGCATGCCGAGTGGTCTCGACGGGAAGACTCTTCTTCTTGCCAGGGGGCACCCAGACATCGATGTACTGCGGATCGGCGGCGATGCCATCGATGGGTCCGGTCTCTCCCCACACCGAGCCGCAAATGACACGGATCTTGGTGCCGTCGTCGTCGGTGACCTCGGGTATCTCCTTCGACTGGACCTCCTGGTAGCGGGGTGGAGTCATCTTGAGCGAAGAGGGGAGGTTGGCCCAGAGCTGAAACCCGTGCATCTTGCCTTCCGTGTCGCCGTGGGGCATCTCTTGGTGGATGATGCCGCTGCCAGCGGTCATCCACTGGACATCGCCGGCACCGATGATGCCCGCGTTGCCGAGGCTGTCGCCGTGATCGACATTGCCAGCCAGCACATAGGTAATGGTCTCGATACCCCGATGGGGGTGCCACGGAAAGCCCTTCTCGAAATCTTCCGGTCGATCGTTGCGGAAATCGTCCAAGAGCAAGAACGGGTCAAACTCGCTGGTCTCGCCGAACCCGAAAGCTCGGCGCAGGTGCACACCGGCACCCTCCATGGTCGGTTTGGCTTTGATCAGTCGCTTGATGGGTCGTATGGACATGGGTTCTAGGATCCTCTAATGGAAGTTCTTGATCAGGATCGCGTCGCGGGACCATTTGGTGCGGTTGAAGACCATGGTCTCGCCGTCGGGGTGGAAGGCGACCCAGGAGAGGCGCGGCTCGTCAAAGTCTGTCAACCGCTCCGGCTCCCCACCATCCAGGGGCAGGCGCCAGAGGTTGGCGCGGTCGTCTTGCACGGAGTTGATCAGCAGAGACTCGCCGCCTGCGGTCCAGCGAATAAACGATCGAGCGAAGTAGCCGGGTTGCTGGAGTGTCACTTCGACGTCTCCTCCCGCAATCGGTGCGATACCGATCTGCCGGGGACTGTCGATCGAATCTCGGTAGTAGAAGGCGATCCGAGAGGAATCGGGAGAGATAGCGATCCGTTCAGATTCATAGGTTGTCAGCTGTTCAGGCATCCCGCCCTCGAAAGGGACCCTCCAAAGCGTGGGAAAGCCGGTGATGCTGTCCTCGTAGATCACCCACTCACCATCAGGAGAGATGTCGAACATCGTCATGATCGAGCCTGTGGCGGTGGCCAGGGTCTGCTGGTTTCCACCGTCGATATCCATCTTCCGCACGTCGGCTCCCGCAGGCGTCCTCGCCAGGTAGACAATTCGTCCGTCAGGAGTGACCTTGGGCCAGGTCTCGTCAACGTCGCTGGAGGTCAAGAGCGTCGAGTTGGTCCCATCGGCGCCCATGATGGCCAGATCGAGTTGGCCCGCGTTCGAAGTCGGATAAACGATTCGGCCATCCGAGGTGAAAGTGAAGCCAAAGTAGCCATCTCCGTCTCCGGTGGAGATCTTCCGTGGAGGGGCAGAGGAATCCCGGGGTGCGACCCACATGTCGCTCGTAGTTTTGGCTCCCACGGTCAGCAGAGACTCTCCGTCGGCGCTCAAAGTGATGAGTCGATAGGTCAGCAGGTCGTTCGTGACCAGACGGGGAGTACCTTCCGGGTAGGGAACATGCCAGATCTGATCGGTGCCCTGGAGTCCGGCCCGGGCGATCAGAAGGATGCCGGTGCCGTCGCGCAGCCAGCTGGTTTGGGCGGCCCTGAACCAATTCGCCTGGGAAGTCCACTCCAGATCCCCGGTATTCGCCCCGTAGACAGCCAACCGGGATTTCAATCCACCTTCGGCTGAGCCTACCGACACGGCGATCCTCTGACCATCTGGGGACCAAGAGGGACCGGTAAAGAAGAGTGGTGCCAGGAGCTCGGGTTTGGTAACCGTCACCAAGGTGCGAATCTCCGATCCGTCGGTCTTGGCCACGACCAGTGAGCTCTGGTCAGCCTGCGGGTATTGCGAACGGTACCAGGCCAGTCGTGTGCCATCCGGTGAGACGGCAATCTGGCTATCGATCCCTTCGAGGTCAACCTTCTGCGGCAATCCTCCCAGGGTCGAGATTCGATAGAGGATACCGGTCGGGTCGCCGCCACTTTTGGTGGCGTAGAGGATTTCGGAGCCATCGGGTGCGAATCGCAGACCCCAGTATCCGACGCGCTGCAAAGGGACGAGTTGGAGACCCTGACCCTTGGAGATCTGCCGCAGGTTGAGGGTCTGACCGACACCTTCGCTGGTCTGCACGTAAGCGAAGAAGTTGCCGTCGGGGGAGATGGCAGCGGTGGTCACTTTGCCGCTTGCGGTGAGCCTCTGCAGGGAGAGCGCCGCCGCAGGTCGCTGCGCGTCCGTGCTTTCCTGACCCTTCTGCGAGAGCGCCCAGATGGCAATGACTATTGCCAGGAGGGCCACTCCGACAACCGCGGCCATGGGCCATCTCGAGGTAGGCTTCGTCCCGATGGCCGCTGGCAGTGCGGCCGAGGCTGTGGTGACGGCCAGCGTATCCGAGTGCGATTCCAGGTCTCGCTTGAGTGTCTTCAGATCGACAACCAGATCGCGAGCGGACTGATATCGCTCTTCCGGCTTCTTGGCCAGCGCTTTGCGCAGGATCCATTGGAGTTGGAGAGGAGCTTCTGGGAGCCTCTCACCGAGGGCTGCCGGCTCTTCATGGATGATCTGGTGCAGGATGTCGATGGAGGACCTTCCCTGGAAAGGCCGCGTTCCCGTGGCGGCCTCATAGAGAAGACAGCCAAAGGAGAAGATGTCGGAGCGGGTGTCGACCGGCTTGCCCTGCGCCTGTTCGGGCGACATGTAGGCCGCGGTGCCGACGACGACGCCCTCCTTGGTGAGGGTCGCCAACCGAGTGGCAGCCTCCGTATCTTCCACCTCGTCAGCCGCGGACACCTTGGCCAGGCCGAAGTCGAGCACCTTGATTCCGCCTTGCCGGGGCAGCATCACATTGGCGGGCTTGAGATCACGGTGCACGATGCCCTTTTCATGGGCCGCGGCCAACGCGTCCGCCAGGGATGAGCCCAGATCTACAACTTCGTTCAGTGGTAACCCACCACCTGAGAGGGTTTGATCGAGGCTTTCGCCATCCACCAGCTCCATGGTGAGAAATCGGAGGTCCTGATCTTGCTCGACAGAGTAGATGGTGACGATATTGGGATGATTGAGCGCTGCGATGGTCTCGGCTTCGCGCTGGAATCTCTCCAGACGATGCGGGTCGCCAGCCAGGTCGGCAGGCAGGACTTTGAGTGCCACCTCTCGCTTGAGGGTGGAATCCTCGGCCCGGTAGACTTCACCCATTCCCCCTTTTCCGAGCTCGGAGAGGATCCGGTAATGCCCGATCTCTTGACCGATTTCTATTGCTGCTGATTGATCAGTGCGGGTAGGAGGCTCGAGAAAGCTGTCCGGAGTCTCCACGGCTGCTGCAAGGAGTCGCTCGATCTCGGCGTAGAGATCCGGGTCGCCACCACAGGCGTCACTCAGGAAAGACTCCCTCTCTGGCGGGGCGAGTTCCTTCGCCTGCCAAAAGAGTTCCTTGGCCTTCTGGTACTTTTCTGGATTCACCTGGGGGCAATTCTACAGGCCCCGCCGCAGATCGGGTCAGGCGAGGAGTGCCACCGTCTTGATCTGGGCGTAGACCTGCTTGCCGACCTGCAGATTCAGGGCTTGTGCCGATCGGCGGGTGATCCGCGACAGGATGAAGGTTTCGTCCGCTGAGAGCTTCACCATCACCTGCGCCGGCCCTTCTTCTGCCAATTCCTGCACCGTCACGGGAAGGATGTTGAGAATGCTGGTCCCGGACTGTCGCGTCAGGGTCAAGCTGACGTCGCGAGCCAGGATTCGCAGGCGCACACCTTGCCCAACTTCGAGATTCTGCCGCGTTACATGCAGCTCGCCCCCTGGAAATATCAGGTGGGTCAAGTGAAACTCCTCGTCATGGCCCGACACCTCCGCTTCGAGGATCGCTTCCGCCTCGTCGCCGTGGGACATGGGCAGGTCGAAGCGGGTGAGCATCTCCCCGATGGGTCCTGAGGCCTGGACAGTTCCGGCCTCGAGCAGGACCAGGTGATCGGCCAACCGGGCTACTTCGTCCGCGGCGTGGCTGACGTAGAAGACCGGGATCTCCAGCTCTCCATGGAGACGCTCTAGATAAGGCAAGATCTCGGCTTTGCTGTCGGCGTCCAGACCGGTGAGGGGCTCATCCAATAAGAGCAGACGGGGACTGGTCAGCAGGGCCTGGGCAATGGCGGTTCGCTGGCGTTCGCCCCCAGAGAGGTCCGCGGTGTCACGGCTCAGGAGGTCTGCCATTCCCAGCAGCGACACCGCCTCGTCGAATGCCACCCGTCGATCGCTCGCCGGCACCCGTTTGTAGCCGTATTCCAGATTCCCCTGCACCGACAGGTGTGAGAAGAGGCTGGCTTCCTGGAAGACATAGCCGAGGGGGCGCTGGTGTGGAGGCAGGAAT
>Ga0255052_10003167_pt1 | contig 11549 bp, 8 predicted proteins | sample JV7_2_21_MG_FD_188632 | JGI IMG/M metagenome (GOLD analysis project Ga0255052, IMG submission 188632) | Seawater microbial communities from Jervis Inlet, British Columbia, Canada - JV7_2_21 | ecosystem: Environmental > Aquatic > Marine > Inlet | place: Canada: British Columbia | collected... | reverse complement strand
CACCGAACATGCGCCGCCCGATGAAGTGCGTGCGTGCGCGGCTGCCACTGACCATCGAGATCGACATCGACGGCAGCAGCACCGTGCAACTCGTGGCACAGCCATCGGGCCTCTGGGACGATGGCGCCGCATCTGTTTATGAGCGCTTCGACGTAGCGCCCGGCCAACACCGCATCGCTGCGAGACTCAGGGATTCAGCGCGCACCGATGGTTGGGATTACACGTATAGTGAGGATGTAACGCTGGAGCCGGGACGGTACTTCACGATATCGTTCAGACCGGAGACTGGAGGCTTTCACTACCGATGAACCTTATCGAATGGAGAGAAGAGTTCAGCGTCGGTGTGGTCGAGGTCGATCACGAGCATCGCGAGCTGATCGCATTGATCAACGCGTTGCATGACGACATGGGCGCGGGCACCAGCCGGGACGCCATTATCGATGCACTTGGGGAGATATACGCGCAGATCTCGGCGCATTTTGCGCTCGAGGAGAAATTCATGCGCGAATCGCGCTACATGGCCTATGCCGAGCATAAGGAAGACCATGAAATTCTCCTCGATGACCTCCGGGACATCATGGACCATGTCGAGGACGACGGCAGCTACAACGAGAAGCGCTTGTCGAAGGACCTGTCGTTCTGGTTTTCCGAGCATTTCCGGACGCACGACGCCCGTTTGCACAGCCACGCGCACAAAGACCAAGCGCAAAAAGACAATTAAAGCCCTATAATCGCTCGCTTCCAACGATAACAAGAACCCCGGGGGGTCACCATGACGGCCAGATTCGCGAGCCTAGTCCTTGTCCTGTTCATCGCTGCCTGTGGCGGCGGCAATGCCGAAGACAGCGGCGGCGAGAACGGTGCGTCCTACGACGATATCGTCGCGAAAAGCGATCATTTCGGTGGCTATTTCGATGTCTATCGTGACAAGGAATCGGGCGAGTTGTACCTGAGCATCGAGCCCGAGCAGATCGACCAGGAGTTCATCTACGTTGTTTTCACGACCGACGGTGCCATCGAGGCAGGCCACGCTCGGGGCGTTTTCCGGGAGAACGCCGTCGTCTCGGTTCGGCGTCACTTTAAGCGTATAGAGCTGATCAAGGAGAACACGAGTTTCTATTTCGACGCCGACAGCCCGCTGGCGCGCGCTGCGGACGCCAACATTAGCCACGCCGTACTCGCGGTACAGGACATCGTTGCCGAGGAAGAGACGAGCGGTAAGCTGTTGATCAAGGCTGACGACATATTCATGAGTGAGGCCCTGAACCCCGTCAAGCCGGTGCCAGACCCGGAGCAGGACCCCAATACAGTCTTTTCCCTCGGTAGCCTCAGCGAGAGCAAAAACAAGGTCGTCGACGTTCGCAACTACCCGGACAACACGGACGTCTTCGTTGAGTATGTATTCGAGAATCCCGCACCCGTCGTACAGGCCGGGGAAGACATCACGGACAGTCGCTTCGTCAGCATCCGGCTGCAGCACAGCTTCGTAAAGATGCCGGCGGGAGAGTACACGCCACGTTTCGATGATCCGCGCGTCGGTTACTTCACGGACCGTGTTACGGATCTGACGTCACAGAGTCATACGCCCTACCGGGATCTCATCAACCGCTGGAATCTCGTCAAGAAAGACCCCGAAGCCGAGCTGTCGGACCCGGTCGAGCCCATAGTCTGGTGGATTGAAAATACGACGCCGCTGGAGTTCCGTGACACGATCCGCGACGCAGCGCTGGCCTGGAACCAGTCGTTCGAGAAGGCGGGCTTCAGCAATGCCGTGCAGGTCAAGGTGCAGCCGGACGATGCCGACTGGGATGCCGGCGACATCCGCTACGACGTCCTGCGCTGGACGTCGTCGCCACAGCCGCCGTGGGGCGGGTACGGGCCGAGCTTCACGAATCCGCGCACCGGGCAGATCATTGGCGCAGACATCATGCTCGAGTACTCGTTCATCGCTCGCCACACACGGGCGCTGAAGCTGATGGAGACCATTGAGAACGGCGGATTACCGCCGACGCAGAGTATTGACGGCATGTACTGCTCGCTGGGCCACAGCCTCCATGTCAACACCCTGTTTGCACGGCAGGCGCTTGCGGCCACTGGCCCGGACCCCGAGCTCGAAAAGCAGATCATCCATGACGCGATGCACTACCTGATCCTGCACGAGATCGGCCATACGCTCGGCCTGAATCACAACATGCGCGCGACGCAAATGCTGTCGCCGGACGAAGCCTTCGACGCGGCCGCAGTTGAAACACGAGGACTGGCAGGGTCTGTCATGGACTACCCGACCGTCAACTTCGCGCCGCCAGGACGCGAACAAACCTGGTTCTATACGTCGCGTCCGGGGCCGTACGACGACTGGGCGATCGAGTTCGGCTATTCGCCCGATGTTAATGATGAGGCGACGCGCAATGCACTCCTCGCCCGCTCGACGGAGCCCGATCTCGCATTCGGCAATGACGCGGACGACATGCGCGCGCCCGGCAAGGCCATCGACCCGCGCGTCAATATCTATGACATGAGCAGCGACGCCATTGCATACGCCATCGACCGATTCGCACTCGTCGAAAAGGTTCTCGCCGACATGCGTGGCAGATTTGGCACCGAAGGCGAGTCCTTCCAGGAATTGCACGACGGTTATCTCGGACTCGCTGTCAATTTTCAGTGGGCCGCCAACGTGACGTCTCGCTACATTGGTGGCGTCATGGTCAATCGTGCAATGGTCGGGCAAACAGGAGCGACCACTCCATTCGTGGCAGTGAGCCTCGATGAACAGGAACGCGCCATGAACGTACTGCGCGATCATGTTTTCGCACCGGACGCCTTCCGTGCGACCGACGACCTGTACAGTCACTTGCGCCAGCAGCGTCGCGGCTATGATTTCTACGAAGTCACCGAGGATCCCAAGCTGCATGACGTCATGCTTGCCGTACAGGGCGGCGTACTCGACCACCTGATGCACCCGGTGGTACAGAAAAGGATCACGGATTCGCGTCTGTATGGCAACGACTACGACCTCGCCGCCGTTATGAATGACCTGACGATTTCGATTTTTGGTGCCGACCTGCGTTCGAACGTCAACACGTTCCGGCAGAATCTGCAGCTCGATTACGTCAATCGCCTGCTAGCGATGGTTAGCGGCGAAACCAAGGCCGGCTACGACAACGTCGCGCAGTCAACGGCACTTTTTAACCTGCGTCGTATTGAGGGAATGCTGGAGGGCAATCGGGGACCGAATGAGGAGACGCGCGCTCATCGCGACAATGTGCTCTACACGATCCGTCGCGGTTTGCACGACGAGGCGTAGGCGAAGCTATTCGCAGTCTTTCAGCGCGAGACGGCAGAACTGCCCGGTGCGGTTGTACGGGTCTTCGCCGAAGTTGTCGTCTTCAAATTCGAGCGCCAGAACGCGAACGGCTGCGTTCGGTGCTGCTTCGGCTGCATGCACCTGCTTTGGGTTCTGTATGGCGCTTCGCGGTTCAGCGACCTTTGCTGTGGATTTTTCAATTGTCATAATTAGTACTCAGTTATCGTTCCCCTCGACACCATAGTAGTGCCGCTTCAAGCTGCTGTTAATGTTATTCGTCGGGTCGATGGCGCCGCTCATCGGTTTCTCCAGGAGATTCGATCTTTGAGGTCAATACCGTAAATGCCCGAGCTATCACACTCACCCGTGAACGACACGACCCGCTGGTGGATCCTGCTGTTTCTCAGCCTGCTCATCTTCGGCAACTACTACGTATACGACTCGATCGGCCCCGTTGCAGAAATCCTGAGTCGCGAGCTCGGCTTCAGTGACACGCAGATCGGTACGCTCAATGCCATCTACAGCTTGCCCAATATCTTTCTCTTGCTGATCGGCGGTGTTGTCGTCGATCGCTTCGGCGCACCGACCGTCATCATTCTCACGGCGATCATGTGTTTCGCAGGCGCCGTGATTACCGCGTCCAGTGGTGATTTTACGACGATGGTCATCGGTCGCCTCGTCTATGGCCTCGGCGCCGAGGTCATGTTGGTCGCTGCCACGGTCGCCATTGCGGTCTGGTTCGGAGGTGCTGGCGGTGTGGCGTTCGCAATGGCCCTGAATCTCAGTGTCGCAAGAGCGGGTTCGTATGCCGCCGACCTGTCACCAGTGTGGGCCGGCCCACTCTACGAGCAGGGCTGGCAGCCGCCCCTGATGCTTGCCGCCTTGATGGCGGGTACGAGCCTGGTTTTTGCCGTCGTTTATCGCTGGATAGACAGGCGGCACGTACCGCCACCGATACCCGGCGATGTTGAACCCGACGTCGAGAAATTCGAGTGGCGCAATATCGTCCAGTTCGGGCGTTCTTTCTGGTACTTGCTAGGGCTCTGCGTACTCTTTTACTCGGTAATCTTTCCATTTCGCAGTACCTTCTCGATCAAGTATTTCCAACATGCACACGAGATGCCGCTCGAAAGCGCGGCGATACTCAACAGCTACGTCTACCTGGCCGCGCTTTTCTTCTCGCCACTGATTGGCTGGCTGGTCGATCGCTATGGCCGACGCTCGTTCGCAATGATGATCGGATCGCTGTTGCTGCCGTTATCATTCTTCGGTCTGTTCGGCTACGGCTGGGGTCTAAGCTTCACGATGATCATGCTGGGCGTCAGCTTTTCGCTGATACCGGCCATAATGTGGCCCACCGTTATCAAGCTTACGACCAGCGACAAACTCGGCACGGCATACGGCCTGCTCTTCATGATCCAGAATGCAGGCATGATGACGGCCAACATTGCAGCTGGCTGGCTGAACGACATCAATGGCGCGAGTGCAAACAACCCGGCTGGCTACACGCCGATGCTGATTTTCTTCCTGGTTCTCGCGTCACTCGCATCCTTATTCGCGCTGGCGCTCTGGCGCCGCGAGCTTGGGCCGCACACGCACGGACTCGAACTACCCGACCGAATCCGGGGGTAGTCTGCAAAGATCCAGATGAATTTCAGTACTGCGACGAGCGCCTGTTGCGTTGCAGGCTGAGCGAGATCGGCGTCGACTTGAATAGTGGGCGCTTGGTTGGCCGGCCGACGAAATAACCCTGTGCGAGATCGACGCCCAGTTCACCCAGCAACTCAAGCGATTCCGCGTTCTGCACATACTCGGCGATGGTTTTCATATTCGCTTCGCGACCGATCTCTGCAATCAGTTTAATCATTTTCTGGTCGACCGGGTTGTTCATGATGTCATGCACGAACGCGCCGTCGATCTTGATGTAGTCGAAGTGCAGTTTCTGCAGGTAACTGAAAGAACTGTACCCTGTTCCGAAGTCATCAAGCGCCAACTTGCAGCCCAGCGCTCGCAGTTCACCGATTTGTCGCTCGACGTGCCGGGGTCGTCGTACGGCGAGGCTTTCAGTAATTTCGAAGATGATGTGCGTGGGCGGCACACTGTGTTTGATAAAAGCCGTCTCGACAAACCGCGCCAGGTCATCATTCTCGAACGCGTTTGCCGACAGGTTGATCGACAACCTGAGTTTGGGATTTTCCACGACGTGCTCGGCGTATGCCTCGGCCGCGTGTCGTATGGCCCAAAGATCGATCTCCGACATCAGTCCGAAGCGAACAGCCGCCGGCAGGAATGCGTCCGGGCTCAAGAGCTTGCCGTCGTCAGCGCGCAGGCGCAGTAATACTTCGTGGTGAGTCGTGACACCGGTATCGATTCGATTGATAGGCTGGAATCGCAACTGGAAACTGTTGGCATCGACGGCGTTGCGCAGCTTGTTCATCCAGCCCACGTCAGACGAGGCACGTTCCAGGCTTTGACTGGCTTGCTCGAAGAAGTGCAGGCGATTGCGCCCTGCGGACTTGGCCTCACGACAGGCCATGTCCGCCTCGGCGATCAGATCGTCGGGCTTGACGTTCGATCCGCCGACCATTGTAACGCCAATGCTGCAATGAACGTGGAAGACCCGGTCTTCTTCGACATGCGCAAGCCGGCGCATGTTCGCGAGGATAATTTCGGCCAGCGCCTTGGCACTTTTCCTGTCGGAGTCGCACAGCAAGATTACGAATTCATCGCCGCCGAAGCGTGCAACAACATCCGAATGACGCACACTGCGCAGCAATTCATCGGCGACCTTTCGAATCAGGCGGTCGCCTGCCGCATGGCCACACGTGTCATTTACGTATTTAAACTGGTCGAGATCGATGAAGAACAGGGCGCTCGTGTGACCGTGCACGGCCATGTTTGCGAGTTCGACATTGAGTTCTTCGACAAAGCGGCGGCGATTGTAAAGCCCGGTCAGGTTGTCGTGATTTGCGAATTCGACGAGCATCGCATCGCGCTCACTGAGCGCAGATGCCGTAGTCTCCAGCGCTTCGACAATATCGGAGATTTCGCGGTGCTCTGCCGGCTCGAACTTGACGTTCAGGTTGCCCTTCGCGAGCTCCTGGATCGGGTTCTGAAGATCCGAGATCGAAGCAAGCGCCTTCTGCAACACCCGGCGGCCGTACATTGCGAACGCGCTCAGCAGCACCAGCAGAAACAGGATCGCGATCTTGATGTTCCCTAGCAGTCGATCGTGGAAAATGGTGAAGTCGAGGTGCATGCCGACGAAGCCGACAAGTTCCAGGTCGCTCGACAGCATCGAGTCCGCCGGATCGAACGCGAACAGACCGTCGTCGGCCAGGGCCTCCGTCCATACCGGCGCCAGGATTTCAAACTGCCGCGGGTCAATCACGCTGCTTTGCAGAAGATAGGGCTCTTCGCCGCCAATCAGCGCGCGGGCATCCTCGAGCATAGACCCGGACAGTGTCTCGACCGGCTCCATGTTTTCTTGTGCATCGATCGAGAACAAGGGCGTGCCGTCCTCGCGAAAATACGCAACGCGCCCAATCTCCGGGTACTTGTTGACAAAGCTCTCCAGGCGCAGCAGCGCCTCAGTATCGTCGGCCAGGTAGAGTGGCGAGCCCAGTTCATTCAGTTCGTCCGTCCATTGCAGCGCCCAGCGGCTGTAATTGTCCTGCAGCACCCACTGACCGCCCCAATAAAGCGCGGCGATGGCGAACACGCCGACGATCGTCGCGCTGAGAATCTGAATCGACAGAATCTCGTGCACGAGCACGCGTTTGCCGCGCGCCTCGCGGAACCGCTCAATCATTCTGATGAACGGCCCTGCAACCAGGATCATGGCGTCTCTCATTGTGATCCGCCCCCACCGCCCTGCGCCGCGGTATCCGCGGATATGTGTTGCTTCAACAAGGCGTCATTGGTGACGACGCGCACTTCGGAGAGACTGCTCAGCGACGGAACAGTGTCGATGTTCCCGGCATTGATCTTCTGCAAGACGTCGATGATCGTTGCAGCGATGTCCGAGGCAACGCTGGACACACTGATCGCCGCTCCCATCGACAACATCGCCTCATGCGAAACGGCAACCGGCACCTGGCGCCGGTTCGCCTGCGACAACATGTCCTTCAATACACGTGGACTCAGGATGCGGTTATCGGGAAACAACCAAAAGCCGTCGATCTCCCGGATCATGCGTTTGAAGTGGTACAGCGTCTCCTGATCGGAGTGAGTCTCCTGGACCAAAAGTTCGATGCCGTATTTGGACGCGGCAATTTCCGCCTCGGTTATCAGCTCCTCATGGCCATAACCGATGATCACACCGACACGCACGAGCGTCGGATCGACTTTCTTCCAGGCAGCGAGGTGTGCGTCCAGAGGCGCCAGGGACGAGACACCACGACTGTTTCCGGTAACGAGATTGTGTTCCTGGTAATTGAAGACCTGGCTGAAGATCACGGGCACCTGTGCCATCGAGAGCGACGACTTGGCCGCCCGCAGACCGATCGCCACCACGGCGCCCGAATCGGAGTCGTTAATAAGGCGGAAAGCCGCAACAGGTGGCTGGCTGCGATCGCTGAGATCGTAAATTGTGAAATTCTCCAGCAGGTCGCCTAGTTCATTGGCGACGTCTTCGTACGCCGGCTGGCGGCTGGTCAATACGATCGCAACTTCAGGTATCGGCTCCGGCTCGATTTTGCGCGGAGCAGGTGGTGGTGCGGGTTCGGGCGCGACGACCACGGGCTCTGGCGGCGGCAACACGACCACGGGCTCCGGGGCCACGGGATCGGGCGCAAAGACGGTACATCCCGAGAAAATCAAAAGGGCCACGAGGACCGCAAGGCGCACGGCGCCCCCCGCTATTGTGCGAATCCCTTGCACTGGCTAAATCTCCATATTCTGGCAGTCCGACATCCTTATCCGGACCACCGCCCAAACTCTCTTGCTTGTACCGGAATTGATAGGAAACTTCTGTGTGCAGTGTCATGACTTTTCGGATCGTCCACACACCTGCAACATCCGTCCCATATGGGGTGCGCAAACGGCCTGCAGCAATGCCTTTAAGAGGGATCGGCCGGAACGGTTTCGTGGCGAAAATCGTCCCGTGAAAGGGCCGGTGCCGGCGGTCAGATCTTATGTCGCATTAGCGATGGTCAACCCGGATCGAGGGGGCAGCAATCAGCTCAGATTGACAGTCGTCCCGGCGTCCACTTCTGTCGCTTTGTCGAGTAGGTAGTTCGCCACGAACAGGTCCTGCGCGACGATGCCGAGAGATTTGTACAAGGTGATCTGCGTATCGTTGACTCGGCCGGCAATGTCTCCCGTCAGGACCTGCCCGATTTCGCCGATAACATCCCGCCAGCCGATGCTGCCCTCTGCCACTGGAATCAGGATGTCACCTGCCTCGGCCCGCGCCGACGCTAACCGGTCGACGTAAACGGATGCGCGTGCAAGCGCTTCGGAATCGGCTTCGCGCGTCGTCGGTGTGTGTGCACCAACAAGGTTGACGTGAGCGCCGGGTGACAGCCAGGCGCCTGCCAGAATAGGTTTCGATGCGCCTGTTACGGTGCTGACGATATCGCAACCGGCCGCGTCGGCCGCCGTATCCACTGCGACGACTTCGAGCCCGCATTGCCGTGACTGCTCGGCGGCGAAGCGCTGCACTCTTTTTTTGTCGCGGCCCCACACATGAACTACGCCAATCTTACGCACGCAAGTGATCGCCTCGATGTGCATTTCTGCCTGAACCCCCATGCCGAGCACGCCATGGCTTGACGCAGCGTCCCGCGCCAGCAGGCGTGTCGCCAGACCCGACGCCGCGGCAGTTCTGATGGCCGTGACCGTGGCGCCATCGATGATGGCGACCGGCGTGCCAGTCTCGCTATCGAACAGGGCGACGAATCCTTGAATCGCCGGCAACTGCCGAGCGCCGTTGCCGGGGTGCAGGCTGATGATCTTGGCTCCATACGCCGGCAGCTCGGGCGCAGACCCGGGCATCAATCCGAGATGGGTATCCGGGTCCGTTAGCGGTGCGAATGTTCGCGGTGGAATCGAGACCGAGCCGCACGATACAGCGCGCATGGCCGCATCCATGATCTCGATGCACCGCTGCATAGACAGCAGCTGGCGCACGTCGGCTGCGTTGAGGACTCTCATAACAATGCGGCTTTATACGATATATTCGGTAGCCTGAACAGAATCCGGAAGCCTGAAGAGATGACTGAAGAACTGTTTCGAAGCGATTCGTATCTAAGGGAGTGCGACGCCACGGTCGTTGCGGTCGCCGAAAATGCCGTCACCCTGGATCGCACCGTGTTCTATCCGCTGGGCGGCGGCCAGCCCGGGGACACCGGGAGGATGAGCTGGGCGGCCGGCGATGTGACGATAGTCGACACACGTTACGGATCGGAAGGCGGCATCGTACACGTGGTCGAGGAAGGCGGCGCGCTACCCGGTGTCAACGACACGGTCCACCTGGCACTGGACTGGGACAGGCGTTACCGGCACATGCGCATGCACACGGCGATGCACCTGCTTGGTTCTATCCTCCAGTACGGCGTGACAGGCGGCAACATCTCAACGGAGAAGAGCCGGCTGGATTTCGACATGGAAGATTCCGTCGACAAGGAAGCCGTCGCGGCGGCATTGCGAGATCTGGTCGAGGCCGATCACCCGGTCAGTTGTCGCTGGATCAGCGAAGAAGAACTCGACGCTAACCCCGAACTGGTACGCACGATGTCAGTGCAGCCACCACGGGGCAAAGGCAAGGTGCGCTTGCTGGAAATCGAAGATGTTGACCTGCAACCTTGCGGCGGCACGCACTTAAAGAGCACGGCCGAGGTCGGCCAGGTGCGAATCGGCAAGGTGGAAAAGAAGGGCAAACGCAATCGCCGGGTGAATATTCACCTGGATGACTAAGGAATCAGCGTAGCGCGCCGTTCAGGATCCACAGACGAATTGCGGCGACCTCCGCCGGGTCGAGTGGCGGTGCTCCGCCGGCCGGCATTTGCTGGCCTTGTGCCTGGGTGCCCTCGATTTTGTGAACCAGGTAGCTGTCGTCGGGCAGTGTCGGTGCAACCAGCAATGTCCCCTGCGAGCTCGGCATGCCCACCAGCGCCACATGACTGGTGTCCGCGTCGCTAAGATCGAGTCCGCCCGACGGGTTGGCGCCGGTGTGGCAGTTGGCAGTTGCGCACGTTGGCGTAAAGACGCCAGCCTGGATCTCATCGAGCGTTGCCCCGAGGGGCGTTACCAGCGTGAACTGTGCGTTGAAGTCACCGCCCTCGATGCCGTTACCTGACGGCAACGCGCCGAAGAACTCGCCATCAAGCATGTTCCCGTCGAGGTCCAGGATTGAATTCGTCGCGTTGCCCAGCAAACTGATGCGGTAGGTATCGTCATTCAATTGAACGCCGCCCAGGTCCATCACGGCACTGGCCGGATTCGCACCTACGGATACAACACCAGGGATCGAAACCTCGTCGCCATCCGTGAAGTCGCCGTCGCCACCGCTCCCGGTGAGGAGAAACGTCGTGTCATCGAGGGTCGTCTGGTTGAGGTCGCGACTGAAGCCGGCAAGGACGTTCGGCGGCGGCGCGACCAATGGCGCATTCGGTGCCGGTGACAATGTTGTCACAGTGATCGGAGCGAGCACGACCACACGGTCATCCATGGCGCCGTCCGTTATCCATTGCCGAATCACGTCGATTTCGGCCTGCGGCAGCGGCGCACCGGGCGGCATTTGCTGCCCGCCGGACGCCGTCCCCTCGAGTTTCTGAATCAGGTAACTATTGACCGGATCACCGGCTTCGACGCGCTGGAGCCCGGCATCCTGGCTGCTCTGTATGCCGACCAGCATCGCGTAACTGTTTGCATCCTCGAGATTCAAACCACCCGGCGGGTTCGCCCCGGAGTGACAACCGCCAGTTGCGCAGTCCGGCGTGAACACATTCGCCTGGATCTCCGAGAAATTGGGTCCGAAGCCTGCCGGCGGTGGTGGTGGCGGCGGCGGAGGTGGTGGAGGCGGTGGTGGCGGCGGCGGGGCGTTCGGGACACGAGCGATGGCATCGTCATACGTCTCGACGTCGCAGCCTGCAAGCAAGCCAACGGCGATAAGGAGCGCCAGTGCCGATCGCAAGATCACAGATTTCTTCATACAGTCCACCACCAGAATTTGTCGCATCAAATCACGCTTCAAATGCCTTCCGATGGTATCGTTTTGCAAAGGGCAAGACGCGACTCTCGT
>Ga0255052_10003166_pt1 | contig 11549 bp, 8 predicted proteins | sample JV7_2_21_MG_FD_188632 | JGI IMG/M metagenome (GOLD analysis project Ga0255052, IMG submission 188632) | Seawater microbial communities from Jervis Inlet, British Columbia, Canada - JV7_2_21 | ecosystem: Environmental > Aquatic > Marine > Inlet | place: Canada: British Columbia | collected... | reverse complement strand
TCTTTTTGAAGCTTACCATTCGGAAAAAAAATTGTCAACATGGCAACAGAGTTCGGAAAATAAATAAAGATACATGTTGACGAATGCATATATCTGAACACAAATACTGTCAGCTAATCAAATAAAAAGGGGAAGCAGTCACAGACTGCTTCCCCTTTCGAAGTAAGGTTACTCCCTACACTTTACCCTTTTCTATTTCTCCTTAAACGCCTGAATCCTAATGTTGCCGCTCCGACCAAAAACAATGTCGAACTTACAGGTTCAGGGACTACTCCTACAAATCCGCTACCAGTTGCCCCGTCACCATTACCATCGATGTTCTGGATATGTGCTGCAGCCATAAACGTGCCCTGCCCTCCTTGTGGAGTACTGAAAAAACTAAATGATGAAGCGTCAAGTGTCTCAACACCACTGTAACTGATATCAAAAACAAGCGTTTCTCCAGCGGTGAATCTGTTAGCAAATTGTCCACGAGGTGGCGGCAAGTCAAATAGAATGTCATATAGTCCGTCTCCATCTGCCGGTTGAGAATCATTGCCTGTGATTATATTTGCTACTGTCCAGTTTGAATCTATATCAGTAGTATTAACTGCACTAAATGTAAGATAGGATGAATCTAGTAATGGGTTGAGGTTGAAATACAATTCAGTAGCTGATTCAATAGTTGGATTAAGATTTGCACCGAACATCGTTAGTCGGACGTCAAAACCCGTACCAAAATCAGCGTCATCGAAAGTTGCCGTCAAATATGGTGTAGGACCAGCTGGGTCAATTGCGCCAAATGAGACCTCATATTCAAATACAGTAGTCGCGGCATTGGCTTGTCCAATTACAAGTAATGAAGCAACAAACGCCCCAAAAATCAATAAAATAAATCTGGACTTTTTAATTAATTTTCTCATAGATAGACTCCTTAACCCAGTGCATGATCTGTTTTGTTTGGTAAGTATAATGCAAAAATCATTCCTCCAATTTAGAAGAGCACGTGTAATCGATTTTATTCTTTATAATCAAGGAGATATCGATTAACAATAAAATTGTGTGTCAGAGTGAAAGGATGAGACAAAAGTCGGAGAGCAATAAAGCAATTGTCAGCTAACTATATATAATATAACTAAAATGAAGCAACAAGAGCTTTCTATCGTATGCGACAAATGTCGCAACCTAATTTAGTGCTTCCTGATTTCCACTGACTGATTTCCACTAAAAAGGGGAAGCAGTCACAGACTGCTTCCCCTTTCGAAGTAAGGTTGCTTCCCCCACTTTACCCTCTTTTATTTCTCCTTAAACGCCTGAATCCTAATGTTGCCGCTCCAACTAAAAATAAAGTTGAGCTTACAGGTTCAGGAACAACAGTTGGTGCAATCCATGCGCTATCGTTTCCACCTGTCCCTGTTTGCTGCACAAAAGCCGCGGTATTGTACGATCCTTGCCCACCGAGCCAACTAGTATAATCAAAAGCATCCACGGAAAGTGAACCGGTATTAGAAGTAATGGTATATATTACCGTTTCATTTGCTTGGAATTTTTTATCTTGATTTCCAGGAGGCGGTGGAAAGTTAAAGTAAAAATCAAAATCGCCATCCCCGTTAGCTTGATAGCTATTAGCCACACATGGATCATCTCTATCGCACATCACTACATTTTGACTCGGAACACCTCCAGAGTCAAAAGTAAAGGTCAGATCACTTAGTAAGAGAGTATCATCAAAATTAAAATACCAAGCACCAACTGTTTCATTACCTATCAGTCCACCGGCTGTCATCGTTAACGTAACTAAATTCGAGCCAGATTCTTCAAAAGTAGCTGTCAGCCATGGTGTGATAAGAGGATCTCCTGCTGGTTCATCTTGTCCAACCACCCCGCTGAACATGTAATCGAGTTCGTAAGTTAGAGTTTGAGCGCTCGCTTGTCCAATTATAAGTAATGAAGCAACAAACGCCCCAAAAATCAGTGAAATAAATCTAGACTTAATAATAATTTTTCTCAAAGTAAGACTCCTTAACATAATCTAATTTGTATATACAGATGCCAGACTTTTTACATACTTCAAATAATTATAATTTGAACTTATAATCTCGATATCCATACCATCATAATGTTCCGCTGTTCGATTTAACCGTTTAACTTTCGCAAAGACCTGAAAAAGTTCTTTGCCGGTATGCATAATTACCGTTATAACCGAATCAACCGGGATGACATTCTCTGTTTTAATAAACATTTCTTTTTTAGAAAGGTTTGTAATTGTTCCCGAATTGAATATGTTCCCATAACTAAATCTTGATTTTAAATCTACTGGTATTCTTTCATATATTCTTTTTTCTGCAACCTTCTGCATGATACGTATTCCTTATCAAAATATAATTTGTAACTGATTTGCTGATATGTTTCATTGCAAAAATCATTCCTCCAATTTAGAGTGTCACATAAGATGAATTTTATTCTTTATAATCAAGGAGATATCGATTACCAATAAAATTGTGTGTCAGAGTGAAAGGATGAGACAAAAGTTGCGGTAGAAAAATGTAAGAGGCAGTTAACTAATTAATTATAATAAATAATTAAACATTTCAATTACTACGTGGCTTGAAACAAATGTCGCAACCCATTAATATGATTTTGTGTATGTTACACTTTTCTATTCAAGCGTTTATTCAGAGCGTGACGACTGATACCGAGTAGAGACGCTGCTATCCCCTGATTGCCACCGGATCGCTTCATAGCCTCATTAACCAGGTACTCTGTGACTTCTTTGATACTTGGAAATGGGCCGGAAAGGTCTACCACCGAGTCTGCCCCTTTTTCAGGATCTGAAAAAGCGGTATTAACATGTTCCCCTTTGTTCTTTATAAAATCCTTAAATCTCTTCAGAGACATCACACCGGATTTATGTTGTGCAACAGCATCAAACACCATCGCTTTCAGTTCTCGGACATTGCCGGAAAAATAATAAGTCGAAAGCAATGTTAAAAGTTCCGTGGGAATCGAGGGTACAGTTTTATTCAGTGATAATGCAGACTCCTCAAGAAAATGGTTGAGAAGAATCGGGATATCCTCGACACGTTCCCGCAAAGGAGGAATCTGTACCTGAATAGCAGCAAGACGGTAATAGAGATCTTTACGAAACTTTCCATCTGAAATCTCTTTCGTCAGATTGCGATTAGTAGAAGTAATGATTCGGGCATGACTTGTCTGAGCACTGTCTGAACCAAGAGAATAATATACTCCTTCCTCTAACAGCCGCAAAAGCTTGACCTGCGAAGACTCATTCAAATCACCTATTTCATCGAGAAGCAGTGTTCCTCCATTAGCCCTGACAATAAGACCTTCACGATCTCTGTCTGCACCCGTGAACGCACCTTTTTTATGTCCAAACAATGTATCCGAAAACATGTTCTCATCCAACCCGGCCACATTTACTGCAACAAATTCACCCTTAACTTTACTGATCTCATGAACTGCCTTTGCAATCAGTTCCTTTCCTACACCTGTTTCGCCAGCAATCAGAACCGGCTCCGAAGATTCTGCAACGCTTTCTACATAAAGGAAAACAGCCCTCATTTTTTTACTGTTAGTGAGATAGGATGCAAAAGCAGCCTGATGCTCAAGTTTATCGGTAAGCAGATGCCGCCTGAGAGAAGTTATATGGTGTCTGAGCGATGATACCTCATCTCTCAGACCTCTCAACTCAAGAGTTTTATTGATGCAGGATATTAAACGTTGATTCTCGATCGGTTTAACAAGGTAATCGATTGCTCCCTGTTTCATGCACTCTACAGCATTTTCCAGATCATTTATTGCTGTTACGATAATAACGGAAACGTTTTTAAATTCATTGGTGATCTTTTCCAGCAATTCGATACCCGATATATGCGGCATATTCAGGTCAAGAACAACTACAGCCCCATTCATCGTCCCAAGAACTGACATTACCTGGCGGCTATCATCAATAGTAACCACATTTTCTATACCTTCCGAACGCAACATCACTCTATAACTAAGCAAAATCTGCTTTTCATCGTCCACCAGAATTACAGGTAATTTGACTTTGCTCATTTTATTCCTTTCAACTGTAGACCGGCAGATTTACGGTCACAACAGTCCCCTTCCCCTCTTTAGACTTGAATAATAATGAACCTTTGTGGTCCTTGATAATAGTATATGAAATCGAGAGACCAAGACCTGTGCCACCTATATTAAGCTTGGTTGTAAAAAAAGGTTCCGTAACTCTGCCCAGAATCTCATCAGAAATACCACACCCCTCATCTTTCACTTTAACATTTACAGTTTTAGATTTCTTATTATAAGATGTTGATATCAAAATTCCTGACTCGTTGTCAGGCAATGACTGAAGAGCGTTCATTATTAAGTTGATAATAACCTGTTCAAGTTGCTGTGTACTGCCCTTGACAGGAGGAATACTGTCATCACAATTGATATGGAACTTATTGGTATACTTTCCAATATGACTGTCGAGAAGCGACCTCGCAGACATGATAACTGTGTTCATATTAACTTTACTGCCTAAATCGTAACTTTCAGCCCGGGAAAAGTCCTTCAGGTTTTCAACTATTTTTTTTATCCTGATAGAGCCTTCATGTATCCCGCTGATAAGTTTGGGTGCGACATCGAGCAATTCAGAAAAAGGTATCCCTCCAAGGTTTAACTCTTTATTGTCACGATAATGTTCTTTAAGGATTTCGACCGAATCCTTCCAGATTTCATCAAAAATCTGTGCATTGGTCAAAATATAACTGTTTGGATTATTGACTTCATGAGCCACCCCCGAAACGAGAGTGCCAAGGGAAGTCATTTTATTGGCTTGAATCAATCGCGTCTGAATAAGCCTGGCCTCTTCTTCCATCCTGACTTCAGCTGTAATGTCCCTCGCTACTTCTATAACATTGCTTACATTTCCTGACATATCAAATGTCGGAAACGCCCTTTTATCCAGTATCTTACCGTCCATATCCACAACCCGGGTAACTTCTTCCTTTCCTGACTTAAAGCTCTTGATAACAGGACAGTTATTACAGGGAGAAGCAATATTGCAACATAATTTATAACAATGCTGACCTTTAAAATTATCTCCCCCGATTTTAAAATCAAATGCCCTGTTTGACCAGAGAATTTTCAGATCTGGTGACAGGAGAATTAAACTATCAGGTATGGCATCAAGCAGTGCAGTAAATTCCTGTGAAAGTCTTTTGAATTTTGCCTCGCTCTCAATAAGCTTATCTTCATCTTTCATCCGATCAGTAATGTCTGTAATCGATCCGGTCCATCTAACCGCTTTGCCGTCCTGAAAACCTGTTGCAATACCACGCTCTTCCCAGTAACGTAACGTCCCTCTTTTGCATTTGATGCGATAGACTGATTGAAAGTATTGTCCTTTTTCAACCGCTTCCCCTACCTCTTTAATAAACCTGTCCTGATCATCAGGATGAATGCTGTCCGTATGAGCTGAAATGGTATGGGGGAACTCTCCATTTTCATAACCGAGATAACCATCAATGTCTCCAAACCAGTGCAGACTGTTATCTCTAATATCTCCTTCCCAGATAAGATCAGAAGTGGAAGTGGCAACAGCGCGAAACCGTTCTTCTTTTTCTATTAAATCCTTTTCCATCTTTTTCTGTTCGGTTATATTTCTGGCTATTTCAAGGCATGACACGATTTCCCCCTCTGAATTTCTGATTGGATTGGCGGTGTTTTCCCAGTAGCCGATTTCACCTGATGGCATCGTTACTGTTCTTAAAGATGAATGAGATTTACCGTCTTTATAAGCCAGCTCAACAGGGCAGCCTTCACAAATTTTGTCCTTGCCCTCGTAAACCTTGTAGCATTTTTCTCCATATCTGCCAAATATATTTTTCATAACTTCATTTTGATAAATTATGTTGTATTCCCTGTCCTGAATCGTAAGTCCATATTGCATAGCATCAACAACTGCCTTGAGCTTGTTTTTCTCATTATTAGCCAACTTCTCAGCCTGCTTGCGTTCATATATCTCTTTGTTAAGTTCGTCTCGCGATGCTGTGGTTTTTTTTAAATCTACTGCCATCTTGTTAAAAGATGTCGCCAGCATACCAATTTCATCGTTTGTCTTGATATCAATAATAGTGTCCATTTCCCCTTTGCCGATTTTCGTCGCTGCAACTTTTAACTTGTTCAGAGGTTTCACGATAGAATGAAAAACTAATATTCCTATCGCTATTACTAGCATTACACTGATAATAGCAACGATTATAACAGACCGTTCGCCATCATTTAATACAGCGAGTGTACGGCTTTGTAACAAATTAATTTTATCAGTAGAGGTGTCAAGCACCTCGTTATATTGAACGCCCCTTTTATTAACATAATTTTTAAGCCCTTTTTCATAAATATTTTTTTGACGCCAATACTCTCCGCTTTCCAATATTTTGATCGCCTTTTCATTATGTCCATTGTCAACAAATTCGATAGATTTATATTCCATTCTCACAAGAGCAGTATTCGCATTATAAACACTTGAGAAAAAATCTCGGTCTTTTTTATCTCCCTCATTTATCGCTTCATTTATTATCTTATCTAATTCCGGTTCAATATCCTGATACCGCTCTTTCCATTTTTTATTCTGTGTAAAAGCGTAATTTCTCGCAGATTGAGTCAAAACCTCATCATAATATCGTATGAATTGAGCTAATCCGTCTAAGTGCGATGTTTTATTTATTGTTTTTATGATTTCTGGCGTCTCGCTATGCCATGTGTCAGCAATATTAAATAGTTGAAATAACGAAACACCTCCAACAGCTCCAATCATCAAGGAAACTACCAAAAACCCCAGCATTAGTTTATAAATTAACTTCATGTCTTATTTTCTTCCTTTTTATGTTCTGACACCTGGAAAAGTTATACTGGAATAGCTGCGATCAGATATCTTGTTAAAATTAATATCTATTAATAATTAGTAGTGGTTAAAATATCACGTTGCCCTTTTGTATTATACCAGATCATTTGAATTAAGCAGATTTATTTACAGAAAATCGATGCAAGGAGCCTAACCCCTAGTTTATCTGTAAAGATCTCCTTAAAGGTTTCCGCGCAGTTTTTCTGCATGAAGGATACGATTGATTGCAAGATGATATGCCGCATTTCTCATTCTGCATTCTATGTCATTACAAAGCGCATACACATCATTGTAAGCAGAAATCATAGTAGATTTCAGCTTCTCAAGCACCTTCTGTTCTTCCCAGTAATCATTATTCAGGTTCTGTATCCACTCAAAATAACTGACTACTACTCCTCCTGCATTAGCAAGGATATCCGGAATTAACTGGATCTTTCTGCCATATAGTATTTCATCGGCTTCTGTAGTTGTTGGGGCATTGGAAAGTTCTAAAACGATCTGGGCTTTTATTTCCTCCGCAATCTCTTTGTCGATCTGATCAGACAACGCGGCAGGAATCAGCACATCACAATCACACGTCAGTAACTGTTTGTTGTTTATATCTTTGGCACCTGCAAACCCGGTTATTTTTCTGGTTGCTTTTTTGTGTTTTATGACCTCCAATATATCCAGGCCTTCTTCGTTAAAAATACCCCCCTTGGAATCACTGACCGCAACAACCCTGTATCCTCTTTCGTAAAGAATGCGGGCAGCATTTTCTCCAACATTTCCAAACCCCTGAATGGCGATCCGTACATCAGTATTTTTTGTTCCCATTTTTTTCAGGACTTCCTCAAGGACATAAATCCCTCCGAGTGAAGTTGAGTATTTACGTGCCCTGGAACCACCCAGTTCAAGAGGTTTTCCTGTTACCACTGCAGGAACATGCTCACGCCGAATCCGCTCATATTCATCAAGTATCCATACCATAATCTGCTCATCAGTATACACATCAGGCGCCGGGATATCCTTAAACGGACCGATCATATCCGCTATGGCACGAATGTATGCACGGGTCACCGCCTCAAGTTCTCCACGACTAAGCTCTCCTGGATTTACCACAACACCGCCCTTGGCACCGCCGAATGGTATGTTTACAACCGCACATTTAAGTGTCATCAGAAATGCAAGGTCACTCACATGCTCTGCTGTGAGATCAGGGTGAAATCTGATACCTCCTTTGGCAGGACCCCTTGCATCATTGAACCTCACCCTGTGACCAAGAAACATCTTTGTCTTACCGGAATCCAGTTTCACCGGAAAGTGAACCGTGAAGGAATGCCTGGGCCTGGTTAAGATACCCAGCTCATTTTCTGTCAGGGAAAGATCTACATATATCCCCCGAAGCTCCGTCATACAGAGATCGCAGAGGTTTTTTTCATCTATATGTATCCGCTCATGATTTTTTTGCATTGAAATTTTCCCTCCTGTGTTTAGGTCAATACAGTAACATCACATAAGGACTTTATTATTATTTTATCAGAACTGCAAAAGTACTACATCAGGGAAATAGTTATCGTGAAAATATCAGGAAGTATATAAACGGCTTAGGAGTTTCTTTTTTTGTATATCTAATTACGTTTTGCTAATTCTGCTTTCGAATCCGAGGTGACGCAATTCCTGCCCGCTTCTTTGCTTTTGTACATTAATTTATCCGCTCTATCCAGGATTGACTCAGCATCATCACCGGAAACAGCTTGCGACGCCCCTATTGAGACAGTAGCCCTAACATAGTCTTTGCCCAGTGAAATGCTTGATTGCTGAACCAGCACACGCAGCCTATCTGCAACAGAAATCATGTGTTCCTCATCAACATTTACCAGAATTACAATGAATTCCTCTCCACCCCACCTACCTATAATGTCAAATGTCCGCAAACTGTTTGACATTGTTTTACCGACCATTTTTAATACCCTGTCTCCTACGTTGTGACCATACTTATCATTAATGTCTTTAAAATGATCTATATCCACAAAGAGGACACCAAATGGCCAGCCATACCTCTCCATTTCCTCGAGCCTGCCTTTAATGTGCATTTCGATATATCGCCTGTTTCCGAGTTCCGAAAGAGGGTCAAGCAAAGCCAGTGTTTTGAGCTCATCGATCATCTGACGCATCGTATACTTGGGAGAGCCATCACTGAATATTTCTACAGCAACAACAACCTGATTTTCAGAATCTTTAATCGGGGCTATTCGCATGGACACGGGAACCCTGTGCCCTTCTTTATGCTGAAGGTATACCTCGACTTCACGCAGAGTGCCATCTTCAATAGTCTGTATTACAGGGCATGATCCATTGCATAACGGAACCCCTTTACTGTCAACATGCATGAGCACACTTTCACAGCCTTTATTCATCACTTCAGAAGCTTCGTATCCTGTATGTTGTTCAGCCCCTGCATTCCAATAAACAATATTTCTATTCTCATCCAAAAGATAAATACCGTCATATAAATTATCCAGCACCTTTTTGTAGTAATCATTCCCCAGACGCATTTGATAACTCCTTTATTTTTGAATTTCCTAATTCAGACATGTTATCGGCATCTTCTAAAAAATCCTTAAACGGAGAACAAATGGAAGTTAAACTATTTACTAATAAGTAATATATTGGACACAATGCAATACCTAATACGAATTATTGTTGTATTGAAATAAAGGCAATTTCACAACCAACTAATCTACATAATTCATAAATATTTTAAATCAAAGCAGGTATAAAAAAACCAGATCCCTACTGCTTTACATCCTCTTTTCCATCTGACAAAGGAGTATGAATCCCGTCACCTCCCTGAACAACCGGACCGTCCCATGCACTTAAACCACCGCGGATACTTTTCACATTAAATCCCTGGCTCCTCATCAAAAAAGCCGCGGTCATGCCCCTTGAATCATTAGTGCAGTACGTTAAATATTCAAGCGAAGGGTCAAGCTCGGAATATTTCTGACGCAGCACTTCAATTGGTATACTTACTGCTCCTTTTATATGTTCCTCTTCGTACTCAGGAGTGATTCGTGCGTCAATGATAATATATTTATCTCTGACTTCTTCAACCTCTTCCGGAAAATCCCATTCAAGAAACGACTCCTTCAGAATATCGTCAAAATCTTTTTTATCAAGTCTTAACACTGAAGCATTATCAATTGCCTGAACCGTTGCATTCCGGGGATCTTCCCTTATTAGCGCCTCCTCCCCGAATGCTTCACCATTGCCTAAAGTTGCAACCTGAACAGGGTCATCTTCTCCTTTTTTCTTTAAAACTGCCACACTGCCGGACTTCACAATGTAGTATGCATCTCCCTTTTCTCCCTGAACAATAATGTTTTCTCCCGGCGCGTAATTTTTTTCCTCAAGCTTATCAGAAAGTGTAAGCATCTTTTCTGGCTCAAGAAGGGCAAATGGCTGGAGTGTCTTCATTTTGTTGAAAATGGATCGATCCCGTATTTTTTCATCAAGCATATTGGAAAATGTTGCGTCTAACTGCAGTACTTCCTCAAAATCACGCTTCAGTAGTTTATAAAGAGACACATCAGTCAAGGTAGTAATAGTGCTGTTTCTGGGCGAACACGTAAGTAACGCCATTTCACCAAACGCCTCCGTGCATTTCAAGGTTGTTATTTTTGCGTCCTGATTAAATTTGGTCTTTTTTGTTACCTCAAGCTCACCACTTTCAATCAAATAAAAAGAATCGGCTGCTTCACCTTCTCTTATTATTTTTATGCCTGCAGGAATCTCTGTATATAGAAATTTTTTTGAGAGTTCTTCCAATGCACCATCTGAAAGATGTGAAAAATAACTGTATAACTTTAATCTTTGTGGTATTAATGTTTCCATGATTCATCCCCCTCTTCCATGAACTATTCAATACATCTATATTTTCACAGGGTCACGCCCCAAATGAGATCTTCACATATTATGAACTGACTCATTATAAACAAAGCAGACTAAATTCTGCACTCTTTTATTTAATCTTATTGTAAAGATTGTAAACGGTAATCCTCAGATTTTGTGCCTAGAAGAAATGGGCATTACATTCTAATAATTTTTCTTCCGCTAGATAATAAGTGAGGGTAAGTATTACCGAGAATTATCAGGAATTATGTTCTTAAGATTATCGATGATTTCAGGGGTAATTTCGTTGAAGGTAATAATTTTTCCGGCGTGCTCTTTTTTAAATATTTCTGCAGACATACTATTTTCAAAAGGAATCAGTTCATCTCCCATTAAACTCATTACACCACTACCGATGACATAATAAGCCTCCTGCGCTTTTATGTGTTTTTTTGTGGAGTAGTCCATCACATGCATTGTCGCAATATTCTTCTTCTCATGCTTCTGGTCATATTTCCCTATGTTAAAGTAAAAAATAAACATATTTTTCGGACCGTGAAGTTTGACATGCTTGCCGTCTTTAAACATGATCACAGCCACCCAATCAGGATGCTTACTTGGCGGCATACCGCATACTGGACATTTATCTTCTTCCACAGGTTTAACGAAATGGGCATGCGCAGACTGATTGGAATACACGAAACCTCCAAGTAAGACCAGGAAGCAACTCAATACAACCAAAAAAAGGGCTGTCTTTTTCAGGTACATAATATTAATGATTTGT
>Ga0255052_10003165_pt1 | contig 11555 bp, 14 predicted proteins | sample JV7_2_21_MG_FD_188632 | JGI IMG/M metagenome (GOLD analysis project Ga0255052, IMG submission 188632) | Seawater microbial communities from Jervis Inlet, British Columbia, Canada - JV7_2_21 | ecosystem: Environmental > Aquatic > Marine > Inlet | place: Canada: British Columbia | collected... | reverse complement strand
TCGTCTAGTGGTTTAGGACGCCGCCCTCTCACGGCGGTAACAGGGGTTCGAATCCCCTAGGGAGTACCAGACAAAACAAAAGGTTAGCGACTGATTTCGCTAACCTTTTTTTGTTTACCGAACCATTTACCGAACCGCGAACGTGTCCGACTGCTAGAATCCAGTCGTATGGGTACGGATGAAAACAAAAACGACGAGTTCGCCCAGCGTGATAAGGAATTGCGCGCGAGAATCTTCGACTCTCTGTTTACTCGATTAACCTAGCTGGACGCTGCTGCAATTGCAGCGATCGCTGCGTACCTCTCGAGTAACAAATTAGCAGCGAGTCCGATGCTGTCCGCGAAACTCGCCGTGGCGTCGTTCGCCCTTTCCCTGACAACAGCGTTATACGTCCCCATACAACGCGCCTGGTCGTCGTTCGATACCGATAAACTAGATAACGTCGGCTGGTTTATGCAGCGCGGCGCGATCGACTTCGCGATCCTGGGTGTAGGTTTAGTCGCCGTCGGCGTGTTCCTAATCTGACCGATGATTAGTGAAGACAAAAAGCGAGAAAAAGTGGCGGCGTTTGGGGCGAATTTTAAACGCGACAATTCGGAACAGGTGGAATCGTACTCGCTATCGGAATTACGGGACGCCGACGCCATGCTGGCTGACCGGGACCTAAACGCCGGTTTTCGAATCGCGCTAAGGAACCGCATTGGCGACTTAGAAAAAGGCGACGACCGAAAGCACGAAAGCAAAGTCCGCGCCTGGAACCTGGTTACCGGAATAGTTATCGGTTTGGTAGTGGCCGGACTCGCGAGCCTACTTTTCGGCTAGCCAATCCATTCGACGTAGCGGCGACTGGCTGCTCTACTCCCGAAAGCAGCCGCCCAGACCGAGTATTCTGAGCGTCTGGTAATGACCCAAAGCGGACCTTCCCCCAACGCCGGTTAGACTGACTCCAGTTTAGGTACATCCCAGAATTGACGACAATCTGGCTTAGCCTAGAAACTGGATAAAAGAAAATTCAACGCTTCCCAAAAGCTTGGACTGAAAGTCATGGGTGCTCGTTTAAGTGTGCTTGTTGGTGCGACAATTGTTCTGGCGGCAAGCGGATGCGTCGCCCCAAAACGGCTAGCAGAGGAAAATCCCTTTCGGGCGGGGGTTGTCCGTTTTATCGAACCGGGCGCTACGACTAGGGTCGAGCTCGAGGAAACCCTGGGCACGCCATTTTATAAATTTTCTGATGGCCAGTGGTGGACTTATTGCGGGCACCGCAGGATGACCGAGTGGTTCTGGTGGGTGCTCGTGCCAGCAACTAGTGGCGCCGGCACTAGCGGCGGCGGCACGTTTGGTGGCGATACCAGGGAATACAGCCTCGTACTTCGGTTTGGCGATAACGACATCGTGAACGAAGTCGTTGTCATCAGAGATGAAGACGGCTGCACTCGCGACGGGACCATTTGTCACAAATGCGGGTTTTTGGAGATCGTGCAGGATGGCAGAAAAATCACATTGATTGGTTCGCTCGGTACGACGCCGAATTGACGCCATCGTCCCGTCGGCACATACATTGAGTAAGGTTTTGGATCGGAAAAATCGGGACGCTAGGGCGTCCGCTTTTTGCCAAAAGCGGACATTGAAACTCAACCTAACGGGTGGCAATAATGCAGCGCATAGTTAGGCGGTTCATCAATGGTTCCGACCTCTTTTAGAAAGACACTAAGAATGTAGCGAGAGCGCTAGCACCGGCAACACCCTGCAGAATGAGCAAATGGCTCCAGTTTTTCAGTAAGCCGAAACCTGCGACGATCAAGGCTGTCGCTGTGATCGTGACAACTAACCAACCTTGAAACAAATCCGCGGAACCGAAAGTGAAAGGAAAGGGATGTACACCGAAAAATGCCCAATAGACAAAGTAGGAATACCAAAGAAAGAGCGCGCAGGCCGAAGCAACCTCAATCCAACCGAGTGCCAGTAGAAAACGACGTAAACCACTATTCAAGTTGAGTATCTCGCTTGTTCCTTGATGAGGAGCAGTTCAATCTAGGGGCAAGCTCTACGTATCGTTGGGTGGGCGACTGCGACCAGCATTTCGTGCCCACCAAAACAGCCTTCTAAATCCTCTCGCTCCGAGGATCAACCACAGACTAAGGACCACCATTAGCAAACGATAAGCCAACCAGGGCCTCAAACCGGGCTGGTCAATATACGTAATGCCGGTGCGGTACAGCCCGATCAGGTCTTGCGCAATTGGCGGGACAGTCTGCGTGAGCAGCCACAATCCGGTCAGTGCGCAACCCATTGCAAGCCAAAGGTCAGGCGACGCAGAGTTTGGGGATTTAGGCAGTGCCGAAGAAAGGAGTTTCTTCGCGACAGTAAGTGGAAAGCGCCAAAGTGCTAATACCAGCACCAGACAAAAGGTTGCTGCCACCAAGATGATAGCAAGCAACTTGGGCTCATTCTGTCCTGTAGCGTAAATGTAGAAAGGGGGGACCTGCCAAGCAGAATACACAGCGAGCCAAACTGCGAATAGCCTCACTGCGACTGCGATACATTGGTGTGGCGACATACGCACAGTCTAACCGCGTGAGATGGAGAAATGACCGGCTTGCCCCTTTTTCCGGGGCGATCCTGACAATTCCCTGACATTCGCTGGACCTTCCTGACGCTCGGGTCGCATTTAATTAGAACGAATGGCGATACATGAGTTGAAACGGGAGACGAGCGTGCAAACATTACGATGGCTTCTTGTCTGCGCACGATTACCTCGCAGTGGACCAGCGAAGTCCTGCGGCGTGTTACCTCTCATTGCGATTGCCCTGTTGATGAACGGCTGTGCCACGGTGGTCTCCAGAGTTGCCACAGGATTTGGTAATGATCTTTCCAGCGCGATCCTCAACCAGGACGACCCCGAGATCGTCCGCGCCGGAATGCCGTCTTATATGCTGCTTATGGATAGTCTTGTCTCAGATGGCCCGGATAACGCGGCCGTACTCGGTGCCGCCGCGAATCTTTATGCCGCCTATGGCACCGTATTTGCCGACGATGAGATTCGTGCGTCACGGCTGACCAAACGGGCTCGTGCTTATTCGCTACGCGGAATTTGCAGCATTTACGCCCCATCGTGTGGTTGGCGCGGGCTTGGTTATGACGATTTCGTAGCGACTCTTGATGGGCTCACGGAAAAGCATGCAGATGCCGTCTTTGTGTACAGCTATTCGACGCTCGCTTATCTTCGCGCGCACAGCTCGGATTGGAATTCGATTGCTGAACTCCCGCAAGCCGAGGCGTTATTGCAGCGCTACCTCGATATTACGGGCGACGTCGCCGACAGTTCCGCACACACCTACATGGGCATCATCCTGACGCTGCGACCTCAGTCGCTGGGCGGTAAGCCCGAAATTGCCAGGGATCATTTCGAAAAAGTGATTGAGATGACGGACGGCAAAGACCTCAGCGCCAAGTTGGAGTATGCCAAGTCCTACGCGAAGCTACTGTACGAACGACAACTACACGACCGGCTGATTTCCGAGGTGCTCGATGCGGAACCGAATGCCGATGGCCTGACCTTGATGAACGTTCTCGCTCAGGAAGAAGCGCTTCGCTTACGAGCGGAGGCGAACGACTATTTCTAGCAGGGATGGAAATTCCATGAAAATACTAGTGTCGATCTTGATATTCATGTCGATCATGGGGCCCGCACTGGCTGCCCCGCAGGTACTTGTGATTGGAACGATCACGCCCGGACATTCAGATTGGGCAAAGGGCATGCAGGCCGCTGCGGGTGAGATAAAGGAGAAAACCAACGGCAGAGTGCAGATCAAGTATCGCTTTTCGCAAAAAAGTCACGCAGCCACTCTCAAGAACATGCGTATTCGTCGCTTCCAGGGGGGTGTGTTTACGCCGTCCGCACTGCAAGAGCAATATCCGGATATCAATTTGTACAGTTTGCCGCTGATCTTTGACACGGAAGAGGAAGCGAGCTTCATCCGGTCCCGAATGGACCAGAAACTTATTGATGGCCTTAGCGATTCAGGCTACGTCAGCTTCGGGTTCGCAGCCACTGGGTTTGCGATGTTCATGTCAATTGAACCGGTTCGCAATGTCGATGACGTCAAGGGTAAGAAGGTCTGGATTCCCGAAGGTGATCCGATCAGCTTTTCAGCAATGCGGGCGCTCGGCGTGACTCCATCGCCGGAATCCCTGGGTGAGGTTCTGACAGGGCTGCAGCTGAATCATTTCCACTCAATCGCAGCCTCACCGATCGGTGCCCTCGTCATGCAGTGGCATACCAAAGTCAGGTACCTGACCGAGATGCCTCTTATCTACACGATTGGATTCATGGTTGTCGATAAAGGCGCTTTCAGTGCGCTTGAGCCCGCCGACCAGGCGATCGTGAATGAGGTAATGCAACGCGTGTACGCTGAGTTCGATGTGTCTAATCTCCAGGACGACAAAGAGGCAAAACAAGCGCTGCTGAACAGCGGCATTGAGCAAGTCTTTCCGGACAAAGATGAGTTTCAGCACATTCGTACGGTTCTTGAGGAGAATAATCGCAAGCTTGCTGCAGAGGGGACCATTTCGGAGGAACTCTTCAACGAAATGATGCGGCACATTGACGAGTTTCGCAGAGAGCACACCGGAGCAGTACAACAGGCCAAGATCATTGGGGCTGAATGATCACGCCTGATCAACTGCCGATCGTGCTCAGCAGTCTCGACAGAATTGGGCGGATTATCGAGACATCGCTCCTGGTCATTCTACTCAGCAGCTTGATGCTAGTGGCAGCTAGCGAAATAGCACTGCGCGAGATCTTTTCGTTCGGCTTTATTTGGGTGAATGAATTCCAGCACCTGACGGTTTTGTGGCTGGCCATGATTGCAACAATGGCTGCCTGCCGGGACAACCGGCACATTCGAATCGATGCGTTGTCGAAGGTGCTTCCAGAGCTGGCAATCAAAACTGCACGAGTGATCGTTGATCTATTTGCGGCTTCAGTGTGCATGATCGTTGCCTGGCAGGCTCTCCGCTTTATCCAACTTGAGCGCGAGTTTGGTGACAGCGTTCTTGTACAGACACCGGCATGGCTTGCCCATAGCATTGTCCCAATAGCCTTCGTTCTTACCGCCTATCGTTTCCTGGTGGGCGCGGCAAGAAAAGCAATGTCATGATAGTTGCCAGCACTCTGCTTGTTCTATTGGCTATTCTGGGCGCGCCACTATTTGCGATTATCGCAGCGAGCGCAATGCTCGGATTTTCTCGTGATGGGACGGATCTGATTACCGTGGCGACCGAGATTCTCGGCATTGCCGACCTGCAGTTTCTTACCGCTATTCCGCTGTTCACGTTTGCTGGGTACCTCCTAAGTCAAAGCAAGGCACCGCAGAAATTGGTGCGAGTGACACGCGCTGTGATTGGTTGGATGCCTGCCGGTCTAGCGGTTGTGTCGCTCGCAACTTGCGCTTTGTTTACCGCTTTTACCGGTGCATCCGGCGTCACCATAATAGCCCTCGGAGCGCTGCTCTATCCGGCGCTGAAACGTGACGGCTATCCTGAGGGATTCAGTCTTGGTCTGATCACGGCATCCGGTAGCCTAGGACTGCTATTTGCACCTTCATTGCCCCTGATCTTATACGGCGTAATCGCTGAGGTTCCGATCGATCACCTGTTTCTGGCTGGGATACTTCCGGGCATCCTGATGATCGCTATGCTATCCGGGTGGAGCATGTGGGTAAGCCGTGGCAATCGCCAGATGATCAGCAAATTCTCATGGGCGGAACTTCGTGCTGCGCTTCGTGAGTCCATTTGGGAACTGCCGTTGCCGATCGTTGTCTTGGGTGGGATCTACTCCGGGTACTTCGCTGTGTCAGAAATCGCCGCAATCACAGCCTTGTACGTGTTTATTGTCGAGGTACTGATCCTGCGGGATATCAAGTTCATGATGCTGCCGGAAATCATGCGCTCGGCGATGGTCCTGGTCGGTGCCATTTTGATCATTTTGAGCGTATCTTTGGCATCGACCGAATACATGATTAGTGCCGAGATCCCGCAGTCGCTTCTCGCCTGGGTATCCAGCGCGGTCAGCAGCCAGGTATCGTTCCTGTTCTTGTTGCTGGCATTCTTGCTCCTGCTCGGAGCGATTCTCGATATCTTCTCAGCGATAGTGCTGGTCGTACCGCTGATTATCCCGATAGCAGCCGGCTTCGATATACACCCCATTCATTTGGGAATCGTGTTCCTGGCGGCGATGGAACTGGGCTATCTGACACCCCCCGTCGGGCTTAACCTGTTCATTTCCAGTCATCGCTTTGAGCAGCCAATTCTGCAGGTCTATTCAGCGACCTTTCCGTTTCTGATCATTCTTTTGTTGTCTGTCATTCTGATCGCGTTCTGGCCAGGTCTGTCACTGTGGCTTGTACCGACAGGTCGCTAATGGTATGGGCCGAAAAGCGATGACTGAAACGGTGCCGGAAGCTTTACTATTGGTCGTACTGACGGTTGCTGGAGTGTGCGTCGCAAATCCTGATGCTTGATTCTTCGAAGTGGCTTAGTCCGGTTTTCCTATATGTAGGGTTGTTGTGCTTGGCGGTCTTGCTCGTGGGCATTCGAACCCGACATGGCGGCATTCTCCGTCCGATACGAGAGAGACTTTTATATCGACTGTTACTAGCGTCGATCGCTGGCTGGCTTGGTGCTTGGTTCCTCCTGCCCTTCTCATGGCTTCCCGTTCCGGAGACTCGTGGTTTTTTCGTGCCGGGTGCGATTTTCGGTGTCCTCGTAATGGTAACAATGCTGGACGACCCGGTACGGCATCCGCTCCGGGCTGCAACTTTGGTATGGGCTGCCACAATCGCGCACGCAGCACTTTGGGTGACGGGCTTTACGGTTTACGGGGTTCTTGAGGTTCTTGAGAACCTTGAGGTTTTGGATGCCTATTTGCCGCAAATGTCATTGCCACAGTGGATTGGATCAGTAATTTGGGGTGGTCCACCGGGCGTTGTTTTTGGCCTAATCGTCTCCATCGCCATGTCACGTATTCTCAATCTACAATTTGGGAGGTCTATTTGGTTCTTGATTGTAATCATTAGCGGGGCTAGTGGATCCATCTATGTATCCACCCTTCTTGACGATTGGTCTGACATTGAGGGCTTAATGTTCGATGAAGCCCCAATATTCTTTGCATATATTATCTGGTACGTAGCAACCGGCGCCGTATTCAACTTAGGCAAGATACAACCAGTAACATCAATGACGAAATTGGATTTTGTCATTTTCGGGGTTCTTATTCTCCTTACGGCATATGTAGGTCTTGCATTATTGTGGGCGTGACCCGATTCGCTAGTTTCTTTGAAAGACTGCCTTGATGCTCTGCCCCTCGTGCTCACCTACTCCTACATACGTGACGATCAAGAGGTCTTCCTTCAGAACGGCTTGGCTTCCTTGTATTGTTAGTTGGTCGCCGGAGATCGTGTATGAGCCGATCCAAGTCGCCATTTCCTCTTCGGTCGCAGTTTCTGATCCGTCCTCATGCACACAAACGTCCCGCCCCGTTACGAATTCCGACGATCGTCCTTTTGGTTCGAGAATCACTGCCATTGAAAGCATCTCCTCCCTGCACTGATCGCCGTTGGGCTTTTTGGGGCCCGTAAACGCAACTGCGGGGAGATTCTCTTCATTTATTTGGATGAGATTGTAGATGCCGAACACCGAGGGCCCATGTGCCTGGGAAACCTCTCCTCCCTCACGCCGTCGCCAGACCTCTGTTGTGCCCAGCGGCCCCGAGCTGCCGAGGTGTGCGCTCAGCGCGGCGCGCAACTCTTTGGTCGTACCGTGGAGGACCAGATTGTCCCCGGATTTCGTGTAAGCAAGGTCAACGTCGCCTGCATCGAGCGCATCGCGCATTGCTTTTTCATTTAGTGAGCTCACTCGGACCTCGTCCGGGCCGATATCCAGGTCTAGAAGAAGATGTCGTGCAGACAGAAGGAAATGACCCGGCCGCTTCTGATCTGAATCGCTCAGTACGGGCCGGACGTCGACGATCGAGCGGTCTCCCAGTTTCCCGAGTCGCGCTTCAAACCAGCCAGTCTTATTGTCGCGCGTGTACTCGATCGCATACGTGGTTTCTGCAGCGCGGGAAACGACAGCGCGACCGGAACCCGAGACTTCCTCCCAGCTGCCGAGCAGGCGGGAATCCATCGTTGCATCGGATTCCGAAATGACCGGGTCTACCGTGACCACACAGCCGCTCAGAACGGCAAGCGGGAGTATCCCAAAAGCGATAATCGTGAATAGACGTTCGCGATACGAACCTGCGCATGGCTCTTGGAAACAGCGCATATCGATCTCCTTCGTTATGTCTTTTTGCACATACATCATTAGATGTGATGCCCATGTCAGGAGGGTCCAGTGATTGTCAGGAAACTGTAAGGATTGCCCCGAAAAGAGGGCTAGCCAGTCGATTTTCAATCCCGCGCGGTTACACTGCACGTATGTCACCTCGACGATCGAAATCCAAGGATAACAGTCAGCGTCCGTTGTTGATTGTTGCGTTATTGCTCTTTTGTTTGATACTGATCGCTGCGCTCGGCTGGCAGTACTGGCGACTGCAGCAATCAAATACGGAAGCGGCGGCCACGGTATTGCGGGATAACGGAATGCAGGTCGCCGACGAGTTTAGTCAGCGTCTCACAAAGTCGGTGAGCTACTTTGGCTACACCGCCATATTCAAGCGCTGCGGTCGGGAGCCGGACGATGTACTCGCAGCGATCTCCACAGACGCGGCGGGCCTCACGAAAAGCGTTTTTTGGCACGATGGGACGCGCCTTTCAATAGGGGGGGCAGCGGTGTCTGCCGATCTCGAGGCACTGATCATCAAACTTCAACGCAGTGCTCCCGACACCGAAGCGTGGATTCGGCCCGCCCATATTGATACGACTAGCGAGCGAATTGTCTATAACCTATTCACGCTGAACCTGTGCGGCTTCGTTTTGAACGTGGCCGGAATATCAAGCTTCGCGCAGCGGTCAATCGACGATGGCCCGTTGTTGCCCGCATCGGCCGCCGGGCGTCTGGTTGGGAACGATTCGTTCTATATAGAGGTCCTGGATTGGCTCGGCGAATCCGTGTTCAAGGTAAACGCACAATTCGATTCGAGATTGAGTGTCAGCAGACCGCTGACCGAGGATCCGCAGGATGTCCTGGCAGGCTTCATCGTCCGTGTATCGCTAGATCCTCGTACTGAGTCCGTGCTGGTAGTAGGTGGCTTGCCGCAATCACGATTACGGTGGTTGACGGTCATACTGGCGATGGCCATTCTATTACTGGTGGGGGCGATCTGGCTTTTCCGACGCGAACAGGCGGTCATGGAAATGCGTGAAGATTTCGTATCCCAGGTATCTCATGAGCTGCGCACGCCACTAACGCAGATTCGCATGTTTGCCGAGACACTCCTGCTAAACAGGACGCGAAGTGATGACGAACGGCGGCGCTCATTGGAGATCATTGACCGAGAGTCGCAACGATTGTCACATTTGGTGGACAACGTCCTGCGTGCATCCAAAGTGTCCGATACCGTTCAACTGGACTGCTACGAACAGCCGCTGGCGCCGATACTGCGGGAAGTCTGCAACTCGATGCAGTCGGCTACCGACAGAGTCACTATTCAGCTGTCAGTTGATAAGTCCGTCGTGGCGAACGCCGATGCAGACGCATTTCGTGAGATCGTTCTTAACCTCCTCGATAATGCGATCAAGTATGGCCCCGACGGTCAGACGATCAGCGTGGTGCTGGGAGACGTTGAGGGCAACGTACGTCTTAGCGTCGAGGACCAAGGACCCGGCATACCGGAAATTGAGACAGAGCGTGTCTGGGGCAAGTTTTATCGTCTTGGCCGAGAGCGAACGTCAGCGATCGGCGGCACCGGAATCGGTCTTGCAGTTGTTCGTGAACTTACCGAGGCAATGGGCGGTCGTTGCTGGTTCGATTCGAGCAACGGTGGGGCACGTGTGAACGTCGAGTTTCCCGGAGATAAAGACCGTGACTGAGACAGCGCGCATTTTGGTTGTTGAAGATAACCGGGACCTTGCGTTCGGCTTGCGAACGAACCTCGAGGTACAGGGCTATCAAGTATTGCTCGCCGAGGACGGCGTTACCGGGCTGCAGCACGCGCTCGGTAATTCGCCAGACCTGATCATTCTCGATCTGCTGCTGCCGAAGCTCGACGGTATCGACGTGCTCAAGAAGATTCGAAAAAAGGACACGGCGACTCCGATCCTGATTCTTACCGCAAAAGGCAATGAAGTTGACAAGGTACTCGGACTTCGCCTTGGTGCGGACGACTACGTCACCAAGCCATTTGCGCTTATGGAATTGATGGCCCGGGTTGAGGCGTTATTACGCCGCGCCGGCAATCGGTTTGGAGCCGACAAAGCCCTGTACGAATTTGGCGATATACGGGTGTGCACCGAATCGCAGCAGGTGTTGAAAAGTGGGCGGGAAATCGATCTGACACCAAAGGAATATGCATTGTTACTTGCTTTGCTTGGTCGCGATAGCGCGGTTGCCTCGCGGACGGAATTGATGAGAGAAGTATGGGGTCATTCTTCGGCTGTCATTAGTCGCACGGTCGACACCCATATTGCGGAGTTGCGTCGCAAGATTGAGAATGATCCGGCACATCCCGATCACATCATTACGATCAGGAAGACCGGTTATCGGTTGATTGCCGATCCACGACGGGTGGTGCGGGGCACAACTCGGGGTTGATGCCGTTGTTTAACGGTCAAGTTGTATGAGATGGGTTTAGAAGGAGTAGTGATGTGAATGCCGGTTTAAGCAGAGCCTTGCGCGTCAGTTTGATCGTATATTTGGGGTTTTCGGTTTGTTCGGACGCTTCTCAAGCACAGGACTTGTCGGTACCTGAAACTGGATCGGAAACCGTTGTCCATAAATACTCGACGAAATCTCCCGGATTGGTTCTTCCAGGTCCGGGTATGACTCAATGCTGGAAGGTCATCAAGGTAGCAGAGGCTGGTGATGGGCAAGAGACGGCGAGACGAGAACTCAATGCGTGGGCAAGTGGATTCCTGGCAGGCTTGGCGCTTGCGGAAGCTTGGCAGTTTGTGGCGGAGATAACAGAGGTAGAGGGGACGCCAATCGCACTTACCGACGATTTCAACGGGGATTGGGATCGGTTTGTCGGGCATTGTCAAAAATACAGTGGGGATAATTTTGCTCAAGCGGTGCTCGCTCAATGGGATGAACTTGAGGACGACTCTCGATAATTTTCTTGGATCGACGAGCCAAAAGACGCAATTCGTGTCGTGGCTTTGGGGGAGACTGCCTTGAGTCATTCGCAGACCCTCACGCCAACAGCCCATTGAAGCGCCGTCCAAACTCGTCCACAGCCAGTATTTCGTAATCGCGCAATACGGAGGCCGCTGCCGCCGCGTTTGATTGTTGCAGCCGCCTGGACTGTCAGCCGAGCACACCGATCAGCATTACGCAGGAGAGCAACACCACAACAATCAGCAACGGACGTTGACTGTGACCCCTGGAATTTAAGCGAT
>Ga0255052_10003164_pt1 | contig 11557 bp, 11 predicted proteins | sample JV7_2_21_MG_FD_188632 | JGI IMG/M metagenome (GOLD analysis project Ga0255052, IMG submission 188632) | Seawater microbial communities from Jervis Inlet, British Columbia, Canada - JV7_2_21 | ecosystem: Environmental > Aquatic > Marine > Inlet | place: Canada: British Columbia | collected... | reverse complement strand
AACAGCGCGGGCAGCATCTAAGCTGCCCGCAGTCAGGTAAGCGCTCCCATGCGTATTAACGCAGAGAGCGGGTCATTCGCGCATCGCGTTGCCGGTTGCGAACGCCTTGGGCGCGATCCTTGAAATATTCGCGGTGTGTCCTAATCGTTCGAGAAGCTCAAGTCTTCTCTGAACTCGTAGAAATAGTCCGTGCGGGTCGCGGCCAGTGCATCACCTTTGGCCAGCATGCGCTGGTCTACATCGGCTTGCGGTTCAGGCCAGCCTGGCACGAAGCTGGCGGTAACCCATGTGCGTGGACTTCCACCGAGAACTACGCGAGCGACGCGTACATCTCCTACATCGGCCTTTCTGAGATCGGGAATGAGGTCATCTCGTAACCACTTGTGGAAATCGTCGCTACGGCCCGCCGCGGCAGTCCGAATGCGGACGTGCAGGAATTTCTCGCTTGGATGTACCGGGCCGTCCTGCAAAGTGGAGAGTTTCGGATAGGTTTGCAGCGTGAGTACTAGCTGGCTATCCAGCGTAGCTCCAATTGCGTTGTACCAGCTCTCTGCGACAGTTGAATCAGCCTGTTCTGCAATAGGCGCCTCCGTTTCGCCGATAGGCCCGGCAGGCCAGACAATTAGAAACGTGTCTGCGGGACCACGTCTCCTCTGATAGACATGGTAAAACGCCCTCCCCGCTTCTCTATGGCCTTCGCTCTGCTCCTTTCTGAGTTTTTCCCATTCCGCGGCTTTACCCGGCTTCAGGGTCTGAATTCGAAAGTTGACATAGCCGGGCCCGTCATCCTGTGCCCAGGCCAGCGTCGTTGTGATAGTTAATAGCAGGCCAATGGTCGTTAAGCGGATCAATACCGCAATTCGATCTCGAATCGTCATGATGATGCTCCCCATGTATACAGGTGGTGAGATTGGGTGCCTTAGGCAGCCCGGCCATCCTGGGTCCTTCGGGGAGTCATCCTTGGCTTCCCGGAGGAAGCGAGGACCCGTGGCTTTCCGTCCCCGTCTTTAGGCGGGTTTGGTTTGGTCAAAGACGTGAATTAAACAGACGTACTGTCAGGATAGTTCAAGATTTGGCGGTTTGCCGACAATTGCGTAATTCTGCGTTGCGACATGTGGCCAGTTGCACCAAAAGTGTGCGTCAGTTCTGACTGTGGGGCGGTCAGGATGTTTTAGCTAGCATGGCTCTCTTACCTGAACTGCCAGATCAATGCCGATCGAAATGTCCAGTCCGGGCCCCCGTCTATGCCGGTTCCAACACCTGCATTCAGGGAAAGCCGCTCTGAGAATTCGCCATAGTAGCCAATCAATACCTCGGACGAACCACCGCCTTCAAATGACCCGTTCAGTTCGAGACCGAATGCATTATTGTGGCTGAACGAATGGCGAACTCCAGCTGCATATCCCCATTCAGCAGACAAACCGGATGGATCCTCTAGTAGAACGTTGGCGGTCACCATCCACTCGGAGACTTCGTAGCCGAACATCGCTGTCAACTCAAGAACGTCGTCATCCCCACTGTCGCTGGCGAACTCGTACTCTACCGAGAACCCGAATGAAAAAGCCTGCTCTCTTGGTGTAAGTCGGAAATGTAATGCCGGCGCAAGCGACTCGTACTTCCAGGATTCACCACTTTCTTTTTCATAGTGCGCATGAAGCTCAAGCGTCAGCCAATCGGTCGCTCCGTAAAGTACAGCCGGTTCGAACTCCATCTCGTTGTGTTCTTCCGAGATGTAGTCAAATCGTCCGATAGCATAAGCCGCGCCCCGTGTAGGCAGGTGCGCGGTTTGTACGGAGATGAAATCAAGACCGTGATGAGCGCTCACAGCACCAGGCAATAGCAATACAGCAGCTACACATGTAGTAAGAATTCGATTGAACATTTTCAGGCTCCTCAATCGCAAGCAAATTGATAAGCCCGGCCAGACCAAAACTGGTAATGGGCGGGTGATGAGTAGATCAATGCTTTAGTTGAGGCGGAGCGCGCGATCGAAAGGCGATGACTCTGGCTGCCGGTATGCTTGACGCATCATTGGCGGGCACCAGGATTTGCTTCGAAAAATTTGTCTTGAACTGGTATTCGTTTTCGATGCTGTAAACAGCTGACAAGACGCCAAAAGAACAATGCTCCAAAAGCCCCTCGTGTTCTTCATCGCTTGCTTCATGGTTCTCGCCATGGGCATCAAGCAGGCCATGTGGCAAGCCGTCATGACACGCTCTCACCGGCCATCCATCACCGAAAGCATCCGGCATAAATCCTACGGGAATGAACGCCCGAATTCCGAACAACAGACAAACGAGCACCAGCAATGCTTGATTTATGTTCCTGTTGAAGCGCTGGTTCACGTCAGTTCAGGCCCTCTATCCCGGCAGGATTTTCATTCTTGCGGTGGTGGAAGTGGCACAGAAGCATGATCTGCGACATATAGCCACCTGCCGTCGATGTTCCTGGCTACGTCCATGTAGCGGCCTTTCATCTCGACGGGATCGCCACCTTCTTTGGGTTCGGCCATTATCGTAAACAGACCCCAGGCAATGGCCGTATCGCCGTGAATTTCCAAATGGTCGTCGGAAAGCTCTGCACCGATGACTTTATTCGCTGAGAAAAACCCGTTCCATGACGCGATGACGGATGCCGGGCCGATGCCGACCATTCCGTCGACCGGAAAGTTGACGGCATCTCTAGCATAGCACTCCGAGATGCCTTGCGCGTCATTGTCCTTGAGGGCGGCCATGAACGCATCTTGCAGTGCCTGTGGGCTTTCATTGGCAAACGAGGATGAAAAACATATGAGGCAGGTTAAGAGGGCAAATATCTTTATCACGGCGATGTCTCCATATTCTATTTGTACAGGCTGTCAATATAGCCGCTTTCGTCCAACTCGCGGATGAAGCTGTCATCGTAAAACCGTTCCACAGTGTACTTGCGCATCTCGTGGCTGTCGTAGACTTCCATGACTCTCTTTAGTCCTTCGTAGGCCGGATAGGGTTTGCTGGGCAACTTGGCGGCTTCGGCATAGAAGAACTCCAGCAGTTCCGGGTCCGTCATCTGGAACCACTTTTTGAGAGTACGAAACGTTGCTTCCTTGTCATTCTTGAGAAGCGCGATTGCGTCGACGGCACTCTTTACGAATGCGGCAGCCGCCTCACGGTTTTCTTTTAACCACTCACGATCCACGAGGAATGCCGAACCTGCAACTGGTAATTCATAATCCTGCAGATCGGCCAGTTCCTTGAAGCCCGCGTCCAGCGCCATGGTTGCGTGAAGCTCGGGCGCAATGAATGCATCGACATAACCATTTTCGAGGGGCGCCACGCCCAACCCGTCTCCCATCATCGACCAGTCGAGGTTCGAGTCCCAGCCCATGTGCTCGGCAAAACTAATGGCGACGAAGTGGGTCACGGCACCTACGCCCGAAAAGCCAATGCGTTTGCCTTTGAGTTCCTCTACTGAATTGATATCGGGTCGGCTGACGATGCGCCAGCGTGAGGTCAGGTGTGTGGAGCCAAGGATCATCGGATCCCATGAACCCGTTTTTGTTGTCAGCCTGACGATGGTAGGACACGCGCCGCCGACTTTGATTTGCGTTTGCGTGCCTGCTTTCAGAATGAATTCTTCCGGCACGTCGACACCGCTCAAGCGAATGATGCGAACAGAACCCGGTGTGAACAACGGCTTCACATTCAATCCGTTCTTCTCATAAATTCCCGCGTCATAGGCAAGAATAAATGGCAGCTTGTTCAAGGATACGTCACCCAGAGTGAGTTTCAGCTCCGTGCCATTTTCCTCTGCGATGGCAACGGAATGTGCCGAGAAAAACAATGTCGTGACTGCCAACCCAATGCTTATGATTCTTGTTCGACTGCGCATCATCTACTTACCCTCTTCGGTGGTCTTTTTGAAAAGTATGCATAGTGTAAACGTTCAATTTAGTTTCATCTTCTACCATCTCCTCGCGCGTATAGATTGTGATAATTGCAATGGCTCTCTAGTATCTGTCGGGAACAAGCAGATCTATTCGGATACGGAACCTAGCGGGGAATTCGCCATGTCAGCTGAAGAAGCGGGAAAAATTGAATCGTCAGTAACGATCGGACGCAGAGAATTACTCAAGGCAGGCGCTGCACTGTCCGTCGGTTCCGTGCTGGCATCTTGTTCAGGTGCTGCGAGGGCACCGTCAGGTCAGACGATTGAGTTGCCGGGCGCCGATGAACTCGTGCCCGAAAACATGCCGAATGCTTTCTCGAAAGATGAGATGGAGCGCCGCTGGAGGAAGTTACGCGAATGGATGAAAAAGGACGGCTTTGATTGCCTGATTGTCCCCCAACGCCCGCAGGGTAATGCCGACGTCAAGTGGATATCCGAGAGCAATGCGAACTGGGCGGTTTTTCCATTGGAGGGACAGCCAACGCTGATCTTTCGCGGTGGCCAGGATGGCGCGGACGTTGAGGAAAGCTCACCGGTAAAATTTGACGTGCGCGTCAGCCGCTTTAATCGTTCACAGGTCATCATCGGCAGACTCGGGGAACTGGGAATGGAGCGCGCCCGGATCGGCGTCGGCAATCTGTCGGGACAGATGCGCCAGGACGAAGGTGGCGTCAGCTTCATCACGATGTCCAATCTCAAGAAGGCATTTCCGAACGCGGAGTTCGACACGGCTGTGCCACTCCTGATGAAAGTGAAGCTCGAGCGCGGGCCCGAAGAAATAGAAGTGCTGCGAATCTCGAGCAGAGTTAGCGAGCTTGCCATAAGGGCTATTGTGGAATCCGGTGGTCCCGGCGTTCTGCAGCGAGATGTCTGGTTTCATGTATTCAAGACATTGCTGGACGCATCCGGCGAGGAGCCACAACGGATATCGATCCGCGGCGGGGATGAGGGCAACACTGCAGGCGGGCGGCCACTCGACGAAAAATTCCTTGCAGGACAAATCTGCAGCCAGGAATTATCCGGGCATGTACTCGGCTATGCTTCGCAAGTGAATCATGCCATGTGTGTCGGAACGCCCCCGCCGAAGAACTGGGAGTCGGCATTCCAATACGTCGTCGAGATATTTCATGCGCTCGTCGATTACGCGAAGCCGGGTGTGAGCTTTCAGGAGTACAGCGAGTTTTATCGCAGGAAAGTGGAAGATCGCGGCAAGGGTTACTGGGGTGTCGTGTTTCACACCGGCGGCGCATCCGGCGATGGACCGCGCATGGGGCCGACTCGCCCTGACGAGAACGGGGACCTGATCGTTCTTCCCGGCATGGTGTTTACGATCAAGCCAAGGTTTGTGATCGACGGTGTCGAAAGCCCGTCGGCACAATTTGGTGACCCGGTTCTTATTACGGAGACAGGAGCCGAACGCCTGGGCCGCCGTGAACCGGAGCTGATTGCGATCGGCGCCTGAGCGTTACTGACCCGATTCCTTGCCTGACCCGCGGGAAAGAAAAACTGCCAAGGCGATCATCGCCACGACAAGGACAATACCCAACGGCGTCGGCTTCGCTGGCGTCGGTGAATTCGAACCCGGCGAACCAGCCGGGTCTGTCTGCGGCTTCGTTGCATTGGGATCGTGCTCTTTGGCCGGATACTTGGTAACCAGTTTACCGTCTTCGAGTGTCATGTAAGGCGCCGAGTAATCGACCTCGTCACCGGCGAATACGGTGCCGCAAAGGAATGGCAGCAACGCGATAGCGAATAAGCATTTGCGCATTCGTAGAGGATTCCTATAAGTCTTCCGACTCGTAGGCGACCTTGCCGCCGACCAGCGTCATCACGGGGAACAGGTCAGCAAGCTGATCGATTGGCACGTCCATGATGTTGCCGTCGAATACCACGATATCGGCAAGCATGCCGCGCTCGATCGATCCGATAGAATCGTTGGCGCCGATAAACCTCGCGGCCCAGCGGGTCAACGCAAGGAAAGCCGCCTCCCGGTCCAGGGCCTCGTTCGGTCCCACAACATCACCGTGCTTTGACAATCTTGTCACTGCCTTTTGGATATACCAAGTCGGGTATGCACTGTCGTCGTCAGGTTCGGTGCCCTCGATGTGAAAGGGAATGCCCCGGTCGAGTAGGGTACGTAAGGGTGCCATCCTCGGCAACGCATCCTTGCCGTACTGCAGTTCGATGACTTTTTCCAGTCCGAGCGGCCTTGCATCCCGTTGATTAATGCCGTTACGCAGGCTGACGCCAAACCGGATCAGTTCTTTGAGTTCCGGGTGCGCGTCGTAGTAATCGAATACCTCCGGAGTCCAGTCAATGTTGTGATCAAAACCCTGAGGGCGCCATAACTTCTCTATGTAGAGATTTTCCTGGTTCTCTGCCGTCGACACGTTTTGCATTGCAAGTCGAATGGCCTCGCTGCCCATGTTGTGTACACCTGTGACGTTCCAGCCGTGCTGCCTTGCAAGTAACACGTTGTGGTAATCCGTTTGCGTCTGCTGTTTCTCGTTCAGATCCTCCTGGCTTAGATCCGTGAACCATTCCGCAGTCCAGCGATTGTATCCGTGCGTGTTCGGGCTCAGCTCGGGAATTACTGTTCTCTTCGGTTCGATGGTCAGCAGACTGGCAGCAGCATCCGGTGAACCGGAATGCGGGCCAACTGAAGCACCCACGATGGTCACCATGGGTCCACGGTCGTCAACCAGCGAGAAATCTACGAGGTTGCCGATGCGCTTCAGGTATTTTTCGCCTTCAGGGTTCTGGCGGAGGAAATCGAGGCCCGGATAGACCCTGACCGGCAGGTATTTACCGCCCTCTTCATGAAATAACCTGTTGAGTACGGTCATGGTCGGGGCGCTCATGTGTCCGGTAGCCACGGTCACGCCATGCCGCGCATATTTTGCCAGCATCGCACGCGCTTCCGGCATTGCGACGTCGTCGAACCACTGCGGATCCGGCCACGGCCTGACCTCACGCCCGATGAAACCGTTTAGCTGTGCGCCGGAGCGGCCCGTGTAATTGCCGGCGTCGTCTCGATCCAGATGAAAATGATCTTCGGGAAATCCTCTTTTCAATGCGAGCTCGATCATCGCCGTATTGACCAGGCTGTAACTGCTGTCCAGGTAAACCGCAATCGGCGTTTCCGGAGCGACTTCGTCGAGCGTGGAGATGTCCCATGAGCTCATCGCCATGCTGGCCCAGGAATCACTCAGATTAAAGAACATCGCCTCCTCGTCCGCACCTTCCTGCTCCACGATGAATGACAAGGTAGCCAGTGCCTGATCGAGTGTTTCTCCCCCAAGGTGCGGTCGGACGTAGCCACCCCACTGACTGTCTTTCAGTATGTCGCCGGCCGGAACGGAGTTGTCCCCATCATTATAAATAAATCCGGGCGTTAAAGACCTGCCTTTGAGGTCGATACGGCGTGTATCCGGCCCGGCAAGTCGCAGGATGTCGCTGCTGTCGCCTACCGCCAATATCCTGTTGTCACGAACGGCAACTGCCTCTGCAACCGTAAAGTCCCTGTCTGCGTCGGCCGTCAGAACCTGGCCATTGTAAAAAACGAAATCGGCGTAACGGATTAGCTCCGGCGGTATGTCCCTGCCCTGCGCGTAACTTGAATTTGCCACGACACACAGTGCTGTAATGACGACAAATCGTGCGAATCCTCGCTTGATCATGAAAACTTTCCCGGCTATGAACAGATAAATGAAAACCTGAGCCGTCAGTTTGGCAAGCACCCTTGCATTACGCAACGGATGCAAATGTTACGATTTCGGGGGCATTGACGTTCTGATGTGGCTGGCCATAACGCAATGATGGCCGGTTGCGGCCATCGTCGTGTGGTTTGCTTTGCTTCGCTATTTTTTTGGTGGCGCAAGCGGCCCTGGAAACTACGCGATCAGGCTGCTTGCTCCGCTGTCTGATCGGAAGTTCCCGCATTCAGACGGTCCATGAACTTCTCAGCATTGATCGTTACGTCATCCTGACCGATCTGATCGAACGGGTTCTCGAGGTGCTCCTGGATGTTGTCGAGGCTCACCAGCACAAGCGCGAACAGCACCGGCATGACGTAAGTGAGACCGCCCGAGAAGTCCGTCGCAATGTGAGCGAAATACGGGCCATACAGCACCGGCAGGACTGTAATGAAGAAATCGCTGAACGCCCGCAAGGTACGCGGCGTACGATATTGGTAAATATGCTTGATTTGCTCGAACGCAAGAATCATTTTCGAGAGGTATTGGTTGCACCGTGACACCTCACCGGATGCCAGGCCACTCTGACGCAGATCGAAGCGAATGAACTGCGACAGTTTGGAAAGCGACTCGTAGACACGCTCTTCACGATCGTGCATCTGCTCGCGCGCGCCGCTGAAAAGCGCACGCGTGCTTACCAGTAATTCACCGAGTAGCGTCCTGCATCGATCCAGTTTTTCCGATTCGGCGTCTTCCAGCCAGTCACGCGTCGCAAAATAGATGGCTCGACCATGCGCCTTCAGCGAACCATAGTCGTCCAGGGCTGCTTCCCTGCGCTTGTAGGCACTGTTGATTGAAAACACGATCGGGAAGACGATTGCGGTCGCCAGCAGCGTAAGCGGAAAGTTCGCCGTTACCTCGAAATACAAACACAGGTAGGTCGACAGAACGGCCATGCCGGCGATGGTGATCGCCTTGGCATTGATGATCAGGGTGATAGTCTTCAGTCGCTTAAGCATCATTCGCACCAGATTCTCTTGTCATCTCCGGCCGATAATTTTCTCTCCGCGATCAGCCCCCTGCCCGGTACCGGATCACGTTTTGACATATTCCCGATATGCCATTTGCTTGTGATACTTTATTGAAACCCAGATCCGCCTGAGGAATGCCGCGTGGCGAAGTCTCCATACCGGCCTTATACGCCAAATCCGGAACAGATCGCGCTAATGCCGTCGACCTCCGGAAACACGGTCAACGGCATGGGCGAGACAAATTTTCGGCGGGCCAGTCCCGTTTACTGGCACGATCCGGACACTCTGGTACATGGCGAGCTGCAGAAATGGTTTTACACCCAGCATGCAGACGACCCCGCGATAGAGCAGGCGCGCGAGGGTCGAGCCAAGATTCTGGACGTTCAGTTACCGCCGGTTGCTGACGATGCATTGCAACAATCCGCTGAACAATGGACCGATGATTTGACGTCGCATGCGAGGACACTCGACATGGAGTTGTTCGGCATCACGGCGTTCAATCCGGATTGGACTTTCGAGGGCGTCAATCTGAATGGGAAGTGGACCGTGATGATCGGCGTCGCCCATGATTACGAGGAGATAATGAAAGCTCCCGAGACGACCGCTGCGGCAGAGGTGATAAGGCAATACGGGCGCGGTATCAAAGCGGCGAAAGATATCGCAAGCTGGATACGTGAACGCGGTTGGGTTGCCGAGCCTTTTGGCGGACCCATGGCGGGACCGTTGCTGTTGATTCCGCCTGCTATCGAGTGCGGATTTGGCGAACTCGGCAAGCATGGCTCGGTGATCAACAAGGAATACGGATCGTCATTTCGCCTGGCAGCGGTTCTTACTGACGTGCCGTTGCTGCCGACGCCCAGGGTTACTTATAACGTCGATGACTTCTGCAGCCGTTGCCAGGTCTGCAGCAATGCCTGCCCGCCCGACGCGATTCTCCCGGAAAAGTCGATAGTACGCGGTGAATCGAAATGGTACGTAGATTTTGACAAGTGCATTCCGTTCTTCAATGAAAATTTCGGTTGCGGCATTTGTATCGCCATATGCCCCTGGAGCATTCCCGACCGGGGACCCAGAATCGTGGAGCAGTTGCTGCGCAGGGCCGCCCGGAAAGGCTGAATTTCGGCCAAGCTGCCGGGAATTCCTGCCAATCGGTGAATTCCGGTTGGTGCATGTTGTCTGGCCTGTTTAGTATTTCTTTTTTGTCAGGAGTGGACCAATGAAGCGCCTGTTTTTAGTGATCGGCCTGACCTGCGTCGGTCTTCTGTCCTTCGCAGAAAATACCGGGCGTAGCGCCGTCGAAATTGCTGCATTTGACGAAGACGGCAAAATGATTCTGCCGGACAACATAGACGAGTGGGTGTTCCTCGGAAGTTCGCTGGGTATGGGGTACTCGCAGGAAAATTTCGATCCTGGAAGCCCAGGCATGTTTCAGATCGCCCGCATGGAACCCAATGCATACAGGGCGTTTCGGGAAACGGGCCAGTTCGTCGATGGCACGATGATCGCCTTGCATTTCTTCGGTTCGCAGAACAATATTTCGATTAATCGTGCGGGCTTTGTCATGGGCGGCCAGCACTTCATGGAAATCCATTACAAGAACAGTGAACGCTTTCCCGATGGATTCAATTTCTACACTTTCCAGAACGATGACGTTGCTGCGGCAGAGATTCCCTTACCGAACGAATGCGTTACCTGCCACAAGAAGGATGGGGCGTACGATGGCGTCTTCGTGCAGTTCTATCCGGTCATCCATGAATTCCTGCCGGAAGATGTGCGCACGCGCCTCTCCGAGGCCGACAGTAGTTCCGGACACTGACGAGAAAAGAGCAAGCAATGTCTGAGCGACGCATCATTGCGGCGCTTGCGTATCCCGGTGTCCAGCTTCTCGACATCGTCGGGCCACTCGAGGCATTCAACCTTGCCTCACAACAGCTCGCCGATGATGGTGAAGTTCGGGAGCATGCGTATCACGTAACTGTGGTAGGAAAAGACCGCTCCGCTGTGCGCTCTATGTCCGGCCTGACTTTGGAAGCCGACCGTGGTCTCGATGATCCAATAGATGATATCGATACCCTGCTCATCCCTGGTGCGCTGACCGGCGGCTATCGATTTTACGAAGACCCCGACTACATCGCCTGGGTTCAAATTGCGTCAAGAAAGGTACGGCGCCTTTGCTCCGTTTGTTCGGGCGCACTGTTGCTTGCCGCGGCAGGCCTGCTGGACGGCAAGCGCGCTACTACGCACTGGATGGATGCAGAGGAACTTCAGAAATGCTTCCCGCAGGTTCGCGTAGAGGCAAACCGCATATTTCTGGAGGATGGCGGCATTTACACATCCGGCGGTATTACCGCAGGTATCGATCTTGCCCTGGCCCTGATCGAGCGGGACCATTCAAGGCGACTGGCGCTTCGAACGGCAAAGCGGCTACTGGTTTTCCTGAAGCGCCCGGGCGATCAGTTGCAGTTCAATTCTTTCCTTGCAGCACAGGTTCAGCCGAGCCAGTTCGAGGCCCTGCTCGACTGGATTACCGATAACCTCGATAAGGATCTGGACTCGGCAAGCCTCGCAAATCGCGCGTGTATGAGTGAGCGCACGTTCCGCCGCAAGTTCGCGTCAGAATTAGGCCTCACAGCCCGGCGCTATATAGCACATGCGCGGATTACCAAAGCCCAGAGTCTTCTCGAGACAACGGGCTCACCGCTCACGGCTGTAGCCCGTCGCTGCGGCTTCAAATCTGCAGACAACATGCGATATGCATTCGTGACGGAACTGGATGTTACGCCGAGCGAATATCGCCAGCGATTCGGGGGTACGGTCGGCGCCTAGATGTGATTTCCATGAACGTTGTTTACACCGGGCATCCGTGTGATCGGCGGTTTGCCGCCTAAGCTGCCGTGGTTTCGA
>Ga0255052_10003162_pt1 | contig 11559 bp, 12 predicted proteins | sample JV7_2_21_MG_FD_188632 | JGI IMG/M metagenome (GOLD analysis project Ga0255052, IMG submission 188632) | Seawater microbial communities from Jervis Inlet, British Columbia, Canada - JV7_2_21 | ecosystem: Environmental > Aquatic > Marine > Inlet | place: Canada: British Columbia | collected... | reverse complement strand
CTTCGTGGCACACTTTCATCATATTATCGTCAGGACGGATATAGTCGGGGATTACTGATATACCATATATATCAATAAAAGATGGAGTAGTCAGTATTGGTGATTAACGGTAGAAATCAATAAAAAAGGCAGAGCCATTGCTGACCCTGTATAATAACCATTTGACGACATACAATAACGAATATCCAATATCGAATTTCGAAGTGAGAAACAAACAACTTTGACATTCGACATTCCTTGTTCGATATTCATGATTCGTTGTTAATTAAGTGAAAGGATGAAATATGGATTTGGTATTTAAAATTCCCTTTTGGTAATATTCATTTTATGAATAAGAAAAAAATAGTGGAAGAGCGCATTAAAGATTCAGTCACCGATGGGAAAATAACCTGCTCAAGTCTGAGGAAAATCGCGGAAGAAGCTGATACTTCTTATAAAATGGCCGGAATAATAGCGGACAGACTTAAAATAAAAATAGTAAAATGCGAGCTTGGCTGTTTCTGACTCATAAGGGCGCAGCGTCGTCCCGCACCTGCACTTATCCTACAATTCTTTTTGGATGAGTGTATATATTCAACCGCTTCCCTCTCATAAAGCCAACCATTGTAATTCCTCGCTTTTCAGCTATGTTTATGGCCAAGACTGTAGGTGCCGCACGGCTGACAACTACGGGGATCCCCCACCTGGCGCACTTGGTGGCCATTTCTGAAGACAGCCTCCCGCTGACAAGTATTATCTTGTCCTGCAAAGAAATTTGTTCAAGCACGCAATAGCCGATAGCCTTGTCTACAGCATTATGCCTGCCTATGTCTTCACCGCAAATGATAATATGATCCCCGTCCGAAATAGCTGCGCTGTGTATGCAGCCGGTGATGTTATAGAGGTCGGACTTTGACTGAAACTGGTGGAATAGGGCCCTCAGTTTATGCTTTTCTATTTGCAGATCATTTTTTATAGTCCCGCCGGTTAAGGGACGCTCAAAGGTCATCCCTCCTACACATCCTGAAGTTATTGCCCCGCCTTCCAGATGGACCTCTCCCTCGACAGGCACATCCACAACAATGTCCTCATCATATTGAATAGACATGCGTTCAGCACACCAGCCGCCGTTAACAATCCCCTCGGTTGTCAGGAAACCGGCTACAAGTTCTCTGATCATTATGGGACTGCAATACATCTTAAGGGCTTCTTTGCCGTTTAACAGGATCCTGAGCCGTCTCTCGTCGGCGACAGCGTCCTCCACCGTATTATTATGATGTTCGGTGATCTTTATTATTCTTTTGTTCTTATAGCCTTTCATAATTAACAACAGGGTTCAAGCCTGCCTGCCAGCAGGGATTCGAGGGTCCAAGGGTAAATACATTTAATATAATATTTAATAGAGTAACTAATAGTTCGCGGATAATACAAATGTTGATAAACGAGTTTTGCTTTTCACTCGACCCCTTGACCCCTCGAATCCTCATTGTTCATACACAATTTTCCCCATGTCCCTCAAATCATATCCGCCGAGAGAGAGCACCGTGTCCCTGAATTCATCATCGGATGTAATAATGTGAAGGAACGACTGAATCATTGGTTTTTCAAAATCCTCATTTCTAATGACAAGATCGTATCTTTCATTTGTTACGGGTATAAACTCAAGGTCAAGCGCAATCGCTGCGGTGAGGATTGCCATGCCTGTGTCAGCAGCCCCTGATGCGACCGCAGAAGCAACACCCATATGAGTGAACTCTTCCTTTTCATACCCGTCCACAGCCTGAGCACTAACCCCGCTTTCCTTAAGGCACTTGTCGGTCAGCAGCCTCGTACCCGAACCGGGCTGTCTGTTTATAAAAACAATATCGTCCCGCACGAGGTCATCAACGGCCTGAATATTTTTTGGATTCCCTTTTCGTACAAGCAGGCCCTGCTGTCTGTAGACAAGATTTATGACCTTCAGAGGTATGCCTTTAAGAAGTCTCTGGATAAAGGGGATATTGTATTCACCGGTTATTTCATCGAAGAGATGGGTCCCGGCAATGTGGGCCTCAGATTTCTTTATAGCCATTAAACCGCCCATTGAACCTACGTGAGCTGATGAAAGGCTCATAGAGGGGTATCGCTTTTTGAGAAAGTTTGCGAGTACGTCCAGTGTATTATCATGGCTGCCAATGCATACAAGGGTATTTTTTATCTCATTCTTTGATCTTATCAGTGTAACATCGACTTCAGAACCGGGTGCGATCCCTTCACTAAGGGCTGGTATCCGGATAATCCCGTCGGCACGCTGAAGCGTCATCAGCGCTCCGGCCCCCCTGCCTACAGGTGTTGCAATGAGATTGCCTCCGACCTCTCCGACCTTGACCCTGAGAAACTCTTCCTGTCCCAGTGATGAAGATACGGGCCTCGATAGCTTTGCCTTTAGTTGCTCCGGCCCTTCGGGTTCAATCCCAAGGAGATGATAGATCAGCGGCTTGCCGAACATCTCAAATGTCATGTGTGCTGCCACGGGATATCCCGGAAGCCCGATCACGGGTTTATCGTTTATCGTTCCGAGGAGAACCGGTTTGCCCGGTTTAATGCTTATTCCGTGAACAAGGACCTTCCCAAGGTCTTCAACTGCATTCGGGGTAAAGTCCTTTGTCCCGGCAGATGCTCCGGCAAGCACTATCGTAACATCACTGATTTGTGATGCAGCCAGTATCCGTTGCTTTAATATTTCCTTATTGTCTGAAACTGCATCGGTCCGGTTATACTCCGCTCCCCACGTATTTACAAGACTCCCTATCATAAAACTGTTTGAGTCAATAATATTACCGACCTCAAGCTGCTCACCGGGCTCAACGATTTCATTGCCTGTCGGTATGATCGTCACAAAAGGCCTTCTTCTGACCTTTATCATATTATTACCGCCGGAAAGCATTGCGCCTATATCTACGGGCCTTATGACATGGTTTTCAGGAAGGATCAATTCAGTTTTAACAATGTCCTCTCCAACAGCCCTTACATGTCCGTACGGTACAGTGGGAGATATTATTTCAATGTGATCACTGTTCAGATTGACATCTTCCACCATAATTACTGCATTGAAGCCTTCAGGTAAAGGATCACCCGTATTGACAGGAACGGCCTGCTCATCGAGTTTTAACCGAAGCGGTACAGTCTCTGAAGCACCGAACGTTTCATGAAACCTTACCGCATATCCATCCATGGCAGAGGCATGATAAAACGGAGACGAAATCCTGGCCTGCACGGCCTCTGCTGTTACCCTCCCAAGTGAATCAATTACAGCAATATCTTCACTCTCCAAAGGTTTCAGGGCTTTTATAAAATCAAACCAGACCTTAAATGCCTCTTTAAGGCTGGTATTTGTCTGGTATATTCGTCTCATGAAAAACACAAAACCTCCCAAAAAAAGGGGGCAAGGGGCCCAGGGTTCAAGGATCCAAGTGAAAGAATGACTAGCTGCACTCGAATCCTGGACCCCTCGGACCCTTGAATCCTTATTTAAATAATCTCACTTCAACTTCTTCCCCCTCATATATGCCTGATTTATTCATCGGGATTATAACTATACCATCTGCCTTAACGAGGGTCCTTACAAGGCCGGATTTTCCCAGAATCGGCACGGCCCAAAGCGCCCCGTTTTTCTTTTCAACAGCAACCCTGACATGTTCCTCCCTTCCCACGGACGACGAAAGGTTCCTGCTGAAAAGCGTCCTGACTGTCCGACGTGATGGGACATGGGGATCTGTCTTTTCTCCGGACATTTTTAAAAGAAGGGGTTCTATAAAGGTTTCAAAACTCACCGTTATCGCTGCCGGATGACCCGGGAGGCCGAATACCGGGACTCCGTCAACTATCCCTCCGATTAACGGCTTCCCCGGCTTCATGGCTACGCCGTGGAACAAAACTCCCGGACTGCCAAGCTCATCTATGACCTTTGACGTGTAATCTTTCGTTCCGACAGAGCTTCCTCCGGTAATAAGCACGATATCCGATTCAGCCACGGCCTTTTCAACAACGCTTTTCAACCGCTCGAAATCGTCCTCAACGATCCCCTTCTTTACGGGAACGGCATTCAGGCCGAGTATCAGTCCTGCAAGGTTATATGAATTAATGTCCCTCACCTCACCGGGCGACAACGGCTTATCAGGAGGCACTACTTCATCTCCGGTCCCTATGATTGCAACTGAGGGCTTCCTGTACACATTTACATCAAGAACTCCCAGCCCCGCCAGCGCGCCAATGTCCTGCGGTCTGAGTCTCTGTCCGCTTTTCAGCACAACCTCACCCTCTTTCACATCTTCATCAGCGAGGATAACATTTTCATTGGGAGACACGGCCTTCATTATTTCGACCATGTTTTCATCGACCCTGCTCGTATACTCAAACATGACAACGGAATCAGCCCCGCCGGGAAGCATCCCGCCCGTTGGAATCTGCACTGCTTCTCCTCTGACCATGGACCGGTCCGGACTTTTCCCCATCAGTACCTGGCCTCTTACTTCGAGGTAAACGGGCATGGTGTCGGAAGCGCCGAAGGTATCGGCAGAATTAACCGCGTACCCGTCCATTGTTGAGCGGTTGAATCCGGGAAGGTTTTCAGGAGATATGACGTCTTCTGATAAAACCATTCCGTATGCCTTCTCTATACCCAATGATTCAGTGGAAAGTTCTCTTGTCTTTTGTTCCAGAAGAAGTTTCAACGCCTCAGCTACTTTTAATGCTTCTCCCCGTCCAAGCAGGTCTTTCATCTTACAGGGCACCTTCCCTTTTAAATTATTATGTCGGCTTTGAAAATAATTAATGTTACACTATCTTCATTATCCCCACGGGATTCGGGGCATGCCGCTTAAACCCTTTTTCCTGTACAATTATATCCAGGGGGGTACTCATAATATCCAGAGAATCCATGGAATGTCCATCTGTCATAGAGCTTTCAAAAGTCTTTACATAACTTTTGCACTTCTCACATGTGTCCGCCCGCATGCCTTCTTCCCCCTCAAGGGTGATGATTGTGATGTCCTGCGGGTATTCAGTAAGACAGCCGGGACAGCCAATCCTCTTATAGGATCCCACGGTCCCGCAAAAGGAACAGAAATATTTCCTTTGAGATTCCTTTTCAATTGCTGACAATGCAGGCTTTGCACTGCATACAGGGCATCTGCCGTCCTGCCAGAACATATCGTCCATATTGACCGCATTCTTCATGGACTTAAAAAAAGGCCTGCTTATAATATAAAGAAGCTGGCACTCTTCTTTCGCCATGGTTTCATTTTTATGCACTAAACGCATAAAGTCCATATTCCCTGAAAGCAGCGCATCTTCAAGATCACCCAACTCCTGTGGATTAAAGTCCAGGCCTCGTGATAACGCATCCATAACAGTACGAACATCATCTTTTGTATAATGATGCATCCCATCAACAGGACTGTATTTATTCTGCAGCCTCACCGATGATTCAAAATCATTAATCTTTTTATACAGCTCTTCAACTTCTTTTAAATGGGGTTTTAATTTAATACTCATGGCACCTCCGGCATTTTGACTATAACCATTTCTCCTTTTAACGCTTCTTTCATAAACGATTCAAGTGCACTTCTTTCATCATCCGTTAAATGCAACGGCTTCATCAAAGGCGTTTTGTTCGGATCATCACCTCCGCCTTTATTGAAAAATTCAATTGTCTCTTCCAGCGAACCAAAAACACCGTTATGCATGTAAGGACCGGTCAGGCCTATCTCTCTCAGACATCTGTTTCACGGCCGGACCGACCGCGTTGCAGTGCGGTCACTGATAATCAATAAACTCTATAATGGTAACGGGTGCCTTTTCCGATCCCAGAGAAGGAGAATCACCCAGTGGTACGTCGTATAGGTTATCTGAAGCATAAATGAAAAATGGATTAATTAAAATAAGCCCTGCAATAAAGAATTTATTGAATATATTCATTTAATAAACCTCAATTGGCAGCATTATTGTTAAAAAATCCCCCTTAATCCCACTTTACCAAAGTCGAATCAACCCTCGTGAGACCCGACTCGGGAGGGGTTACGGAAAATCATCTGACAGTATTTTGGCTTCGTTTCAAGAAACAGTATATCGTCAATAAACAAAAACAGGGAGGAACCGTTTTCAGTCCCTCCCCGTTTATTGGAATTACTCTGCACCTATCTCTTTCACCCACTTCGGATGTTTTTTCTTTGCCCAGTACAGGGGAACATCGCCTCTGGTCATAATCCTGAATGTGCCGGGATTCGCCGCAGTAGCCATGTAAATGTGAGTCGGGACAAGAAGAGCATAAACAAAAGCAGATATGCTGTGAAGAAGATGGAACAGATTCATCGAGCTTTTTGCCGCGGGCATCAACCACATCAATACACCGGAAACACCGATCAGGAGACCAAATATAATAAACATCAGGGTAGCTATTTTCTGTCCTGCATTGATTTTCCCCTGCGGTGGGGGATGCTTTTCTTTGGACAGGTAGCCACCCATCATTCCAAGCCATTCACTATCTTCCCTGCTCCACTTAAGCGATTCCGGAAGCCACTTTCCGAGTGCCAGGATAAGGGAAGCAAGGAAAATGATCCCTCCCCAGTTATGAATACTATGGGCCATATGGACGCCTCCGGAAATGGTATTCAGCCATCCAAGTTCCTTCTGATAGAGAAATCCAAGTCCTGTCAGGAGGAGGACGATACAGCTCAATGCCACTGACCAGTGAAGAATTCTCTCATACGCCGTTGTCTTCTGTATCATTTTATTCATTATTATTTACCTCCTTTCCCGGACTCGTCTTCAGGCTCAACATCTTTTGGCCCGACAGTTAAGTAATGAAACAGCGCACCTGCGGCGACCGCACCGAGACCGAGGACGGTGAAGGGTCTCAGAAAACTGTCAAAGACAGCCATCCCTGCATTATACGTTGGCTTTGGGAGGTTATACTCTTTGGGATCTGCCTTTAACGCAAACATGACACCAAGCCCGTCCAGATCATTCTCTCCATATATCTTGTACTCCGCGGTTTTCGCCATGCTGATGAGGTTATCCCGACGGCCGTATTTAATCGCCCCTGTTGGACACCCCTTCGCACAGGCGGTGGACATTCCGTTGGAGATTCTGTCAGCACAAAGGGTACACTTTGATATCTTGTCATTTTCATCGAATCTCGGGACATCAAAGGGACACCCTGCCAAACAGAGCTTGCACCCGATGCATTTTTCTTTATCATAGGCCACTGCCCCCTCTTTTGTCCTGAAGAATGCTCCCGGTGCTGGGCAGATATCCATACATCAGGCCTCTCCGCAGTGCATACAGGCACGTCTCACAAAGAGCCAGTCAATTCCTACATCTTTGTTTTTTTCAATGAAGTGTATCTGGTTATAAAGATTGGCCGTCAGGTTCGGAGGGTTCTCATACTCCCCGCTGTTCAATGTTTTGTCACCGGGAAGTTTATTCCACTGCTTGCAGGCGCTTTGACACCCCCGGCAGGCAATGCAGAGATCAGGAGTGACCATCAGCCCTTTTCTTTTTTTGACAACATCTGTACCGCTCATTCTTTCTTTTACATTCGCATTAGGCATACTATATCACCCCCCTTTACACCTTCTCTACATTGACCATAAAGGCCTTGGTTTCAGGAATCATTGTATTTGCATCTCCGATATTAGGCGTCAGCAGGTTTGCGCTGTCGCCTCCGCCTCCACCCTCGGGATACTGCCAGCCGAAACACCATGGCAGTCCCACCTGGTGTACTGTTTCGTTCATGATCTTCATTGGTTTAAACCTGGTAGTAACAACTGCGATTGCCCAGAGTTTTCCGCGCGCTGATGAAACGTTCACCTTTTCGCCGGCCTTGATACCCTTTTCCCGGGCAAGCTCCTTACTCATCTCCACAAATACCTGGGGCTGCATCTCAAGCTGCCACGGCTGGTGTCTCGTCATAACACCCGTCTGCCAGTGTTCCGTCACACGATAAGTTGTTGCAACATGTGGATAAGCAGGATCATTTGTCCTGAATACATCCTCGGGCAGCCCTTTGCCGTCTTTTGTATAGAAAAGCTTGACAGCGGGGTTTACTCTTGTCTTATGCAAAGGATTCGCCGCTATAGGAGATTCAAGTGGTTCGTAATGTTCAGGGAATGGACCGTCCGCCCTCCCGGGACCAAAAATATGCGCTACCCCATGGGGCTTCATGATAAAGGCGAGTCTTGTCTTTTCCCTGTTTGCCATTGGAGGCCAGCCCCCGTCAGGCACATCACCGATCCACTTGCTGCCGTTCCAGTAGACAATCGGGCGTTTCGGGTTTCTCGGTTTGCCGTTCTCGTCTACCGAGGCACGGTTGTAAATTATCCTCCTGTTTACAGGCCAGCACCATGACCATTCTGAGTAAAGGCCGAGACCTGTCGGATCTTTTTTTGACCTTCTGGCCATCATATTGCCCTTTTCAGTATAAGACTGACTGTACAGCCAGTTGCCTGATGAAGTCGAGCCGTCAGCCTGAAGGAAGCCAAAGCTTGGTACGAGTGTGCCTTTCTTGTAAAGTTTGCCCTTGACCTCCTTGTCCTCCATGAAATAGCCGTTAATTTCTTTAGCGATGGCATGCGGGTCAATCTTCTTGATCTTGCCTTTGAGGTCTTTGGGACCATAGTCCCAGGCAAGCTTCACTACTGGATCGGGATATGCTCCGGCATCCTTCTCATACAGTTTTTTCACACGCCAGAACAGCTCGTTCATTATCTCTGAATCAGGCAGCGCCTGTCCCGGGGGATCAACCGCCTTGTACCTCCACTGGGCCCATCTGCCCGAATTCGTAATGCTTCCCTCCTTTTCACATGAAGCAGCACAGGGGAGCTCAAAGACCTCTGTCTTGATGTCAGACGGGTTTACATCAGGGCCTTTCCAGAAAGAGCCTGTCTCATTGTCGAAGAGGTTGACGGTTACCATCCATTTCAGTTTGCCCATCGCCTTCCGTACTTTGCCCGCATTTGCGCCTGAACAGGCAGGATTCTGCCCCCATGCGAAGAACCCTTCGAAGTTTCCCCGGATCATTTGATCAAATATCATCAGCCATGATGCATTCTGTCCGTCATCGAGCTTGGGAAGCCAGCTGTAACCAAAGTCATTATCTTTTGTAGCAGCAGATCCATAATGAGCCTTCAGCAGACTGACTGAATATTTCGGATAGTTGCCCCACCAGTTGGCGCTGGACGCCTCCTTTGTTTTTGGAGTCCATTTATCATTGTACTCCTGCAATGTCTGCGTTGACGCCCTTGGTGTCTTTAGATATCCGGGCAGGATGTGGAAAAGAAGACCGTGGTCGGTTGAGCCCTGCACATTGCTTTCACCTCTCAGGGCATTCACCCCGCCTCCTGATACACCCATGTTGCCGAGCATGAGCTGTATCATAGCCATGGTCCTTATGATCTGTGTCCCGACAGTGTGCTGCGTCCAGCCCATGGCATACATGATGGTGGCTGCCCGGTCAGGCGTACCCGTTGAAGCATACGTCTTGTAAATCTCCGCCACCTTATCTTTCGGGGTGCCTGTAATCATCTCGACAGTATCAATGTCATAGCGGGACACATGCTTCTTCAGTAACTGAAACACCGTAAATGGATTTGTTAAACTTCTGTCCTTTAGCACAACGCCTTCAGCGTCCGTCTGGAATGACCATGCCTTTTTGTTGTACTTTCTGTTCTTTTCGTCGTAACCAGAGAAAACGCCATCGAGTTCACCCGGCATTTTAAAGTCTTCATTCACAAGGAACGAGCAATTTGTGTAGTTCTTGATGTAAAAATCATCGTAGAGTTTGTTGTCAATGATATACTTGAGCAGCCCATTCAAAAACACGATGTCCGCACCGGAACGAATCGGTGCATACATATCTGCTCTTGCGGATGTCCTTGTAAAACGCGGGTCAACACTTATAAGTTTGGCGCCTTTTTCCCGCGCCTTCATGACCCATTTAAAGCTGATGGGGTGATTCTCTGCAGCGTTACTTCCCATGATGAGGATGACATCTGAGTTTCTGATATCTATCCAGTGGTTTGTCATCGCACCGCGACCAAACGACTCTGCCAGAGCCGCTACAGTTGCGGAGTGTCATATTCGGGCCTGATGTTCAATATAAACAAGTCCGAGAGAGCGGAGCCATTTTTGATAGATATAGCATTCTTCGTTGTCAAGCGCTGCGCTTCCCACGGAAGCTATGCCGTCACAACGGTTTACTACCTGTCCTTTTTCATTCTTGACCGTAAACGTCCTGTCTCTCGACCCCTTTATCTTTTTGGCAATCTCATCAAGCGCCCAGTCCCACTCGACCTCTTTCCAGTCAGATGCTCCGGCTGCACGGTATCGGGGTTTTGTCAGTCTCGTCGGGTTGTTGATCAACTGATACACGGCCGCACCTTTTGAACAGAGCGTCCCTTCGTTTATAGGATGATCCGGGTCCCCCTCCGTGTTAATGACTTTACCGTTGCGGGAATGGACAATCATCCCGCATCCCACTGCACAGTAAGGGCAAATTGTCAGGGTTTCTTTTGCGTACCGGATCGGCAGTGAATGAGCATATGAACGGGCCGGCTGGAGATTGATTCCGAGGGTGCTTAATAGCAGGCCCCCCCCTGTGACCTTTAGAAAATTTCGCCTCGATACATCCATAAACTCTCCCCTCCTGTCAAGGTATTAATGGTTGATAGATTAGATGTATTTCATAGTCTACAACAAAGCCTCATTCCTGTAAACGATGTTTAATATATTCCATCCAGCGGGTCCACCCGACCCATGAATCACCGTGTACTTTCACATCCGGATATCCAAGGTACCGGAACAAAAACATACCGCCGCCTGCTGTGAAGTTGGTATTGCAGGTGACAATCACGGTCTTGTCCTTTGTAATACCGTAATTATTCAGTGTCCAGATAATCTCCTCGGGAGACTTAAGCTGGTCACCCTGCACATAAAAGGTGCCGAAAGGCACATTGATCGAACCGGGAATTCTTCCGGGACGTACTGCACGGGGATGTTTGCTCACACCCTTGGACTGATCAATTGTCCTGATATCAACGATGGCTACTCTGGGATTATCAAGGTTCCGTGCAACAAATTCATTGGAAGCTGCAAGTTCAGTCTGCACATTGAGTTCAAACTTCTTCGGACTTATGGATGGTTTCTCATCGGTAAGATCATATCCTGCATAATGCCAGGCCTCAAATCCTCCGTTCAGCATTGAAACATTCGTTGCACCCATATATTCAAGGACTGAAATGATCCAGCCGGCCAACACGTTGTTAGCGTGATACACAACGATATGGTCACTGGCTGTAATTCCGGCATTACCAAAGACTTCTGCCAGTTTTTCAGGAGGAAACAGCTTATAAGGTCTGTCAGCGTCCCATGATTCACGAAGCCCTGTGGCAGCCACATTGATTGCCCCCTTGATGTGTCCCTTATCATATGCGGCTGATCCACGAGTATCAACCACAACAAGCCCCTTCTTTCCGAGATTGCTCTGGAGCCATTCTGCAGTCACAAGCATGTTATGGCGGACCCCGCTGATGTCTATTTTAA
>Ga0255052_10003161_pt1 | contig 11561 bp, 10 predicted proteins | sample JV7_2_21_MG_FD_188632 | JGI IMG/M metagenome (GOLD analysis project Ga0255052, IMG submission 188632) | Seawater microbial communities from Jervis Inlet, British Columbia, Canada - JV7_2_21 | ecosystem: Environmental > Aquatic > Marine > Inlet | place: Canada: British Columbia | collected... | reverse complement strand
TTGCTTAGGTTGAATCGATGCTAGAGCCAGACTGCGTAACTGATGATATCCGGAGGGAACCGGTGACGCTTGTAGGTGTTCATCACTGAATTATCGATCAGTGGCGGTTAACTTGTCAGTACCCAGGGCACACATGTCTCTCAGAGCAAGAGCGATGGGTGTCCTGACTTATTCGCCTTCGGACGGCAGCAGTTCTATTCTATTGAAATACATCAGGTAATGATCCAGGGTGGCGGCGGGATAGATCCTCACCACGGCCCGACCGGCTCTCGTCACCTCAAGCTGGCCAATTCGTTCGGTTTTGTATTCGTACCAGCCTTCTGTGGATTGTACAGACCCCTCGATCCTCTCCTGACCCATCTCTACTACAAAGCGGGCATCTTCCCATCCGGGCCTGGCAGCATAGGTGATGTCGACATGATAAGTTCCCGGTGTGTTCATTTGGACATGCCACTCCACGAAATCATCGGTGGTCTGCATCTTCGAGATGTGAAAATGACCTGACTCTCCTCGTCTGTTGAATCGTTTCTGGGCGGCTCCGGAGGTGGAGGCGGACAGGTAGTCCAGAAGGACAGAGTCATCTTCGCTCTGCTCCACAACATAGGGGTCGATGTCAGGATTACCGTCGATCTCCAGCACAATCACTGAGTTGATCGCATCCGGCTGTTCTGCGGGTAAATCGATCGAGAGGCCGCCTGTTTCGGCCCGTTCCACACTGAGTGCCACTTCCGGATTCAAAAGCGAATAAGCTATTTCTACTTCGTTGTTCAGTCCGCTAAGACTCAGTCGTCCGTTCTCTGGCCAGTCGAAAACGTGCAGGAAGAGTCGGTTGCCCTCCCGTGTGCTGTAGCCCCACGGCAGATCGTAGGGGAACGGAGATGGCGATGTTCCATATATGCTCTCTGAGTTTTGTTGCATCCAGTCTCCGACTGCATTCAGGATCTCAACCGATGGATCGGGGATGATTCCCAGTCCTGTCGGGCCGACGTTCAACAGGTAGTTACCGCCTTTACTCACGATGGTAACCAAACGTCTGATCACCTCATCGGGTTTCTTCCAGTTGTTATCGTGTCGGCTGTAACCCCACGTCTCATTCAGAGTCTGCGGTGTTTCCCAGTATTCCTCGATGCCCCCGATCGGCATGCCGTTGTCTGTCATGCTCTGGTAATCGCCCAGGAGTTCCTTGTCGTAGTGGCCGACCCGGCCATTGACCAGGGTCCCCGGCTGCAGGTCGTGAACCAGATCGGCGAATTCCCGTCCCTGCTCCTGGGTATACATCCCCCGGTCGAACCAGACGACACCCAGGGGACCGTACTCGGTCAATAGTTCCGTCAGCTGAGGGATGGCCTTTTCGTCGAGGTAGCTGCGAAACAGTTCCGGATGATCCATTGTATCCAGATTGGTTTGCGATGAATCGAAGTCCCAGAAATTTCCATAGGCGTGAGGGTGCTCCCAATCCTCCCGATGGGAATAGTAGACGCCAAACTTGATGCCGGCCTCGGCACAGGCTTCCGACAGCTCTCGTATGGGGTCGCGATTGAAAGGTGTGTAGTCAACGATGTTGTAATCGCTGACCCTGGAATCATACATGGCAAAGCCGTCGTGATGTTTGGACGTGATGATGATGTACTTCATGCCGGTCTTCTTGGCCAGCGACACCCATTCCCGGGCATCGAACTCGGTTGGGTTGAATGTGGCCGCGATCGTCCGGTATTCCTCCACGGGAATTTGGAACCGCTGCATGATCCACTCCGCTATGTCCCCCTGTTCAATTCGGCGCCCTTTCCATTCCCCGGCGAGTACGGAATAGGGTCCCCAATGAATGAACATCCCGAACTTGCCGTCTACGAACCAGGCTGGAATATCGTGCGCCTGTTCCCTGCTAACTGTCTCTTGTTGGGGGTCCGGTGCGCATGAGACGAGGAGAAAGCAGAACAAAAGGAAGAGTGTCCTTACAGCTTGAATGGGATTGATCACAGTGGATCTCCATAGATTGAATTATGTGTGTCCACCTGGCCTGTCCGTCGTCAAGCTAATGGAACAGACGTAGCGATTAGCCAATGGAGAGTTTTGTTCCCCGTTGTCATGTCACGCGGTGTGCCGTTGAAAGTGCAGACGACGTTTCGCGAGGATTCTTTTCTGGTGATTGCGCTCAATCTCCGCCACTCGATAAGTGTTTCGACAATTCGAAAATATTCGGCACATCCTGCCACTTGCTGTCGATGCCCTCTGCTTTTTTCTGAAATTTCTCCATAAGCTGCTCCCACTCAACAACCTTGGGATTGAGACTGTCCTGAATTGATTTGTCGTTAAAACTGAATGTGTCTGAAACCGTCATGACCATGATCAACTGCAGTCCGGAACGATAAATCTGCATGTCCAGAATGCCTGCTTCCCGAATGCTGTCGATCACTTCAGGCCAAACACTCCCTGGCTTGTGATATTCCTCGTACTCACGGATCAGCTCATCGTCTTCTCTGAGAGTCAGCGTCAGGCAGTATTGTCGAGGAGTACTCACGCTTGATGAACGCCGTGCGCCCGATAGCCAAAGGTCGCAATTACGACGAAACAGACGAGTGGTAGCAAGAACGACGTCTTAACTGACGGAATATCACCAATGATGGAGCCCGCATCGATAAGCGCCCCCTGCATTGGCGGCATCAGCGCCCCACCGACGATGGCCATGATCAGTCCGGCCGAGGCGAGACTCGCTTCATCGCCCATACCCTTTAATGCAATTCCGTAAATGGTCGGGAACATCAGAGACATGCACGCCGATATTCCGATGAGACTGTATAATCCGGCGTATCCATTCAGGAAAATTGCGCCGAGCGTCAACACGGTGCCGCCGCTGGCCAGTATCATCAGCAGTCGACCCGGGCGTATGAAGCCAAGCAGGAATGTGCAGATAAATCGACTGCCCAGAAAAATCACCATTGCGACAATGTTATAACCCTGCGCTTCGGCCGCGGTCAGCCCAATCGCCGTCATGCCGTAGTGAATAACGAAGGTCCAGACCATAATTTGCGCACCGACGTAGAACGCCTGCGCTACGACGCCTTCAACGTAGCATTTGTTTCGAATCAATCGTCCAAACGTGTCTTTCAGTTCGCGCATCGTCAGCGGATGATCGTGCGTCATCGTCTTGGGCAATTTGCTGAACAAATAGACGAAGAAAAGGACTGTCACGATCACAGCTATTGCAACATAGGGGCCACGAACGGTCACGAGATCAGCAGCTTGCATTGCCTGATGCGCCGCCGGTTCATTAACTGCGAAATCGCTTAGAGCCTGCGTCAGGTGGCCGTCAACGACAGACGGCAACATATCGTTGTACTCGGGATGCGCAAGTCGTTGTTCGTTGCGAAATGCTTCGACCTGCAATTGATTCAAGATGACGCTGGAGGCGATGAACATGCCGGTCAGCGACCCGATAGGATTAAAGGCCTGTGCCAGATTCAATCGTCGCGTCGCAGTATCCGGATGTCCCATCGACAGGATGTAGGGATTGGCCGTGACTTCGAGCAGTGCAAGACCGCAGGTGAGGACGCACAAAGCTGCGAGGAAGAAATAGAACTCCTGGTAGATGCTCGCCGGCACAAACAGTGACGCACCGATCGCGTACAGACCCAGGCCCAGCAAGATGCCCGACTTGTAACTGTAGCTGCGAATGAATATCGCTGCGGGAATCGCCATGATTCCGTAGCCGAGATAAAAAGCGAACTGCACCATGCTGCTCTGGGTATTGGAGATCAGGAAGATGTCCTTGAACGCCTTCACCAGCGGATTGGTTACATCGTTAGCGAATCCCCACAATGGAAACAAAATCGCCACGAGAATAAAGGGAAGCACCATGTCTCTGGTGAGGATTTTGGGCCTGGACGCTGATTCTGTCGTCGTCATTTACATTCAGCTCCATACATTAGTGACCGAGCCCTGCGGTAATTTCTTGAGCTGTCTTCTTAATCGCCTTTTGCGCTGCATCGATTTTTACCGGGTGCGAGCCATCGAGGAAAGCGAGAAAAGGAACGACCAAAGCAGCAGCGATCCTCCCCGCATGATCAAATACCGGGTAGCCGATATCTTGCACACCGTGAATTTGTGCACTGGGATTACACTCAAAGCCATCACTACGAATTCGTTCAACGATTCTTTTCAGCGCTAAATTTGACGGCTGTCGGTGTGCCGAAGGAATCGCTTGCAGCATCTCCTCGCGATCCGTGTCATCAGCGAATGCCAGGAGAATGTGACCAGAGCAGGAATCGTACAAGGGCGCCTCCGCGCCAAGACGAACACTGAGCACACGTGCGGAAGGCGCGTCTTGTTGAACCACTACATGCCCCTTGCCCGCATAGTAAATGACCAGGTGACATGACTGGCCGATGTCCTGAGATAATTGCTTCATCAGCGGCGCGGCGACCAGGTTCAAGCGTCTTACCGGGCCGAGACCATGAGCAATTTCGAACAACTTCAATGTCAATTCGTAGCGTTCCGAATCCGCCTGGTACGCAACGTAACCACGCTGCTGCAGCACAACCAGCATTCGAAAGAGCTGCCCCATGGGTCGTCCCAGCCGCTCGGAAATGTCCGCAGACGTCAGTCCTTTTGGCTCTTTCGCGAGCGCCTCTACGATGTCCAGACCTTTCTCAAGGGCTGGCGCGGAGTACTCCTTACGTTTCCTCGTGGAGCTGTTGCTCTCTGACATGCCTCATCCCAGTTGCCAATGGTCTCGGACTTTAGTTGACTAAAATGCATTTGTAAAATACGGTTGCATATATACAGTTCTCTGGTTTCATAATTGAGCAACAAAATCACCAACCTGTCTGCGATGGACATCCGCTTCCCGACTTCCGAGAGTCTGGACGGATCGGATGCGACCAATAAAGACCCGGACTACTCTGCTGCGTATATCGTTGTTGAGACGGAGCAAGGCAATACTGGCTATGGCCTGATCTTTACGATCGGTCGCGGTAACGATATTTGCTGCACGGCAGTTGAAAGCATGCGCCACCTGGTGATTGGAACTGACCTCGAAGACATCTCTGCGAATATCGGCGACTTCTACAACAAACTGAGATCAGACAGCCAGCTAAGATGGCTGGGACCCGAGAAAGGCGTCATTCATATGGCCGCCGGGGGCATCATGAACGCGGTCTGGGATTTGTGGGCTCGCAGCGTTGGCAAACCCATTTGGCGATTGCTTGCGGACATGACACCAGAGCAATTCGTCGACTGCCTGGACTTCCGTTACATCAGTGACGCATTGACCCGTGACGAAGCACTCGAAATCGTCAGCCAGAACCAGGCCACAAAAGAGCAGCGAATTCGAGAACTGGAACAGAACGGCTACCCGGCCTACACCACCTCAGCGGGCTGGTTGGGCTACAGCGATGAAAAACTGCAGCGCCTTTGTCGCGAAGCGATCAACGCTGGATTTGAGCACGTAAAGCTCAAGGTAGGCGAGTCGGTCGAAGACGACGTCAGACGCTGCAAGATCGCACGAGAGACCATTGGTGCTGACGTAAAACTGATGATAGATGCAAACCAGGCCTGGGAAGTCGATCAGGCAATCGACTGGATGCAGCATCTAATGCCGTTCGACCCCTGGTTTATCGAAGAACCGACCAGTCCCGACGATATTTTTGGCCACAAGAAGATTCGCGAGAATATTGGCGACATAAAAGTGGCAACCGGTGAGCACTGTCAAAACCGAATTCTGTTCAAGCAATTCATCGCAAACGATGCGATTGATATCGTGCAAATCGATGCCTGTCGCCTGGGTGGTCTGAATGAAATCCTGACCGTTTACATGCTCGCTGCGAAATACGGCAGGCCGGTCTGTCCGCATGCCGGCGGGGTTGGCCTCTGCGAGTATGTGCAACACCTGTCGATGATCGACTATGTGCAAATATCCGGTGACATCGGCGACAGGGTGATTGAATACGTCGATCATCTTCACGAACATTTCAATGACCCGTGCGAAATGCGCGACGGCGCCTACCAGGTTCCACGCCAACCCGGCTTTAGTGTCAAAATGCATGAAGACTCGCTAAAGCGATTTGAATACCCGAACGGCGCTGAATGGCAAGAACGAATCAACAAGAAAATCGCCTGATTAGACCTGGCCCAAACAATGAGCAGCTTCCAAGAAAATCAGATAGGAAATACTGAACTGGCGATAGATGCGCTGGGTTTCGGCTGTGCATCACTCGGCAATCTGTATCACGAGGTTAGCGATGGAGATGCGGCAGATATTCTGACGACCGCCTGGACCAACGGCTTTCGCTATTTCGATACCGCTCCTCATTACGGCCAGGGCCTTAGTGAGCGCCGCGTCGGCGACGCGCTGCGTGGATCGAGCGATTACGTTTTGTCCACCAAAGTCGGTCGACTGCTACGCCCGGCCGGCTATGCCGCGACGCGTCATGGATTCATTTCGCCCATGCCGTTCGACATCGAATACGACTACAGCTACGACGGCGTCATACGCTCCTTCGAAGACAGCCTGCAACGGCTGGGTCTCGATCGCATCGATATCCTGTTCATGCACGATATTGGCCCTGTGACTCATGGCGATGACAATGATCGCCTGTTCTCTATCGCCATGGACGGTGGCTACCGGGCAATGGACGAATTGCGCCAGAGCGGACGAGTGAGTGCGATCGGATTGGGCGTTAACGAATACGAAGTCTGCGAACATGCGCTGGAGTATGGCGACTGGGATTGCTTCCTGCTCGCTGGCCGATACACGCTACTGGAGCAGAAGGCCCTGGATACATTTCTACCGAAATGCATCGACAGAAACTGCTCCATCGTCATTGGTGGTGCCTATAACTCCGGCATCCTGGCGACAGGTGTTAGTGGCAAGGGGCCGTGGAATTACGACTACGGCCCTGCACCCGACGACGTCGTCAGGAAAGTGGCCGCCATAGAAGGTCTTTGCGCCGAGTTTTCCATTCCGATGGCCGCAGCCGCGCTGCAGTTCCCTCTCGCACACGCTGCTGTCGCCTCGGTAATTCCCGGCATTGGCAACGTTCGACGAATCCAACAGACTTTGGATTTGTTCGAGACCGACATTTCGGACGAATTCTGGAGTGCTTTGTCGGAGCAAGGATTGATTCGGGATGGCGCACCAACTCCGGCCGGCAGCAGCGGCGAGTAATCTTATGCGTATTGATGGCCATCAGCATTTTTGGACGACACGGCGCGACGACTACGGCTGGCTAACGCCCGACCTTGAGACTCTGTACAGAGATTTCACACCGGACGACCTCCAACCGCTATTGGATCGAGCTGGCGTTGACCACACCGTATTGGTACAAGCGGCTGCGACGACTGACGAAACACGATATCTGTTGGGAATCGCCGAGCATCATTCAATGGTTGCGGGCGTCGTGGGTTGGGTCGATATGGATTCACCGACTGAAGCTTTCGAAGCGCTGGATGAGTTCGTACAACACCCGAAGTTTGTCGGTGTTCGACCGATGATCCAGGACATTGAGGACCCTGCATGGATCGATCGGCCGGAGCTCAAGATCGTCCTCGAGGCCCTGGTCCGGAGCAATGTGTGTTTTGATGCGTTGGTTCGATCAGTGCACCTCCCATTCCTGTTGAATTGTCTGACTCGTCATCCGGATTTGCGTGTCGTAATAGACCACGGTGCCAAACCCAACATAGCCGCGGGCGAATGGCAGCCCTGGACCGACAGCATCGCAGCGATTGCTAATCGAACACCCGCGTACTGCAAGGTTTCCGGCCTGATCACCGAGGCCGATAGGTCACAGACCTACGACGATGTGATGCCTTATCTCGATTATTTGCTCGACATGTTCGGCCCCGAACGCCTCATTTGGGGCAGTGATTGGCCGGTACTCAATCTTGCCGGTGATTATGAACACTGGCACGCCGCTTCGACGAATCGACTCAAGCAACTCGCAGTACAAGACCAGGAAAATATTCTGGGTCGCAACGCGATCCGGTTCTACGGGCTTCCAACCGGGACGGGCCAATGACGAAGCGATACGAAAACAAAACGGCGCTGGTAACCGGTGGCGGCAGCGGCATCGGCAAGAGCATTTGCAAACGCCTGGCCAGTGAAGGTGCGCATGTACTGAATTTTGACCTTAACCTCGAGTCGGCGGAATCCGTCGTCAATGAGATAAATGAAGCCGGTGGTAATGCCACGGCCTTTGCATGCGACGTAGCGGACCACAGCGGCGTTGAGGAAGTCGTGAGCAGCATCCTGGCAACCACAGACATCGACGTGTTGGTGAACAATGCCGGAATTGCTCACGTCGGCAATCTCGAAAGCACCAGCGAGGCGGATCTTGACCGCCTGCTTTCCGTCAATGTAAAAGGCGTCTACAACATGCTGGCCGCTGTAGTTCCCGCAATGAAGAAACGCCGCAGCGGTGCGATCCTCAATATGGCTTCCGTCGCATCGTCCGTTGGTATCGCCGATCGCTTTGCCTACTCAACCACCAAGGGCGCCGTGCTGACGATGACCTACTCTGTCGCCAAGGACTATGTGGACTACGGCATTCGCTGCAACTCTGTTGCACCGGGGCGCGTTCACACGCCCTTTGTCGACAAGTATCTCGAAGACAATTACCCGGACAACCGTGACGAGATGTTCGACAAACTCTCGAAAACACAGCCCATCGGCCGCATGGGAACACCGGATGAGATTGCCGCCCTGGTGGCCTATCTCTGTTCAGATGAAGCGGCTTTCGTTACGGGATCGAACTTCCCGATCGATGGCGGCTTCGTTACTTTGAATAATTAATCTGGACCAGACAATGAAACTACTTCGCTACGGCCCGGTTGGACAAGAAAAGCCCGGATTACTGGACAAAGAGGGAAATATTCGTAGCCTGGCTGATCACATTTCCGATATCGACGGAAGCACACTATCTGACGAGAACGTCGCGACACTGCGTCAACTGGACACCAATGATCTGCCACTCGTGGACGAGGACATGCGACTCGGTCCATGCGTCGGCGACGTCGGTAAGTTCCTTTGCATCGGGCTCAACTACTCCGATCACGCGGCCGAATCAGGCATACCCGTTCCGACGGAACCGGAGGTCTTCACCAAGGCGATAAGTGCGATTTGTGGTCCTGACGACGACATCATTCAACCACTGAACAGCGACAAGCTGGATTGGGAGGTCGAATTGGCGATTGTCATCGGTAAACACACATCGTATGTATCCGAGGAAGAAGCGGCGGACCATATTGCCGGCTATTGCGTCTGCAACGACGTATCTGAGCGCGCATTCCAACTCGAGAGAGGCAGTCAGTGGGACAAGGGCAAGGGTTGTGACACGTTCGGGCCCATCGGCCCCTGGCTGGTCACGAGAGATGAGGTAGAAGATCCGGGCGATCTCGACATGTGGCTCGAGGTGAATGGCCATCGCTATCAGGACGGCAATACCCGGACAATGATCTTCAGTCCGGCCTTCATCGTGAGCTACTTAAGTCAGTTCATGAGCCTGCAACCGGGAGATGTCATCTCTTCGGGTACGCCACCCGGCGTTGGTCTGGGGCAGAAGCCGCCGGTCTACCTGGCGGTTGGAGACAAGATTAAACTGGGGATCGATGGTCTGGGTAAACAGAGTCAGACCGTCGTTGCGTTAAATAGATAATGAGCAAGATAAAAAAGCAATTCAATTTCCAGAGGAAGAGTCAAATGCGGTCAGCAACCTACATCCTGCTCATCAGCACCTGTCTGTGGCGAATTAGTACTCAAGCGGCGACAGGCAGGTGATACAGGCCTCGGCATTGACTACGCCAGCGGTAGGAATGCAGATCTGCGACTTGTGATCGTGTCTTCCCGGTTCTTTCACTCGGTGTGTCGCCGTCCAACGCGTAATGGCATCGCTGGTCGTTGTAGAAATCCTTGAAGCTAAATAGTTTGTTCTCCAAGTCGCGAGCATTCCAAAACGGTACGAGGTCGAGGTACTCTCGCCTGATTGTCCCGATGAGCCGTTCCACAAATGGATGCGAAACAGGTAAGTGGGGCACGGTCTTCACTTCCGTAACCTCAAGTATTCGAAGATTAGCCCTCCACCGCTGGAATCTGAACAGGGGATCATTATCACTGCTGATATATTTCGGCGATCCAGCTCCACAGACTGCGTGGTTGAACATTCGGCACAGCGATGGTCCGTCGACGGTCCCAGCCTGTACACCGAAGCCAATGATGCGGCGCGTGAATTGATCCATGACGACGAGTACCCAATGGCTCTTGAGAATGAGGGATTCGCAGCGGAACAGATCGATGCTCCACAGGCTGTCTTTTGTATGACCGAGTACTGTTAGCCAGGAAGGCCCGAATGCCCTAGGATCGGGACGATAGTGCTTTGCCAAAACGCTTCGTATCACGTCCTTATCGATCTCGAGCCCAAACACAAGACAGAGTTGTTGTGCGATCCGACGGCAGTCCCAGCTTGGATTCCGTCTCTTGGTCTCGACAATGGCTGCGACAAGCTCCGGTGACGGTCCCTTGGGACCGGGTTTGCCGTACCGTTTCGGTGAGAATAGTTGTCGGTATTTGCGTTTCACTAATGCCGCGTGGAAAGCGAGGAGGGTGGAAGGTTTCAGTACGACGGCAATGCGCTGCAACCGGCCCGGACGGATAACAAGTGTACACAGCCCGGCAATGACGCGATCCATCGGACGGAGGTTGGATGCGCGCTCACGGCCCCGATTCAGGATCACCATTTGGTGTTTCATGAGCAGTGATTCTGCGACTACTGCACGTGCACCGCCTGGGCGCATCAATCTCGCGATAGTGACTAGAAAGTGGATGAATAAGATGGCCAGATCACGCATTACGCCACAATCGTATCAATCAGTGCCAGCATGACAAGACATGGATTTTGCACGGATTTATGCGACGAAATAGGAATTCGCCACACACAGGTACAGGCGTGTGAGATTGTCCCCGATAGTACGTATTGCAGGGTACTGACAAATTAACATCCAGGTTTGAGCTATTTTCCAATATTGCTCTAGTTATACGGCTGCCGCGCATTTCCAAGACGCAAAGGCGCGTTGTCTGAAAAATCGATAGTGCTTGGCCGATGTCAAATGCCGGCCCAGATTGAAAAGATTGTAGACAGCAGCGTGCGTGCTCAGAAACCGTTGGGCCTGATGCGTTGACTTGAAGCGCCGCATGCCTCGCTCCCTAACTCTGGTTGGCTGATGTGAAAGCTCGGCTCGATTATTGGCGTATTGGGAGGTGTCATGGGTCGTATCCGGGATCAGTTCGCGGTGAGCGACACCGTAACTCCTCAACTTGTCGGTGACGATTCGTCTGGGTTCACTGCCACTCGTTCGTAGCAACCGCTTGAAGAAATGCTTTGCTGCCTTTCCGTCCCTGCGGCGCTGTAGCGATACATCCGCAACCTCGCCGTCCTGGTCAATTGCCCGCCAAAGATAGCGTTGCCTGCCCTGAATCTTGACGAAGACTTCGTCAATAAAGAAAGTATCGCCGTAACCTTGGTGCCGGCGCCGAAGTCGCCTCGCATACTTCGGGCCGAATTTGATACACCATA
>Ga0255052_10003160_pt1 | contig 11563 bp, 11 predicted proteins | sample JV7_2_21_MG_FD_188632 | JGI IMG/M metagenome (GOLD analysis project Ga0255052, IMG submission 188632) | Seawater microbial communities from Jervis Inlet, British Columbia, Canada - JV7_2_21 | ecosystem: Environmental > Aquatic > Marine > Inlet | place: Canada: British Columbia | collected... | reverse complement strand
TACCGTTGCTGGATCACGCGGACGCCATACGATGAAGCCAAGTACCTCAAGACATTACAGGAACGCGGATCACCCTTGCTCAAAACGGCACAAACTGCTTGACTGAGTGACTCAGGGCGTGAAGCAGACTTTGCTCGATGGCGATATCGAAGTGGGCAGATTCTTCGAAAAAAGCGAAACATTGATAAATTGCCACTAGCGATTCCCAAATCCCAAGTATTGGAGATAAATGATGCGTTACGTATTTGAATCAACGCCGATGCGAATTATTTTCGCGACGATTGCTTTGCTTGCTGGTTCCTGTTCCGCTGCCGATACCAAACCCAACATTTTGCTCATTGTAGTCGACGATATGGGCTACTCTGATATCGCGCCTTTCGGCGGAGAGATCGATACGCCGAACATAAGCACCCTGGCCGAGTCCGGCATGCTGTTTACGGACTTTCACACTGCGCCGACGTGCTCGCCTACTCGCTCGATGTTACTCAGTGGAACAGACAATCACCTGGCCGGCATGGGGTCTATGGGTGAAACGCTCACGGCCAACCAAATAGGGCAGCCGGGTTACGAGGGGCATTTAAATGATCGAGTTGTAAGCATCCCAACCCTGTTGCGAGACTCAGGTTATTACACGGCCATGTCCGGGAAATGGCACCTGGGTGAAGACATTGAACAAGACCCATCTCGTCGCGGATTCCAGAACGTGTACACAATGCTCACCGGCGGCACCAGCCATTTTGACGATGAATGGATGATGTATGCGAATTACGCGCCGATCTATCGAGAGAACGGCGTTCGGGTGCACGTGCCTGACGGCTTTTACTCATCGGAGTTCTATACGAGCAAGCTAATTGAGTATTTAGACGAGCGACCGGCAGACCAACCGTTTTTTGGTTATCTCTCGTTTACAGCTCCGCACGATCCACTGCATGCACCGGAAGACTGGGTGGACCGGTATAAAGGGAATTATGACGCTGGATACGATGCGCTTCGCGAATCCCGTCTAAAGCGGATGAAGGAACTAAACTTGTTATCCGCGGATGCTAAGGCGGCTCCAAGACTTTCGGCGATACCTGCGTGGGAGGACTTGCCAGACGAGCAAAAGAAGACTGAAGCACGAAGAATGGAAGTCTACGCTGCCATGATCGCAAATATTGATCATCAGTTGGGGCGATTGTTCGGGCATCTAAAAGAGATCAACCAGTGGGAGAACACGGTGGTCATATTTTTGTCTGACAACGGGGCAAATGGATTGCGAATGCACCAGTACCCCGACACTGACAAAGCTTGGGTAAACCGAAACTCCGACAACCGATTTGAGAACCTTGGTCGCCAGTATTCACGAATGGCAGCCGGACCCGCCTGGGCACAAGCCAGCATGACGCCGTATCGCCTGTTCAAAACAACCATGGCCGAGGGAGGCATTCGCTCGCCGCTAATAATCGCTGGACCGGGCGTTATGAAACCAGGTTCGACAAGTAATGCTTTTTCCCACGTTATGGACATTGCCGCAACGATTCTGGATGCGTCTCAGACAACGCACCCTGGCAGCTCCTACAAAGGCCGTAAAGTCGAGCCTCTTCGAGGCATGTCCATGACAAATGTGCTCAGCGGGAATGCAAGCACCGTTCATAAGAATGATGCCGCCGCGAGTTGGGAGATGTTCGGAATGCGTGCCGTTCGACAAGGCGACTACAAGTTGCTTTGGCTGATTGAGCCCTTTGGCCCCGACCATTGGCAGCTCTTTAACCTTGCGAACGACCCGGGTGAAACGATTGACTTGTCTGCGAAAATGCCGGATCTCCGTAGCGATATGATTGAAATATGGAATAGCTACTCGCAAGAGACAGGCGTAATTTTGCCATCAAAGAACGTATTTACTCAGTGAGAACATAACTACCGCCGATGCGGTAGAAACCATTCTTGGCAGTTGTCTAATTGCGTTGCAATGGTCCGCTAATGGCCGTTTTCTGTCCTTCGTATTACTGATTTGGATTGAGGTTGAACGACCGCTTTCAGGAAAAGCGGTCGTTTGGAGCCGAGTAATTCTGACGCTAGCTGTACGGTTGGGTCTGAGTTACTACACCTAGCCGAATTGTTCGTAGGATTCTGTTTCTTCGATTTGTTCAAGAAGGTTTATAGCGACGCCGACAAAGTCCGTGTCGGTGATAATGCCGTGGAGTTTGCCGCTTTTGATCACGGGCAGACATCCAATGCGATGTTTTTCGAGAAACAACGCCGCCTGTCTCATACTGACGCGTTCGTCGACGGTCGCAACATCCGTGACCATGATGTCTTTTATGAAGATGTCCCTTGCGTGCAGGCGATTGTCGGGATCGCGAAGAATGGAATCGGTCGCCGCAAGTACATTTGTCAGTGTTACGAGACCAACGAGCTTTTTGTCCCCGTCCACGACAGGCAAGTGATGAATATGATTGTCGTGCATCAGTGCGCGCGCCGTTTCCAGATTCTCGGTCGGTCGGACTGTGATCACGTCTGTCGTCATGATTGTATCAATGCTCATCATCGCTCTGGTCCGCTACGGGCTCTCTTTACAGTGTAGCCAGCCAATCAAATTGCACCATTACGAGAAACACCTATCTGTGAGGGCCGGAAAGCCACCACTCTTCGGAAATTCCGTATGCCTGAGGAAAGCGATTGGTATAAACTTACAAGAGAGTCAGCGGTGCAGGGACCCATCCTGCAATAATTAAAAAGGCCTCCACCGGTTTGCCGATTTCAACGCCAAAAACCATCTCACCGGCAATGCTCTATTGGCTGGTTTTCAAACCAACGCAGGCATTCGACGTGCTGTCGAATACACGTCCGACGGCAAATGCTGTCTTTTTCAGGCTGGTTATCTGGCTGGCGGCAATACCGCCGGTACTCGCATACATTGGCGGCTCAAAATTCGGCTGGCGACTCGGTGCTGCGGAGCCACTTTTCCTGGGCCAGGACGTGTTGGCCAAGATCAGCATTGCCTATTTCGCCGCGCTGCTCTTCGGATTCGTCAGTTCAGCGGTGATCGCAAAGTGGATGGCGGCAACCTATGGCGCCCGACTTTCACTCGGCATTCACTACGCCGTGATTACCATCGTAGGGGCGCCGCTTGTCGTCGGCAGCATCATTCATCTGTATCCGGACATGTTCATCAATGTTCTGGTGCTGGTCCCGGCCCTGATCTGGAGTATGTATCTCTTATATAAGGGTCTGCCCATCGTCCTGCGGATAAGCCCCGAGCGCGGTATGTTGATGGCATCATCGCTGATCGGCTACCTGCTCGTTGCCTTTGTCTGCTTGCTCGGTGTAATGGTCGTTCTGTGGGGCCGTGGCTTCGGCCCGGCAGTCGGGATATAGCGGTGTCGGAGGTAAACACGGATAACGAGTATTACCACGACCGCGTCGTCAAGATGCTGGTCATGTGCTCGATCCTGTGGGCCGTGGCAGCCATGGCGGCGGGCGTTTACGTCGCAGCGGAACTCGTCTGGCCGACCATTGATTTTGGTCAGCCCTGGTTATCGTTCGGCAGGCTGCGCACGCTTCATACCAACGGCATCGTATTCGGGTTCGGCGTATCTGCACTGATGGGCACGGCGTTCTACAGTGTGCAGCGAACCTGCCATGTACCGTTATTTTTGCCGAAGCTTGCCTGGTTTACCGCGATCGCCTGGCAACTCGGCGTGCTGCTCGGCGGCTTGTCCTTGCTCGCTGGAATGAATGCGGGCAAGGAATACGCAGAGCTCGAATGGCCGTTCGATATTGCCATTACGATCGTGTGGGTGTGTTTCGCGATCGTGTTTTTCGGCACGATCGGCCATCGCAGGATCAAGCCGATCTATGTGTCGAACTGGTTCTACGGCGGACTGATCATCGTAATTGCAATGCTGCACATCGGAAACAGCCTTGCGATGCCGGCAACGCTCTTCAAATCGTATTCGCTGTTTGCCGGTGCACAGGACGCGATCCTTCAATGGTGGTACGGGCATAACGCGGTCGGATTTCTGTTGACCGGCGGCTTCCTCGGCATGATGTACTATTTTCTGCCGAAGCAGGCCGAGCGCCCGATCTGGAGCTACAGGCTCTCGATCATTGCGTTCTGGGCATTTACTTACAGCTATATCTGGGCAGGGCCGCATCACCTGCATTTCAACTCGATTCCCGACTGGGTTCAGTCGCTCGGTATGGTCATGAGTCTGATTCTTCTTGCACCGTCCTGGGCCACGATGATCAACGGCATCATGACGGTCAGCGGTGCCTGGCAGAAGTTGCGTACCGACCCGGCACTGAAGTTCATCGTGCTGTCACTCGCGTTCTACGGCCTCGCAACTTTCGAGGGGCCGATGATGGCGATCAAGAGTGTCAATGTCGTTAGTCATTTCACGGACTGGACGATCGGTCACGTTCACTCCGGCGCCCTGGGCTGGAATGCACTGATAACCTTTGGCACGTTCTATTATCTCGTGCCAAGACTCGTCGGCAGAGAGCTGCACAGCGTCAAACTCGCGAATATCCATTTCTGGCTGGCGCTGGCCGGCACCATGTTGTACATACTCGCGATGTGGGGCGCCGGCGTATCGCAAGGGCTCCTCTGGCTCAGTCTGGATGAATTCGGCGAGCTGCGGTACAGCTTCCGGGACATCATGGCCAGCATGCCGCCGTATTACCTGCTGAGACTCTTCGCCGGTCTGATATTCCTGAGCGGCACCATTCTGATGGCATTCAACCTGTTCAAGACGATTTCGGGAGCGAAGACAATACAGGTGAGGCCACCGGCCGTTCATGGTGCAGGAGTTTCATCATGAGCGGTTTAGGACTGCACAAAAAGCTTGAAGAGAATACGGGATTGCTGATATTTGGCATTCTTTTCGTTTCCTCGATCGGCGGACTCGTGCAGGTGTTACCGAGCCTGTTTCAGGAATCTCTCGAGACCGCGACTGAAAATACGACTGTGTATTCGCCGCTCGAATTAATGGGGCGCGATATCTATATTCGCGAGGCCTGCAGCGTTTGCCACTCACAACAGATACGACCGCTTCTTGCCGAAGTCGAACGCTATGGTCCGTATTCGCGTGCGGGCGAATTCGTTTACGACAGACCGTTTCTCTGGGGCTCGAAGCGCACCGGACCGGATTTACATCGTATCGGCGGAAAGTATTCGGACGAATGGCATCGCCTGCACATGACCAACCCGCGTGACGTCGTGCCCAAGTCCATCATGCCTGCATACCCCTGGCTCGGAAATCGCGAGGCAAATGCCCGCGGCGATATCGGAAAACGATTGACCGCGCTGCAAAAACTCGGTCACCCATACAGTGACGAGGACATTGCCAACTCTACCGCCGCAGTCGAAGGCAAAACGGAGCTGGATGCGCTGATTTCCTATCTGCAAAAGCTGGGTACTGCGTACGGACACGGAGACAAGCCATGACCTACTTCCTGTTTGCGGGCGACATGTTGGTCATGGCATTCATGGTGGGACTGGTGATCTGGGTATTCATGCGATCGTCGGATGAGTCAATCGACGAGGCCGCCCGTATTCCTCTGGAGGACGAACAAAACCGTGGCTGACATGCCCTCAGATTTCTGGAGCGGCTGGATCGCTGTCATCACGCTGGTCAGCCTGGCCGGGCTCGCCTGGTTGCTCTTCAGTATCTATTTTTCTTCCGGCGCCCAAAAAGAGAGCGAGGCTCACGTATGGGATGAGACGCTTGAAGAAGGTTCCAACCCGGCACCGATGTGGTGGTTCTGGCTGATCCTGTCTGCGATGGTGTTCTCGGTTGTCTACCTGATGCTGTATCCGGGGCTCGGCAGCTACAGTGGAATGCTGAAATGGTCACAAGGTGGGCGCCTAAACGAAAGTTTTGTTTCTTACGGTGAGCGCTTTGGCGCTGTTCGCGAGGAAATTGCCAGCGCCTCCCTGGAAACACTGCAAGAGGACGAGGCGATCATGGCTTCGGCCCGCCGTATCTTCGACAGGAAATGCGGGATCTGTCATGGCGCCGACGCCAGCGGGCAAGTGTCCCGTTTTCCCGATTTGACCGACGCCGAATGGCAATGGGGAGGCGACTCGGCACATATCGAGCAGACCATACGTGGAGGCCGGCAGGCGCAAATGGTCGGCTGGAAGAATGCGCTGGGAGATGACGGTGTCGACGAGGTTGCCCACTATGTGCGCGGGCTAGGCGACAGCAGTGAGGTGCATGACGTATCGAAGGGGAAAGCGATCTACCAGCAGTTTTGTATCGCCTGTCATGGTCCGACTGGCGAGGGCGATGTAACAGTCGGCGCACCCAGTCTGACGGACAATGTCTGGCTATACGGCAGCAGCCGGGAAGACATCGCGGAATCTGTTGCCTTCGGAAGAAACGGCTTCATGCCGGCATTCGAGGAACGCCTCGACGACACGCAAATCAGAATGCTGGTTGCGTGGCTGACGCGCCATTAAAGGATCTATTTTCGATCAAGGTCGAGCACGATCTTGCCGATGTGCTCGCCGCTTTCCATCAGCGCATGGGCCTTGGCGGCGTCCCCGAGCGCAAAGGTACTGTGAATGACCGGCCTGACTTTGCCGGCCTCGATGAGCGGCCAGGCGTGCTCGAGGAGTGATGATGCGATCGCCGCTTTTTCCGAGTCTGTGCGCGGCCGCAGCACCGATCCTGTTACGACGAGACACTTCAACATGATCGGCCCGATGTTCAAGTCGGCTTGCCGGCCCCGAAGAGATGCGATGATGATGACGCGGCCATGCAGTGCTGCGAGTTCGATATTGCGGGGAACATAGTCACCACCGACCATGTCGAGGATTACATCGACGCCTTCGCTGCCGGTCACCTCTTTCAATACTTCGACGAAGTCCTCTTCCTTGTAATTGACGGCCAGATCGGCGCCGAGTTCTTCGCAAGCCGCGCATTTTTCTTTCGATCCTGCAGTTGCATAAACCGTTGCGCCCCGAGCCTTTGCTAACTGGATCGCGGTAGTGCCGATTCCGCTCGAACCGCCGTGAACCAGAAAACTCTCGCCGGATTTGAGTGCGCCGCGGTCGAAAACATTGGTCCAGACCGTAAAGAAGGTCTCCGGTAGGGCAGCGGCCTCGACCGCAGTCAGTCCCGCAGGCACGGGCAGACACTGGCCTTCCGGGACGGCGACATACTCCGCATAGCCACCTCCATTAACAAGTGCGCATACCTGATCACCGACATTGAAGGCCGCGGCACCGTCACCGGCCGCGACAACCTCTCCGCAGACCTCCAGGCCGGGGATCGGGGACGCGGTAGGCGGCACCGGGTACATGCCCTTTCTTTGCAACACGTCAGGCCGATTGACGCCTGCGGCAAAGATTTTGATCAGCAGCTGTCCCGGTCCGGCATCGGGCACAGGGCCGCTGGCCAGTTGCAAGACTTCCGGCTCTCCGGGTTCGACGATGTCAACGAATTGCATCTTCTTAGGTATAGTCATTCACCAACCATGTCTGATACATCCACAATCAGTCAACTCCTCGCCACGGCTAAGGACGATGCTATTGCAGTATCAGCGCCCGGCCGGGCGCCACTGACTTACAAGGAATTGCGCGAGCACGTCGATAAAACGACCAGGGCACTGAACGGGCACGGCATCGGACGCAACGACAGGGTTGCGATCGTATTACCAAATGGCCCCGAGATGGCCTGCGCCTTCGTGGCGATCGCCGCAGGCGCAACGACGGCGCCACTGAATCCCGCCTACCAGGAAGAGGAATTCCGCTTTTATCTGTCGGACTTAAGCGTCAAAGCGCTGCTTGTCGAGACAGGCAGTGCTTCGCCGGCAGTCACTGCGGCAAAACATGTCGGTATCCCTGTACTTGAAATCGTCGCGCAGGAGAAGGCAGGTTGCTTCGAATTTGTGTCGGCCGGTGATGACGACTCCGCATCGGCGGTTTATGCAGAAGCAGATGATGTCGCGCTCGTGCTGCACACCTCGGGCACGACTGCCAGACCGAAGATCGTGCCTTTGAGACAGCGTAATGTCTGTGCCTCCGCCGAAAACATTTGTCAGACACTTGCGCTGACGGCTGATGACAGGTGCATGAACATTATGCCGCTTTTTCATATTCACGGCCTGATCGCGACCATTCTGGCTACGCTCAGGGCCGGCGCTTCCGTGTTCTGCACGCCGGGCTTTAATGCGCTCAGATTTTACGCATGGCTCGAGGAGGCCGATCCGAGCTGGTACTCGGCAGTTCCGACGATGCACCAGGCGATTTTGGCGCGGGCGAATAACAACCGCGACAAGATCGGCAAGCATTCATTGCGACTCATACGCTCATCATCAGCTTCCTTGCCATCGCAGGTCATGCGGGAACTGGAGGCTACGTTTGGCGTTCCCGTACTAGAGGCCTATGCGATGACCGAGGCGTCTCATCAGATGACCTGCAACCCGTTGCCTCCCGAGGAAAGAAAACCCGGCACGGTTGGCGTCGCAGCGGGCCCCGAAGTAGCCATCATGAGCGAAGGCGGAAAGCTTCTTCCTGCCGGTTCCACCGGGGAAGTCGTTATCAGGGGACGCAACGTGACCCCGGGCTACGAGAACAACGTGGAAGCGAACGCGGCCTGTTTTACCAACGGCTGGTTTCGAACGGGAGACCAGGGCGTGATGGACGATGATGGATATCTGTCAATTACGGGTCGCCTGAAAGAGATCATTAACAGAGGCGGCGAGAAAATATCGCCGCGTGAGGTAGATGATGTACTGATGGATCATCCTGCCGTCCTGCAGGTGGTAACGTTCGCCATGCCCGACAAAAAACTCGGCGAAGAAATCGCCGCCGCCGTCGTTTTGCGTGAAGGCATTGATGCGACAGATCAGGACATCAGAAAATTTGCGAGCGGCCGGCTGGCAAAATTCAAAGTGCCGAAGAAGATTGTGTTTCTCGATGAAATACCGAAAGGCGCGACAGGCAAGCTGCAACGTATCGGCCTTGCCGACAAACTGGGCTTGGCGGAATGAAGATCTGTATCTACGGCGCCGGCGCGATTGGCGGATATCTCGGTGTCGAACTGAGCCTGGCAGGTGAAGATGTCACGTTGATCGCTCGCGGGCCGCACCTGGAAGCGATGCAGGCAAACGGGCTGAAGCTGCTCACCGACGACGGAGAAAAAATCGCGCGTCCTCGTTGTACCGATGATCCTGGCACAGTCGGTCCGCAGGACCATGTCATCGTGACACTCAAGGCGCCGTCAGCGGTAGCGATCGCCGGAAAAATAGCTCCCCTGCTCGGGCCGGACACTGCTGTGGTTACGGCAACAAATGGCGTTCCGTGGTGGTACTTCTACAAGCAGGATGGCTCGCTTCGAGATCATCAGCTGCAGAGCATCGATCCCGAAGGCATGCAATGGCAGAAGATCGGGCCTGAACGGGCGATCGGCTGCGTCGTTTATCCCGCCTGCGAAATAGAGGAACCCGGCGTTATCCGGCACATTTACAGTAATCGTTTCGTACTGGGTGAACCCAATGGTGAGAAAACGGAGCGAGTGCAAAAATTGAGTGATGCGCTGATCAATGCCGGATTCAAGGCACCGATCAGGCCAGAAATCCGTAACGAAATCTGGATGAAGCTCTGGGGTAATCTCAGCTTCAATCCGATCAGCGCGTTGACTCATGCGACGCTGGATATCGTATCAACCGATCCTGGTACGCGTGCCCTTGCGCGCGCGATGATGCTTGAAGCTCAGGCAATAGGCGAAAAACTCAATGTGCGATTTGCAATCGACGTCGACAAACGAATCGATGGTGCTATCAAAGTGGGAGCGCACAAGACATCGATGCTGCAGGACCTCGAGCTCGGCCGCGCAATGGAGATCGATGCGCTGGTGACAGTCGTCCAGGAATTGGGTCGACTTACAGACATCCCGACGCCGACGATCGACATCGTTCTTGCCCTGGTGCAGCAGCGAGCGCGGGAGGCTGGATGTTACTAGTTGTGACAGCTCAGGCCAGACCACACCGAAACGTTCAGAATTACTCTCGCCTAAATGTCCGCTTCACACCAATAAGCGGCCGTTGGGCTGATACCATAGCGACGGGCTGCTGATGACCCGAAGCCGACATCAACGTAATCCGGCTCACGGCATCTTCACCGAGAACAAAACGGCCCAGACCGCATCGGCGTTGATGTTCAACTGTGCGTTGGCCACGTTGCCATCACCAGCATCTACGCTCAAACTCGCGCCCGTGTAGCTCGCGATGTCGCCGTCCACTGCATCCGATAAGAAAGCGGCTCCATCTACGGCGGTGAAGATCGTCTGTTCATCCGCTACTGTGCAGACGGCCGCCGCACACTCTGCGACCGAGTTGTCTGCCTGAATGGTTCCCGCCTGGTACTGGAAAGCCGGGTCGAGCACGTCGCGCACACTGACATCGCTACGGGCAATGTCCTGGTTGTTGATGTAAAGCAGATATTTGAACCCCACACCGCTCGGAATGGTCGCGCCGGACGGTATCGGCGTGCCATCAGCCCAGAAAGCACGCTTGACGATGGAGAAAGATGCTCCCGGTCCTTCGAGCTGGTAAATGAAGTCGTTAGGACCACCCCCGTCGCAGGCAATCCAGAAGTTCGTCCCGTCGAAAGTGATGCCTCTGGTATTAGTGCATGGGGATGCAAAGGAGGAGAGAAGGGTACCGGTCGTGGTCCACTCCTCGATCGTTGATGCCTTGGTCAGCCAGAGATTTGTGCCGTCCCAGGTGACACCCACTTGAGGTGTCACCGGTATAGGGAAAGAGGAGACAACGGCCCCGGTCGTTGTCATCTCGTACATCGACCCTAAATTGTGTTGGACGACCCAAAGGTTGACGCCGTCCCAGGTCAAACCTAGGGGGGTGGGGCCAACGGAAGGAAAGCTGGAGAGAACCGTCCCTGTTGTGTTGATCTCGTAGATGAGATCCGTAACATTGTCACTAAGCCGGAGGTTCGTCCCGTCCCACGTTAACCCCCTGGAAGTATTGTCGGGAGTAACAAAGGATGAGAGGACAGTTCCGGTCGTGGTGACTTCATAGATGCGGTTATCACTTCTATCAACAATCCAGAGGTTCGCGCCATCCCAGGCCATCCCCCACGGTGCTCCCCCAGGCGGAGAAAAGACGCTGATCACGTCCCCGATGGCGGAGAACGCTACCGCTGGGAAAAACAGCAGACCACACGCGAGCCACAGGGCGCCGAGCACGCTGCGCACACGGAGGACGATATGTGGGCGAGATTCAGTCATTTTGCCCTGCCATCGCAGATTCCCGCCCATGCGCTCGTTGATCGCGGGAGACGAGTACCACGATAACCATACCGACTATGCCAGAGACGTAGCACCAAGCGGCCCAGCGAAATCTGCCCGATAAGAAACGCTAGCTGAATCGGTCGCACCTTTATATCGTGGATATCCGCAGCAGTTACGAGGGGCTGGCGTCCGGTTCTGGCCGAGGCTGTGTGAAAACGCAAATTCGACCGCTTGAGATTGCTTCCAAGCCAGGCGAATTTTCAGTTGAGGTCAGTTGCTTACTAACAGGACGTTATCGGTTCGTAAGCCAGTCAATAACGTCT
>Ga0255052_10003159_pt1 | contig 11565 bp, 10 predicted proteins | sample JV7_2_21_MG_FD_188632 | JGI IMG/M metagenome (GOLD analysis project Ga0255052, IMG submission 188632) | Seawater microbial communities from Jervis Inlet, British Columbia, Canada - JV7_2_21 | ecosystem: Environmental > Aquatic > Marine > Inlet | place: Canada: British Columbia | collected... | reverse complement strand
TGCAACAACTCAAAATCGAAATTAGTGAAGCAACGATTCCGATTGCGTAACAGTTGAGTAACTGAAATACTGAAGGATGTCGGAGCCCATCGTCATATGCGAGCGTAAATAATATGAGGCAAGCCTGTACGCTTGCAAAAATACAATGAAATTTCAGTTTGTTCAACAGTAATCTATTTTCTTGACAGAATCGTTACGAAATAATATTCATCCTCTAATAATAATGTCCTCTCATAATATTCGAACCCTAATTATTAATCCCCGAAATGAGCTTAAAAAAATGGAGGTAACAATGTTGATAAAATTCTGCGCTTATTTTTTCTGATATGGGTAACCTGCGGTAATGTTCATTTCCAAAGATGAAAGAACCCGTCTTTTAAAGAAAGGAAGGTGAACTATGAAGGCAATGGCGAAAATTATTTTCACGGTATTTGCGATTCTATCACTGGCGATCACTCCCGCGATAGCCGGGAAGCTTATCATTGGCAGCAAACTTGAACCATCGTCGATTGACCCCCATTACCACAATCTCGGACCGAACAATGCGATTGCCCGCCATATGTTTGACAGGCTGGTCGATACCAATGAAACCCAGCAACTCCTGCCGGGCCTGGCTGTGTCTTGGAAGCCCATCAACGACACCACCTGGGAGTTTAAGCTGCGCCAGGGTGTGAAGTTTCACGATGGTACGCCATTTACGGCCGACGACGTGCTTTTTACCTTTGAGAGGGCGCCTAATGTGGAGGCGAGCCCATCGTCATTCGCCCTTTACACCAAGGGCAAAACACTCAAAAAAATCGATGACTATACCATCCACTTTATCACCGGGAAGCCTTATCCGTTGATGCCCAATGATGTGTCCAATATCTACATCATCTCCAAAAAACACGGCCAGGGCGCCAAAACCGGAGATTATAATTCCGGCAAGGCCGCGATCGGAACAGGCCCATATAAGTTCGGTGAATGGGTGCCCGGTGACCGACTGGTGCTCGACAAAAACCCCTCCTACTGGGGAAAGAAAGCCCAGTTCGATCAGGTGGTGTTCAAGCCGATTAAATCTGACCCGGCGCGCGTCGCGTCGCTTCTGGCCGGTGACGTCGATATGATCGATGTTGTGCCCACGGCGGATATCCCCCGGCTCAAGAAGAACGCCAACCTCGTTCTGTCCCAGGGTGCTTCCAATCGGGTTATCTATCTGCATTTAGACCAATTCCGGGATGAATCACCGTATGTTAAGGAAACCGGCGGTAAAAACCCGCTTATGGACAAGCGTGTGCGCAAAGCCATCTCCAAAGCCATTAACCGGCCGGCGATCGTCGAGCGTGTAATGGAGGGTATCGCCATTCCGGCCGGACAGCTCTTGCCGGAAGGTTTTTTCGGTGTCAGCCCAGCGCTCAAGCCCGAAGACTACAATCCGGAAGCAGCCAAGAAACTTTTGGCCGACGCCGGCTACCCGAACGGTTTTGGTCTTACCCTTCACGGACCGAACGACCGTTATATCAACGATGCCAAAATTAGTCAGGCCATCGGTCAGATGCTGGCCCGTATTGGTATTAAAACTGAGGTGGAAACGATGCCGAAGTCCGTATATTTTCGGAAAGCATCCCGCGGCGGTCCCGACAAATCACCGGCTTTCAGTTTCATCCTTGTGGGCTGGGGTTCGGGTACCGGCGAGGCTTCCTCACCCCTGAAATCACTGCTGCACACCTATGACAAGGCGCGCGGCTTTGGCGCTTCAAACCGGGGTCGATATTCCAATGCTGAGGTGGACAAGCTGATCGAGCAGGCCCTGGCGACGGTCGATGACGCCAAGCGCGAAAAGCTTTTGCAGCAAGCCACCGAGATCGCAATCGACGAACTCGGCATCATCCCGCTTCACTATCAGGTCAACGTCTGGGCAACCCGCAAAGGTCTTGCCTACAAACCCCGCACGGACGAGTATACTCTTGCCACGAGTGTCGTCGTGAAATAACTTGAACCTCGCAGTCGGGAGGCTTCGCAAAGAAGCCTCCCGGGCGCCTTACCAAAGCGTTTTTCGGGCTTCAGATTTCGGATTTTAATTGTTAAAACCAACGTATTCGAAACATCGATGAAATTTTGTCGATAGGATGTTGTTGAACGCCGATTTGGGGGAAAAGACGTGTCGGTCTTTATCATCCGAAGACTTCTGCAATCCTCGATGGTCATTGTGGCCATGTCCGTGATCGTGTTTTTTGGTGTCATGGTCATCGGTAACCCGGTGGATATTTTAATTAACCCGGAGTTCGACCAGGAGGAAATGGAAAGAGCGATCAAGGCACTTGGTCTCGACCTGCCCATGTGGCAACAGTATTTGTTATTCGTCAAAAACGCATTCCAAGGTGATTTCGGCAAGTCGTTTGTGTTTGGGGAGCCGGCGCTGAAACTGATAATACAACGCGTGCCGGCCACCCTGGAGTTGGCTTTCACGGCATTGATTCTGTCAATCCTCATTGGTATCCCGCTCGGACTCTTTGCGGGGCTAAAGCCGGATGCTCCGGTTTCCAAGACGATCATGGGTGGATCGATCCTTGGATTCAGCTTGCCGACCTTCTGGGTCGGGATCATGATGATGATGATCTTTGCCGTGATGCTGGGTGTCCTGCCGGCCACCGGCCGCGGCCAAACAGTGACCATTATGGGTTTGAAAATCAGCTTCCTTACCTGGGATGGACTCAAACACCTTTTAATGCCTGCGATCAATCTGGCCTTGCTCAAGATATCACTTGTCATCCGCCTTACACGAGCGGGTACCCGAGAGGTTGTGCTGCAGGATTACGTCAAATTCGCCCGAGCGAAAGGATTGAGCAACCGGCGGGTGATTCTCGTACATGTTTTAAAAAACATCCTCATCCCGGTCGTAACGGTAATCGGGCTCGAACTCGGCAACTTGATCGCCTTTTCCGTGGTCACCGAGACGGTGTTTGCCTGGCCGGGCATGGGAAAATTGATCATCGATTCCATCCAGTTGCTGGATCGACCGATTATCGTGGCCTATCTGATAATCATCGTATTTATGTTCGTCACCATCAACCTTGTGGTCGACATCCTCTATTCGGTGCTCGATCCGCGGGTGCGGCTGCAGGATGTCAAATCATGAGTGTATCCACCAAAACCGAAACGATTCCGGAATTATCAGCAGAAGCCGCACCTGAAGTCGAAACGACGTTGCGACGATTTCTGTCCGACTTTACGGAGAACAAAGTTGCCGTTGCCGCCTTTGTGGTTTTCATCGGCATCGTTTTTATTGCGATTTTTGCACCGTTGATCTCGCCTCAGAACCCGTTTGACCTCGCCGAAATTGATATTCTGGAAGGCCGCCTGCCGCCAAAATCCGAAAGCATATCCGGCACGACCTTTTGGTTGGGCACGGACGACCAGGGACGCGATATGCTCAGCGCTATTTTCTATGGGTTGCGCACAAGCCTCGGTGTCGGTGCCATGAGTGGATTTATTGCACTTTGCCTCGGTACATGCATTGGATTAACAGCCGCCTACTTCGGAGGCCGCATCGACAGTATCGTCATGCGCTTGGTGGATCTGCAGCTCAGTTTCCCGGCAATCTTGATTGCACTCGTGCTGCTGGCCATTCTCGGAAAGGGTGTTGACAAGATTATCGTCGCACTCATCGCCGTGCAGTGGGCTTACTACGCCCGCACCGTGCGCGCCAGTGCGCTGGTAGAGCGGCGAAAGGACTATATTGAGGCTGCCCAATGCCTTGCTTTTAGCAACCGCCGCATCTTATTTCGTCATCTGATGCCGAATGTGCTTCCCCCGCTTATTGTGGTTGGAACCGTGCAGGTGGCACACGCCATTCTTCTGGAGTCAACCCTCTCGTTTCTGGGAATCGGGCTCCCGGTGACCGAACCCTCCTTAGGCCTTCTGATTGCCAATGGCTTTGAGTATATGTTGAGCGGCAAGTATTGGATCAGTTTCTTCCCGGGCGTTGCCCTGTTGATTACCGTCGTTAGTATCAACTTGGTCGGTGATCAATTGCGTGATGTCTTGAACCCACGTTTGCGGAGATAGGGAGTTGAAATGACCGGCGTTGCCTCGGCGCTGAAAATTCAAGACTTGAAAACCTATTTCTATACCAAAGCGGGCATAGTGAAGGCCGTGGATGGTGTGGCCTTTTCGGTTAATCGCGGGCAGATAATGGGACTTGTGGGAGAATCGGGATGCGGAAAGTCCGTCACCGGATTTTCCATTCTGGGCTTGGTGGATCCGCCCGGCCGGGTGGTCTCCGGGCGTATCCTATTTAAAGGGGAGGATATCGTCGCTTTGCCTGAGCCTCAGATGCAACGCCTAAGGGGGTATCGGATCGCCATGATCTTCCAGGATCCCATGATGACTCTGAATCCGGTATTACGGATCGACACGCAGATGATCGAGGCCATCCGTACCCATGAGAAGGTGAGCCGCAAACAGGCGTGGCGCCGCTCGCGGGATACCCTTGGCCGAATCGGAATCCCGTCAGCGGAGGAGCGGTTGCGGGCCTACCCGCATCAGTTTTCGGGGGGTATGCGGCAGCGCGTCTCTATTGCAATCGCGATGCTCAATAAACCGGACCTCATCATCGCCGATGAACCCACTACGGCCCTCGATGTTACCATCCAGGGCCAGATCCTCTACGAGATTCAAAAGCTGTGTCGCGAGACGTCAACCGCACTGATTTGGATCACTCACGATCTGGCCGTGATCGCAGGCCTTGCCGACCATGTTTGCGTTATGTACGCCGGAAGGATCGTGGAGTCGGGAAAAGTAGGCGCGGTGATAGACGAACCACTGCATCCGTATACAAAAGGGCTTATCGGCTCCGTGCCCAGTCAGAGCCGGCGAGGCGAACAGTTGACGCAGATACCCGGTATGACCCCGTCACCCCTCAACCTCCCTGAAGGTTGTCCTTTCCGTCCTCGATGTCCTCGGACAGACCGCGCTTGCATGACAGCGCCGGAGAATACCTCGCCGCTGCCCGGTCGCAAGGTGAGCTGTTTTCATCCCCATGTGCGGGGTGCATCATGAACATCCCGATAATAGAGCTGCAGGAAGTGACGAAGCGATTTGTCAAAACGATCGACCTATCGGAAAAGATCGCGAATTTCCTTGGCGCCAATATTCAGGAGCAAGTGGTTCAGGCGGTGGACCGTGTGAACATGCATATCGACGCGGGCGAAGTGCTGGGGCTTGTCGGTGAATCCGGCTGTGGTAAGACAACCATCGGGCGGATTGTCGCCGGCACTCTTGATACCAGTGAAGGTACTATTTGCTATCGGGGGAAGGATGTGACAACCCTGCCTGCGGCTGAAGAGAAGCGCATTGCTCTCAATGTTCAGATGATATTTCAAGATCCGTTGTCGTCATTGAATCCGCGTATGCGGGTGCGGGATATTATCGGAGAAGCGCCGCGGGTCCACGGGCTTGTTGCGGCCGCCGAAACAGAGGCATATGTGGATAAAATCATGCTGCAGGTCGGACTCGAGCCAAGTTACAAACGGCGATATCCGCATCAGTTCTCGGGGGGGCAGCGTCAGCGCATTGGAATTGCGCGGGCACTTGCGGTTCAGCCTGAGTTTATCGTTTGCGACGAAGCGGTGGCCGCGCTGGATGTTTCCATCCAGGCTCAGGTACTGAACCTTTTCATGAAATTGCGCCAAGAGCTCGATTTGACCTATCTTTTTATCAGCCATGATATCGGGGTGGTTGAACATCTGGCAGACCGAGTCGCAATCATGTATCTCGGGCGGATCGTTGAGGCGGCGCCCACCGAAGAACTGTTTGCTCAGCCAAACCATCCCTACACCCAGGCCTTGTTGCGCGAAGTGCTGCGGATCGATACGCGAGGCCGTAAATTCGAACCGGTCAAAGGCGAAATCCCATCGCCCCTCGACCCGCCATCAGGCTGCCATTTTCATCCACGGTGCCCATTCACGCTGAAACGCTGCCACGAGGAGCAGCCCCAACTAAAAAAAATTGCACCGGGATGGTTGTCCGCCTGCCATTTAAATTAGGGAAGGAGGAGTGTATGAGTCAGATCAAAGAGCAAATCGGCCGCAAAGTAGAAGGGCTTGCCCAGGAATTGTTTGCGGTCAGCGATTTTTTGAAAGCCAATCCGGAAACGGCTTATCAGGAATTTAAAGCCTGCGAGTATTTATGCGGGGTATTGGCAGAAAATGGGTTTCAAGTACAAAAAGGTGCCGGTAATGTTGAAACCGCATTTGTGGCCAGGCCTTTAGTCGCTCCGCCCAGCCGTCCTGCCGTCGCCATTTTGGCGGAGTATGATGCATTACCCAAGATCGGTCACGGCTGTGGTCACAATCTGATTGCTGCCGCCAGCCTGGGTGCGGCCATCGCTTTGAAACAAACACTGGGAAATGAGACGACGGGTGGATTGACAGTTGTCGGAACACCGGCCGAAGAGGGTGGCGGCGGTAAAGTGCGATTGGCGGAAGCAGGCGTTTTCGATGAAATGGACTTGGCTATGATGTTTCATCCGGGTCAGCAAAACATGCCGGGAAAAGATATGCTCGGGCGCATCAAGTTCAAGATGGAATTCTTCGGCCGCGGCGCACACGCCTCCGGAATGCCGGATCAGGGGATTAACGCATTGGATGCCTTGATTAGTGCATACTCCAACATCAACGCCATTCGGCAGCATTTACGCCCCGACGGCCGTATTCACGGTATCATCACCCATGGCGGCGATGCGCCCAATATCATCCCGGATTACACGGCCGGTCTTTTTTACGTGCGTGCCGGGAGTCGAGCGTACCAGGATGAGATATTCGAACGGGTTTGCAAATGCGCCCAGGGAGCTGCTCTCGCTTTAGGAGCCGACTTCAAGATTGAGATAGACAAACCAAAGATCGATTCCATGAACCGCAATACGGCGGTGGAGGCCGCCGTCCGGGATAACATGGAGTCACTCGGATTAGACGTCGATCCGGACGACGGACGGCGTGGTTCTTCGGATATAGGCAATTTGAGCCACTTTTTGCCGTCCATTCACCCTGTGCTTGCCATAGTGGGACCTGAAGTCGCTAATCATTCCGTCGAATTCTGTGAAGCCACGACCAGCCCCCTAGGACGGGAAACGCTACTAAACGGCGCCAAGCTGCTGGCCATGACGGCAGTTGATTATTTGACTTCGGAAGCGTTAAGAAAACAGGTTGTCGCGGAATTCAAACGATCGGCGTAGAAGACCAGGTCCGCAGAAAAACTGATGCCCCCTCACGTCCCATTTTTCGCCGCAGGCGATCATGTTTTATCAGTTTCGTCTGGAAACTGATAAAAGAAAAGTAATAATATCCTGATAATCCAGTCAATTCTATCAGAACATTTAGAAAAAAATTTAACTCTGTGTTCTTTGTGGCCTCTGTGAGAGATAATAAAAACTCTTCCCAAACGAGTGCAACAACCCGAAATCAAAGTTATTGAAGCAAAGATCCCGATTGTTTGACGATTGAGTAACTGAATTACTGATGTCCCCCTTGTCTTGAAAGAAAATACATTAACCGAAATAAAAAGGTTGATAATTCACCATTGACTGGTTAATATTTCACCATGTTTAAACGAAATATCGAAAAAAATATCCGTGAAGCCCTGACCGACACCCCGGTGGTTCTTATCAATGGTGCTCGACAAACAGGAAAAAGTACGCTTGCCGCAAAGGTTGCAACGGATTTTAAAGCCCAATATATCACCCTGGATGACGCCACTGTGCTATCAGCAGCCGTAGCTGATCCGGCTGGATTCATCCAGGGGGTGAATCAAACCGTTGTTATTGACGAGATTCAGAAAGCCCCCGGCCTTTTTGGTGCAATCAAAGTTCAGGTGGATTCGGATCGTCGCCCCGGCCGCTATTTGCTTACCGGATCTGCAAACATTTTATTGGTGCCGCGACTTTCAGAATCTCTTGCTGGCCGGATTGAGATCATCACCCTATGGCCACTATCGCAAGGGGAATTGATGCACCGCCGGGAGCATTTTATCGACCGCGTATTTTCACCGAGCTCGCCGGAGATTGGAGCGGACACTGAAAGCAGTCTGGATCTGCCAATAAGACTGTTAAAAGGGGGTTATCCGGAAGCGATACGGCGCAAAGCAGAAAAAAGACGGCACGCATGGTTTCGTTCTTACATTACAACCATACTGCAGCGGGATGTGAGGGATCTGGCAAACATAGAAGGTTTGACGGATATGCCACGGCTGCTGATGCTGCTCGCGGCCCGTGTCGGTAGTATTTTAAATATGTCTGAGCTTTCAAGATCAGCAGGAATTCCTCACACAACGCTGAAACGATATCTAACCCTGCTGCAGACGACATTTTTGGTGACAATGCTGCCGGCATGGTCGAGCCATCTTGGAAAGCGCTTGATCAAATCGCCCAAGGTCTATTTGATCGACAGCGGTCTGGTGAGTCATCTTGTCGGTCAAACGGTTGCGCGATTGAGAAATGATAATACGTTTTTCGGTCATCTGCTCGAGTGTTTTGTTGTAGGTGAACTGAGAAAGCTCGTCTCATGGTCCAAGACCCGTGTTGAGCTATTTCATTTCAGAACAACCTCAGGGAAGGAAGTCGATATCGTACTGGAGGATGAAGCGGGCCGACTGGTAGGCATTGAGGTAAAGGCTGCCGCAACTGTCACAAGAAAAGATTTCTCTGGAATCGAGGTTTTTGCAGAGCTTGTCGGCTCCCGTTTCCTAAGGGGTCTGGTTCTATACAGGGGAAATCAAACGGTACCATTTGGAGAAAACCTTTTTGCCATACCTGTCAGTGCGTTGGAAAAATAGTCATCCGCTGTGATTAATGAATAATATCCGGAATCAAGAGTCAAAAGCAGACTTGACCCCTTTATACGCTCTTATTATCGTTCTTTAAATTTAAATATCAATTCAATAAAATAATTAACATATTGTATTAATTATTTTCTTGACATTAACAAATTATGTTAATATATTTCAAAACACGCAATCTGCAAAAAACCTGTAGTAAAAAGAATGAAGCTGTTAAAAAATTAGGCTTGAAAATGGCTAGAAAACTACAGCAGCGTATGATGGAATTAAGTGCCGCACCGTGTCTTGGTGACATTTCCAAGTTGCCTCCGCCACGATGCCATCAGTTGAAAGGTAATCGTACCGGACAATTTTCTGTTGACCTCGAGCACCCTTATCGATTGATTTTTTTTCCGACAAACGATCCGGAACCTGAGAAAAAAAAAGATGGCAGCCTGGATTTATCAAAGATTGACACAATTGAAATTATTGATATTGTCGACACACATTAAGGAGGGAAACGATGTTGGAACCCAAAAATAGATTTGGCTTTGAGCCGGATTATGCGATCCCTCCCGGAGACACGCTCAAAGAGGTCATGGAATCTCTGAATATGTCGCAGAAAGAATTGGCGATCCGAACAGATGTCACGGTACAGACCCTCAACCGTATTTTTAAAGGCGAACAGCCCATCTCATACGAGACATCGAACAAACTCGAACTGGCCACCGGTGTGCCTGCTCGTATGTGGAATAATCTGGAAACTCAATACAGAGAACAACTGACAAAACTTAAAGATCGAAAACCGCTTGAATCCGATCTTGACTGGTTAACAAATATTCCTGTTAATGAGCTGGTTCAGAGAAACGCAATTGAGTCAAAAAAAAATAAGGCGCTCATTTTAAGAGAAGCGTTAAAATTTTTTGGTGTCAGCAGCGTATCCGCATGGCACGCTATTTGGTCACAACCAGCGGTAGCCGCAAGACGCTCACAGTGCTTTGAAACCCGACCGGGTCCGGCTGCTACATGGATAAGGCTGGGTGAAATTCAAGCCCAGCAGACTGCATGCCGGGATTATAGCAAGAATCAATTCTATAAAGCTTTAGAAAAAATCAGAGGACTGACGGTAAAAAGACCTGAAGAATTTATCCCGGAAATGATTTCCCTTTGCGCTGACTCAGGGGTGGCGCTCGCACTGGTTCCGGAAATGAAAAAAGTTCCCTGGCATGGCGCGACTAAGTGGCTGTCTACAACAAAGGCAATGATTTTGCTTAATCTTAGGGGAAAGGCTGAAGACCAGTTCTGGTTTTCATTTTTCCATGAAACGGGACATGCCCTTAACGATAGCAAAAAAGACCTGTTTATCAATGATGGTAATGAAGACGATCCTAACGAGAGAAAGGCAAATGCGTTTGCTGCGGAATTTTTAATACCGTCTACATACAATCGCGTAATTAGCAGCTTAAGATCTAAAGCAGATGTAATTCGAATTGCCAATGAACTCCAAATTGCGCCGGGTATTGTAGCCGGTCGTTTTCAACGCCTCACAAAAAAATGGTCGTATTTTAAAAACCTGATACGATCTTTTAATTGGGCTAATGCAGATCATTCATGATGCCCCCTTCGTACCATTTTTTCGCCGCAGGCGATCATGTTTTATCCGTTTTACTTGGAAACGGATAAAGGAGAAGCAAAAATATCCTGATAATCCAGTAAATCCTGTCAGAAAATTTAGGAAAAAGATTTAACTCTGCGTCCCCTGCGGACTTGAGCGAACCCTCCCAAGGCGGATAAAGCGGGCGAGAGATAATAAAAACTCTTCCCAAACGAGTGCAACAACCCGAAATCAAAGTTATCGAAGCAAAGATCCCGATTGCTTGACGGTTGAGTAACTGAAATCCGTGAAGGATGTCCCTCTCATCCTGAAATAATAGGTATTACAACAGCTTTTTGAATTCACCTACACCAAGGCCGGCATCCTTTACGATTCCACCCATTGTATAAGCGTTGACTGGATTATTTCGAGGGATGGTTATGAAACGTGCTCCGTCAGACATGACAATATGTTTTTTCCCTTGTCGGACGACTTTGAAGTTTGCTTTTTCCAAGGCTTTAATGGCACGGGTGTGATTTATTCCCGGAATTTTCGACATGATCACACAGAGACTTCAATTTCCCTGACATCGGCGTGTTTGATAGAGTCATAAACGGCGGTGAGATATTCATGCACGGCATCCTTAATATTTTCGATTGCTTTGGCCTCTGTATCTCCCTGAGACCAGCATCCGGGAAGTCCGGGACATGAAACGCTGTAACCTTCTTCGGTTTTTTGAAGAACGATTTTGTATTTCACTGGATGTACTCCTTAAAGAGGTTGATTGTAGACTCAAGCCTAAATATTAATTCGGATTCAGGCTTTATGCAAGATTTATGTGACAATAGTCTGCCCCATTTTTCGCCGCAGGCGATCATGTTTTATCCGTTTTACTTGGAAACGGATAAAGGAGAAGCAATAATATCCTGATAATCCAGTAAATCCTGTCAGAATATTTAGAAAAAAGATTTTACTCCGCGTGCTGTGCGCTGTGCCTGCCCCGTAGCTCCGGGAGATGGTACTGGGGTGAGAGATAAAAATCCGTGAGATCCTTTAAATCCGTGAGATCCTTTAAATCCGTGTTCCCGAAAATTCTATAATGCGTAATTCGACTAAGTATTAACTCCCCAAAAAAATAGTGTTGTATTTTTCAATAGTTATGATAAACATACATATTCCCA
>Ga0255052_10003158_pt1 | contig 11573 bp, 13 predicted proteins | sample JV7_2_21_MG_FD_188632 | JGI IMG/M metagenome (GOLD analysis project Ga0255052, IMG submission 188632) | Seawater microbial communities from Jervis Inlet, British Columbia, Canada - JV7_2_21 | ecosystem: Environmental > Aquatic > Marine > Inlet | place: Canada: British Columbia | collected... | reverse complement strand
CGATTCATACCAAGTTCCTGCTTTCTTTCTCGGGCTTGCGGTTCTCCGGCAAGGAAACTTGACGCCCGCGCGTCAGCTTCCGTCCCGGGGTGATTCGGCCCGGGGTGGCTTCTGGTGACCTACTTGCATTAGATTAGGGCGCCTATGGCGAAGAGAAGCACATTTCGCGAGTACCTCGAGGCCTTGATCATCGCCGGCATCTTTCTCGGCTTCACCAACACCTTCGTGGTCAAGACCTTCTTCATCCCCAGCGCCTCCATGGAAGAGAGTCTGCTGATCGGCGACCATCTGTTTGTCAATCGCTTCATCTTTGGTGTCACTTCCTCTCCCTTTGAAAGCACATGGCTGCCATTGCGGCGCGTCAACCGGGGAGACATCGTCATTTTCCGTTCGCCGGAGCGTCCCCGGGTCGACATGGTGAAGCGTTGTGTGGGCCTGCCTGGGGACGTAATAGAGGTCGAGGACAAAGAGCTCTACATAAATGGCCAGTGGGTGGACGATGCGACCTACACCTGGCACAGGGATTCCAGGGTGTTTCCCAACCGTTCCTCCGTCCCTGATCAGGCCCGATTGCGGGACAACTTCGGTCCCTACACCGTGCCCGAGGATCACTTCTTCTGTATGGGCGACAACAGGGACCAGTCCTATGACTCCCGTTTCTGGGGCCCGGTCCCCGCCCACTACGTCAAGGGCCGTGCCTTCATGATCTACTGGTCCTTCGCGGGCGAAACCTCCGACGGCGTCTGGCGGGGCTGGGGGCACAAGCTGCGCCATCTTGGAAACACTGCCGTGGGTTTCTTCCAGCAGTCCCGCTGGAACCGTACCTTTCATCTCATCTACTGAGTGGCGGCGACAGATGGACCACTCGAGATCGCTGTTGCGCGAATACGTCGAGGCGCTGTTGATCGCGGTGATCCTCGCCACGTTCGCTCGCACCTATTCGTTCCAGGCCTTCAAGATTCCGACCGGATCGATGGAGGAGAACCTCCTCATTGGTGATCACATCCTGGTCAACAAGTTTGTCTATGGACCGACGCTGTCATCGTTGGAGAGAGCACTGCTACCCAACCGCGCAGTCCGGCGAGGAGACGTGGTTGTCTTCAAGTTCCCTGACCAGCCTGACCGAGATTTCATCAAGCGTTGTATCGGTCTACCGGGCGACGAGATCGAGATCGTCGACAAGACACTCTTCATCAACGGCAAGAATGTGCTGGACGAGGACTATGCCTTTCGTACCGACTCGCACACCTATCCGCGCTCGGTCTTCTTGCACGAGAGCTACCGCGACCGCGACAACTTCGGGCCCATGACCGTTCCTGCAGGCCACTATTTCTTCATGGGAGACAACCGGGACAATTCCAACGACTCACGTTTCTGGGGACCGGTGCCCGCAGAGTACCTGAAGGGACGTGCCTTCATGATCTATTGGTCCTTCCAAGGCGGACGCCAATCGATCGACTGGCCGGGGTATCGAGGCAAGGCCCAGCAGTTGGCTGAGGTGCTGCTCGGATTCTTTACCGATACCCGGTGGGAGCGAACTTTCCGCATCGTAAGGTAGAATCAACAGCACTTACAACAGCTATCGATTGGAGAATCAAATGGCTCGACTGCAAACCCGCCACGGTCAAGGCAAAATCGGCTGCATCCTCTGGCTTCTCGCCCTGGCGGCGGTCATCGGCATAGCCGCGAAGCTCATTCCAATCAAGATTGCCAGTGCCGAGCTCTCCGATTTCATGGAAGAGCAGGCGATGTTTGCCGGGCGCAAGGGGCCCGAGGAGCTCAAGAATCGCATTCTCAGCCGGGCTGCCCAGCTCGATATTCCCCTCAAGAAGAAGAACCTGGAAGTCAAACGGCTCGGAGGCAGGATCAGAATGCGGGCGACCTATACCATCCCCGTCGAGTTCCCGGGCTATACCTACTACTGGGACTTCGAGCACATCATCGACCGACCTGTCTTCGTCGTCTAGGCGTGACCCATCTCCCGAGCCAGGGCCTCCAGGGCCCTCTCGGGATCGGCGCTCCGGGTCACCGGGCGGCCCACCACCAAGAGATCGGCACCAGCTTGCAGTGCGGCCCCGGGCGTGCCTGTCCGGCGTTGATCGTGAGTCTCGCCATCACCCATACGAATTCCTGGGGTAACGAGAAAGAACGGTCTCGGATTCTCCGTCCGTAGTTCGGCAACCTCCAACGGCGAGCAGACCACTCCGGCGCATCCAGCCCGCCGCGCTATCGCGGCCCAGCATTTTACACGATGACCGCCGTCTCCGGGCAGATCCAGCGTAATCAATGCCTCTCGGTCCAGGTGCGTCAGGAGGGTCACGGCCAGGAGTCTTACTGAGTCCCCCGCCGCCGATTGGGCTGCCTCGAGCATGGCCGGCCCACCGGCGCAATGGAGCGTCACGTAGTCGGCACCCTGCTCGCGGGCTGCTGCCACCGCACCTTGAACCGTGGTTGGAATATCGTGCAGTTTGAGGTCGAGAAAGAGACCATGTGCATCCCGACGCGCCACCTCTACTGCCCGTAGACCCCAGCGCGTGAAAGCCTCCAGTCCGACCTTGAGAACACCCACCCGAGGACCGAAGAAGCGACACCAACGCAGGTAGGTCGGCCAGTCCGAGGTATCCAGGGCCAGCGCTAACCGGCTTAGCGATTCATCGAGCATCGTCATGGCACCCCTATCCTCTCATGATCTCCAGAAACGCACAGGGTGGACTTTTTGGCGCCAATTCTGGAATATTTGCTCCATCAGTGGACCAGATCACCAAAAAATGCCTCGATAACGCTGTTCGAGTGGAGAAAGACTACAAATCCGCGCCCACCAACTCCTCGACGCTCTTCACCCCATCCTTCTCCATCAACCCCAAAAGGTCTCGGACGATTCCTCTGATCAACAAAGGGCCCTTATAGATCATGGCGGTGTACACCTGTACCATGCACGCCCCCGCTTTCAGCCGCGCATAGACCTCCTCGGCAGTGTCGATACCGCCGACACTGATCAGTCGACAGCGGCCACCCAGGTTGCCGGCGATCAGTTGCAGCATCTCGAAGCTTCGACGACGCAGGACCCGACCGCTCAATCCGCCGCGAGGCTCGATCCCGGGCACCAACGAGTAGTCGATGGTGGTATTGGTCAGCACGATCCCAGCTGCGCCCGCCTCGGAGACGGCCAACGACAACTCCACCGCCTCGCCATCTTCGAGGTCCGGCGCTAGCTTGACCAGTACCGGCTTTGTCGTCCTCTCTCTGCATCCCCGCACCAATCCCATTAGGGTCTCCCGCTGTTGCATGTCCCGCAGACCCGGGGTGTTTGGTGAGGAGACATTTATCACCAGGTAGTCCGCGAGCTCGGCCAGGTCGTCTACCAAGCGCTCGTAATCCCGCATCGCCTCCGCGCTTGTCGTTTCCCGGTTCTTGCCGATGTTGATTCCCACCGGAACCGGGTAGGGGATCTGGCGGCGCAGCCGGTTGCCCATGGTCACCACGCCATGATTGTTGAAACCGAGCGCGTTCTGCAGAGACTGCTGCTCGGGATGCCGAAACACCCGTGGCTTTGGATTGCCGCGCTGCGGCATGGGCGTCACGGTGCCTACCTCCAGAAAGCCGAAACCCACGGCCGCCAGGGCATGGATCGCTTGAGCATTCTTGTCGAATCCCGCTGCCAGACCGACCGGATTGGGGAAGGTTTGATTCCAGATCTGTTGTTCCAACCTTGCGTCGCGGACAACGCACTGCCGCCTCAAGAGATGTAGCGGCAACTTCGCCGTCTGGCTCGCTCTCAGGGCCTCGACAGCCAGATCGTGGGCGACCTCCGGCTCCAACCGGAGAAGGGTCTTGTGGAGAACGTCCAGGCTCAACACGGGTGAGCGTCCCAGTCCTTTGCTACTATCTGAGCGACGAAACAGGGAGGGGGTGCCGCGTCCCGATCGAGGTCACCATCCCGCCGGGACTCTAGCAAAGGCATACCCACCCGTCCACGAACCAGAAACCAGAAAACCGTGAGAGAGCCTTTTACCTCTCCTGAGTCAAGCCGCCATGCTCGTGGGTGGTGGCTACTGGGTCTGAACCTGCTTCCGGGCTTGTTGGCCGGAGCCCACGCGGCCAATCAACTCTTCTTTCTCAATCCCGATCTACCCTTCGCCCCCAGAACCCTGGCCCGGGTCGGACTCGTCTATGCGGCTATCGGCGGGATCATTTCCTGTGGACTATTGACTCCCCTTACCTGGGGGCGACCTGGCCGGGCTAGACGATTGCTACCCTGGGCAATCACGGTCGTGCTGGTCCTGGTCGCGATTACCGATTTCTTCTTTGCCTCCCGCTACACCTTCTACCTGCCGCCGGGAATCAGTCGCCGGATGATCAAGGCCGGTCTCTGGTTGACCCTGGTCGCCTTGATATTCTTCTATACCGCCCTCCTCCACACCCTCCACCGACGAGCCTATGGCCTGCGAAGCAAGGTCGGGTTGTCGGTCTTGGCGTTGGCCTCCATCTATGTGATGGCCGAGCGCCGTGAAGCCTTCAATCCGATACCTGGACCCACTCCCCTACCCTCGGCCGTGGAATTGGCTCAACGACCAACCCTCTATGTGGTCGGGCTTGGGGGCGCCTCCCTCGACGCCATCCTTCCCTTGGCACGACAGGGGCGCCTACCGTTCTTCGCTCGACTCCTCGCAGAGGGCGTTTATGCACGACCACGGAGCCTCGCCCCTGTCCAGGGTGAAGCCCTCTGGACCTCATTGGCCACTGGCCGCTTTCCGTACACGCATGGGATTGTCAGCAATCAGGTCTTCCCTGCCGGCCTGGTTGCCGAAGACGGATGGGTCAGCATGCTTCCCACGCCCATCGGCACACATCTTTGGGAAACGCTGACCACGCCCAGGCTCATCGACGCCACCCACAGGAAGACGGTGGCGATCTGGGCTGTTCTCGATCGACTCCGGTTCGAAACTGGGCTCGTCGGCTGGCCTGTCACCGATCCCGTGCCCGAAGAGAGCTCCTACGGCTTCTCTCACCGCTACTTTCAAGGCTACTTCCAAGCCCCCATGGCACAGCCCAGCGAGTTGGCAGAAAGGGGCATTCTCTTTCAGCTCAACCCGGAAGAGTTGGACCCGGCGTTGCTCGCAGATGCGGGAGACCGGGTCCCTTACCCTTTTCTGCAGGACCTGGCCAGTGACCTCTGGCGGGAGTCTTTGACCCTGTTCATGCTCGATCAACAACGGGAGGCACGGGCAATCTTTGTCATGCTGCCTGGTCTGGCACGGGTATCGAGCCGCAACTTCGGCGGCTTCGCCGCAGTGCAGTTCGCCGGCGTCCAGCGAGAGCCCTACCTGGGCGCCGCCAAACGATTAACTGCCTACTATCGTCACCTGGATCAGTTCTTGGCGGCCCTCTGGGAGCATGAGACCGGACCCAAGGTCCTGGCTGTGGTCTCGGCGTACGGATTCGAGGCCCCCGAGGGGTGGCGTCGGCTACGGGCCCTGGTTACCGGTCGGCGCACTAACGGCCTCTATCAACAGGCTCCCGACGGCCTCTTCATGATGACCGGAGATGGCATTCGTGAAGGTGAGTTTCTGGAAGATGTGCAGTTGATGGACATCATGCCCACCCTGCTCTATTCTCTCGGCTTTCCAATTGCCCGGGATCTTGATGGGCAAGTTCTGACGGTGGCCTTCTCGGGTTCCTATCTCGCCCGCAATCCTCTCACGTTTGTACCCTCGTATGAGACCCTCTTCCCCCAGGACGGCGTGATCCCATTTCCGCTGATCCTCCACTGACGGGTCCTTTTTCCATCACACACCGGCCCTGAAAGTGGGCCCCCTCCTCGATCAGCAGCGCCGGCGTCTCCACGTCGGCCTCGAGCCGGGCGCCGGCTGCGATCTCCACCCTCTTGGCATGGACCGAACCGCGGACGACGCCAGAGACGAACAGCCGGCCGACCCGAATGTCGCCCTCGACTGTGCTCTCTTTACCGACGATCAGATCCCCGTCCGAGGAGACCTTGCCTACCAGACGGCCGTCGACCCTAAAGGTGTCCTTGAACCTCAGTTCACCTTCGATCTCGCTCCCACCATCAAGAAAGCCATTGAGCTCGCCCCCGACTTCGGGTCCGGAGCTCATTCATGGCCTCCGATCGAGAGCAGAAGATCGTACAACCGCATCAACTCCTCCTCGGAATGGAAGTGAAGTTGCACGATCCCCCCTGGGCCCCGCCGACGAATCTCCACCTTTGCCTGAATTCTCTTGGTGAGTCTTTCTGCTGCTGCCGCGGTGTCGGGATCCATCCCTTTTGGGGTCCGCCGCGGGCGTGATTTCTTTCCTTCGCCGGCAAGCGATTCCAACTGACGAGCCGAGAGGCCCTCCTTTGCGGCCCGCCGCGCCAACGCCAATTGGTGCTGCGGATCCTCTATTGTCAAGAGAGGTCTTGCTTGCCCGGCCTTTAGGCGCCCATCTCGCAACATGCCCTGGATCTCTTCCGGCAGTCCCAGAAGTCGCAATGCGTTGCTCACGGCCGACCGACTTCTGCCGACCTGGACGCCGATCTCTTCCTGTGACAGCCCAAATGCCTGTCGAAGAGAGCGAAATGCTTCCGCCTCCTCGATCGCATTGAGGTCGGCCCGCTGCAGGTTCTCCACCAGGGCCATCTCGAGTAGCTGTCGGTCATCGTCGACCTGCTTGACGACCACCGGCACCTCTTCCAGTCCGGCCCGACGGGCGGCCCGCCAGCGGCGCTCACCGGCGACGATCGTGAAGTTCTCACCCTCTGCAGGAGTCACCACGACCGGCTGAACAATTCCCTGGCGCCTGATGGAATTCGCCAACTCCTCCATTCCGGAATCGTTGAAGTCGCTCCGCGGCTGTAACCGGTTCGGGGCCAGGTTCGCCACCGGAACGGTCTGGATTCCTATTTCTTGGGTCTCCAACAGCGCATCTAGACCTCGTCCAAGACCTCCTCGCTTCTTCATCATGTCGCTCTCCTCATGCTGAGCTGCCCATCGTGGGCCGGCTCAGAACCTCCCTTGCCAGCGCCAGGTACGCTTCTGCTCCTCGACTTTTGATGTCATATGCCAGAACCGGCACTCCATAACTGGGAGCCTCGGCCAACCGGACGTTGCGGGGCACAATGGTCTGATAGACCAGATCCGCAAAATGCTCTCGCACTTCTTCGGCCACGTCTTTCGAGAGATTGGTACGCTCGTCGTGCATCGTCAGGAGAATCCCGGCGATCGAGAGCCTGGGGTTCATGGTTGCCTTTACTCGCCCCACGGTGGAAACCAGGGCGCTGATCCCCTCGAGGGCAAAATACTCGCACTGAAGGGGTACTACAACTCCATCGGCCGCCACCAGGGCGTTGATGGTCAGGTGTCCCAGTGACGGCGGACAATCCAGCAGTACCACCGAATACTCATCCCTGATCCCCTTCAACACATTGGCCAAGCGCCACTGCCAACCCTGCAATCCGACAAACTCCACCTCGACACCGACGAGGTCCCTGCCAGCAGGAATGACATCCAGATAGGGGAACCCGGTCGCTCGAGGCGTCTCTGTCGGGTCTACCTGATCGGTAAGAGCGTGATAGAGATGCGCTTCCTCGACCTCCACCCCCAGCCCTCGCGTGGCGTTGCCCTGGGGATCACAGTCGATCAGTAGAACCCGGCGCTCCATCACCGCCAGGGCGGCGCCCAGGTTGATGGCCGTCGTGGTCTTTCCCACGCCGCCCTTCTGATTGGCAACTGCCAGAACTCTACTCATTCTCTTTTTCGGCTGCCTCGCTCCTGCCAATCTGCAGGATCCGGCGCACCCTCGAGCCCATCAAGTGGGTTTGATGTTTGATTTCCAAAGATTCTGGTAACTCGGGATCGGCCTCTCCGCACCAGAGCAGAATGGATCCACCCTCAACGAGTCTTGGTAAAAGAACTGACAAACCCAGGTCTTCAAGTCGCACTGCGCGGGCGGTGATCCAATCGATTTCTTCCGGCAGCCCTTCGACGGGGGCGGTGTCGACTCTAGCATTGAGGCAATTACACGACAAAGCAGCCGCCCGGCAAACAGACATCAGAAATGACCACTTCCGGCTGCGGGCCTCTACCAGCGTCACTTTCAGCTCGGGCCTCGCCACAGCCAGGACAAGGCCGGGAAACCCCGCGCCCGCACCAAGATCCACCAACACACCGCCTCGCCTGGATAGAAGCGTGACCCCCACCAGAGATTCTCCGTAGTGACGCTCGACAACGTTCTCGGCTTCTGCCGGGCCCACCAGGGATACCCGCGGATTCCAGCGCCTCAGCTCTGTGTAGTGAAGATGGAGAAGCCCTGCCTGAGCCGCAGACAAAGGTTCCGGTGCGCTACGGCCCAACCGTTCCACAAACTCCTGCCTCTCGATCGCTGGTAGCTCCACACCCACACAGCTATTCTGCGCCAAAACACCACCACAAATCACCCCCCAGAGGACCTTCCAACGGCGCAAGGAACCGACTACAATGTTTCACGTGATACCTGACGGTGAAACAACGACGACAAACAACCCGAACGTTTCACGGGAAACCTGACGGTGAAACAAGAGGGTTCTTGGTCAGACTTCGAAGTCGGCATGCTTGTTGGCATTCTTGTCGGCGAGGGTCACTTTGGTGGCGATGGTCGCCAGCCACACATTACCTTGCGCATGCATACCGATCACGAAGCCCTCTTCCGTTGGCTTGTAAAGACCTTTCCCGGGGGTCGTCTCTACGGCCCCTACCATCACGGTGGGCGAAGCTACTTCCAGTGGATGGCTAGGGGAGAGTTCCTACGCCACGAACTGGTGCCGCTCCTGGAGCGCTATCTGGAGGCCGATCTCGACGGCAAGTCTTTTCGCCGCTTTCGAGCCATGAAAAAGCGTTACCGGCTGTAGCGGTCAAAGCCCCTGGGTCGTCGCATGGCTGGGCTGATGGTCACCCTCTTGAAGAAGCCCCTACCCTGGCTCTCGGTGTGGACCTCCTTGTTGTCTGCCAGGGTGACGTGAATGATCCGGCGCTCGGCAGGGTTCATGGGCGGCAGGGTGCGGGGGCGCTGATTGCGCCGCACTTCGCTGGCAGCCTCCTCGGCCAACTCCCTGAGCTCCTCTTCTCGGGTCTCGTGAAAATTCTCCGAGTCCACATGACAGGGAATCGACCGCCCCGTGAAGCCGCGAATCAGGCGGGGAAGTAGGTGCTGGATTGCCAGCAGAAGATTGCCTCGATCCTCCAGCAGACGATCCCGGTCGGGACCCCAGAGCTCGATCTCGAGTTGACCGTCTCCCGCGGTTACCTCTGACTCCAGGTTCAGGCTGGCAAACTCCAGGATGTCCTGGAGCCCACGGCGGGCCCCGTCCATCAGTTCATCCAGGTCCTCTTCATCGCGCAAAGCACGATCTGTAGATGGCTCCTCGTCCTGCGGCTCCGACTCGGGCTCTTCAACCGCAGGCTCCTCGACCTGCGTCTCCGGCTCGACCTCTTCAGCCGCGGGATCCTCGTCGGTGGGTTCGGGTTGACTCTCCTCGACCATCACGAGCTCGATCTCTTCAGCCGCGGGATCCTCGTCGGTAGGTTCGGGTTGACTCTCCTCGACCATCACGGGCTCGATCTCTTCGGGCTCAGCTTCGGGCAATGCTGGGCTCTCGACAACGCGAGGTTCGGCGGCCACTTCTGGTTTGGGTTCCGGTGTGGGCTCTGGTGTGGCGTCAGCGGCATCTTCCGGCGCCCGTCGGGGCGCTTCCGGGTCGACCTCGATCACTACGCCCTTGCGCGCGCGCAGAAATCCGTGGCGCTTTTCAAGCTTTCGATAGGCCACCTCCTCGGGCGGCAGGCCATGATGGCGCGCCGCCTGCATGAGCGCATTGTCCAGGGTGTTGCCGGAGAAGTACTTTCGTCCCTTGGTAGTCATTCTTTCGAACCTCACTTGCCTCGATCGCTGCGGGGGCCGGTGGACGACTTCTTGGCGCTCTCGGCCTTGGCCTCCCGCATTCTCTTATACATGTACTGCTGGCCGATCCCCAACACGTTGTTGGTCAACCAATAGAGCACCAGACCGCTTGGGAATTTCAGAAAGAGAAACGTGAAGAAGACCGGCATAAGGGCAAACATGCGCCGTTGCATCGGGTCCCCGGCGGCCGGAGTCATTTTCTGTTGCAGAAACTGGCTCGCGCCCATGACGATGGGCAACACGAAGTAAGGGTCCCAGGCTGACAGGTCTTTGATCCAGAGGATCCAGGGTGCATGCCGGATCTCGACGGCGGCGTACAGAAGGTTGTAGAAGGCGAACAACACCGGCATCTGGAGCAGCATGGGCAGACAGCCGCCCGCCGGATTGACCCCCTCTGCCTTGTAGAGAGCCATGGTCTCCTCGTTCATCTTGCGCTGCATCTCCGGATTCGGGCGGCCCTGCTTGTCCTTCAGCTTGGGGCGGTACTTCTGACGAATCGCCTGCACCTTGGGGTTGATTTCCTGCATCTTCTGCATGGAGACGGTGCTCTTGTGGGTCAAGGGAAACAAGATCAAGCGAACAACGACCGTCATCAGAATGATGGCCCAACCATAATTGGCCACCACGTTGTCGTGGATCCAACGCAGGCCCCAAAGCAGCGGCAATGCAAGGAACTTGAACCAGCCGAGATTGACAGCCCCCTCGAGACCGTAGGGCAGGGCGGCGAGTCGATCGAACTGCTTGGCTCCCAGAAAGGCAGTGAAGCGAAGCTGCCCTGCCTGGGGTTGCAGCAGCAGGTAGAGCTCCTGTCCCTGCTCCTGCTCCTCTTCGCTCAGTTGCTCGGCGTCCCGAAAGGGCACAAACGCCGCGCCCGCTCCGTCGGCTCCCGGAACAACCAGCGCTGGCTGCACGACAAAGCCTTCGAGCCCCTCCTGTGGCACGGCCGCAGTCAAGAAATAGTTGTCCTCGATGCCGACCCATTGCAGCCCGATCGCTGAGACGCCCACGGGGGACCTGACGTCGGACGGCTGGAGTCTGTCCGCTTTCTTCTCGTCGCCATGCTTGTAGACAACCGAGCGACGGGAGAATCGATTGTTCACCTCTTCACTGGAGGGGTTGCGAATCCCCGGCCCGAGAGCCACGGTCCAGGCCTCGCCTGTCGCGGCGTCGATCTCTACATCGAGAAGACCGTTCGCCAGGAAGGCGAAGCGTTTCTCCACCCTGCCATGCGATCCCTGGTATCGAAAGACGATCGTCTCCTGGCCGAACTCCGCCGACTCTCTCTCGACTCGAAAGAGGACGTCGTTGAGCTTGGAGCTCGTGCCGTCGAGGGTGGCGAACCCGAAAAGGTAGGGGTCCTGCGCCCGAGCACGAACCAGATCCATCTGCCCACCGTCGGCGCCCCGGTGCTCCAGAAGCTGAAAGGAGACCAGCTGCGCACCGCGGTTGGTGAACTCGGCCCTATAGGTGTCGCCCTCGATGACCACCCGCTGCTCCGCTAAGCCCTCCACGGACTCCAGCTCCACATCGGCCGGCAGCAAAGCCTCCGGCGACACTTCCGGCTCCTCGGATGTGGTTGCCGGCGGCGCCGGCTGTTCTATGGGTGGGGGAGTGGTCGGTGCCGGCTGGCCCGTGCTTTA
>Ga0255052_10003157_pt1 | contig 11578 bp, 14 predicted proteins | sample JV7_2_21_MG_FD_188632 | JGI IMG/M metagenome (GOLD analysis project Ga0255052, IMG submission 188632) | Seawater microbial communities from Jervis Inlet, British Columbia, Canada - JV7_2_21 | ecosystem: Environmental > Aquatic > Marine > Inlet | place: Canada: British Columbia | collected... | reverse complement strand
AACCGCACCCCGCTTCAAAACCTCCTGTATTGCCGCCCGTCCGCCGCATCCAGCAGGCTCCAGAAATACGCCTTCAACTTTACCCGCCTTCAGCCGTTCAAAGACCTTATCCTTCGCAAAACCAGGGCCGCAGACAATAGCCGCAGACACACCTTCATCCTTTTTCATCTCACCGATCTTAGCACTCACAACATCATAGAAATCCGCAGCATTCACAGTGTAATCACCTGCCTGGTCTTTTCCACCCAGCGACTTTGTCACCCTGAAGGCATAGTGGATTCCGAATTTACGCAGCACCGCAAAATCCGCCTCGCCATCCTCAACTGAAACAATAAGAACCCGCCCAACCTTCGAGCTTTCCTCAGCCTCGCGAAGCCGGTCAAGCTGCCATTTCTTCCACCTTTTTGAAACTGTCACTGTGTCACCTGCGCTAATGTCCAGTGTGTGATAACTACCGAGGCCAATGTTCGGGTCGCTACTAGATGTGAGCTGTCCTGTGAGCCGAAGAGTCTTCGAATGCTCAGAGTAATCAGAATCCTCCAGCCGAATCCCAAGAAACACCCGTATCCGCTGACCTTTATCCGCACGCGCCTTGGTTTCATCTTTCAGCCGCCTGTAGCTCACGCCTGAAACATTGTCGCCAGCTTCAAGCACGCTCTTCAAATACCAGAGGTCATCGAGGTCTTCAATTTTCAGCTTTGACTCTTCTTTAAAATGACGCACTTTCATCTTTTTTTATCCCTCACAATCGCGTAGCCGCCGGTTGGAAGCGCGCGCTGAATGTCATCGACATTAAGCTTTTTTACTGCAGCCGTGGCTGCTTCCGGGGTTTGCTCAATAAGCAATTCCTTGATCTGCTGCGCTGCATCTTTACTTTTCAATCTGCCGGGGATAATGTTTACAGCGTTGCCGCAATAGGCGTTGACCGCGGATTCAGGCCCGGCCATGACCTGCACCACTTCATCACTGATTTTCGCGCCCACTGCAAGCACAACCTTCGCGCGGATGAAATTACGTTTTCCACGGATAATAAATGCGCCTTTACCCACGTACTCACCGGACTCCGGAGTCTTAGAAACCTGATCCGGATTCACCCAGTAAACATCGAGAAAAGCGGCGTCACTTCTCCAGGCAATCGAGTTTGATGCTGCAAACTGAGCGGCTTCTTCAAGAGTAGTTTCTGGAACCACTTTTCCCTCGGCTTTGACAACTACTGCAGGCGCGCCGTGAATGTCAGCGTGAAAAAATATGTCGCCTTTTTCCATGTGCCGTTTTACAACTGTTTCATTTGATGTTGCGTCGCGCCCGCCGACAATGAGAAACCCCTCGCTTGACATGAACCATCGAAAACGCTCATACCATTTCAGCTTGCGCACAACCCGTTTTACAGGAATTCCCACGTCTTTTTCAACTGCGGTTCTGCCTTTTTTCACATAATCCTTGATTTGCGTCTTTGTTTTCTCTGCTGCGCTGCGAGCGCCTTTAAGCTTCAACCGCGCTTTTTTCGACTTTGAATAATAGTTGTCAGCGTTTTTTGAAGCCGACGCTCCAAGGTCCAGCTTAAACCGAAAGCCATCAATTAAAACCACAACCCCACCTTCCTTGGACAGATATTCCTGCACCACTGGAACAGACTTCAACTTGGCCTTAATCTCCTTTGCAGACATGTTTTTACGGGCCTTTGAAACCGTGTCAATCAATGTTTCAACATCACCGTAGTTCGCATAAATCGTGTCACCGACTAGCTTGCCATTAAGTATATCGTGGTTGAAACGTTTAATCGCCCGCGCCTGCTCACGTAGCCGCATATTGATTGATGTAAGCCCGTCGCGATACTTTGATTCAACCATGTCTCGCGCATCATCTACCACGCGCTCAGTGAAAAACTCGTCGAGAGCCGCGCTGAAACTTGGAAACTCCTTGGCCTCCCAGCCTTCATAGCTTAAGAGCCGAACAGGCGTCACATCCACAGGCTCTCCGCCTTCAAAAATTATCACAGGACTAGGGTTTAACGCACCCTGCTTCAATTCGCTGAGAACACCTATCACACGATTCGCATCTTCAATGGGTAGGATTGCCATATTTTTATCAAGACCTGCTCGCAGACATATCTCCTCACCATATTGTCCGCCAAGTCCAAGCGGCCCGGCAAGAGATTTGACAAGACTCCCATAATCGTCGACAAGCTCTTTCAACTCTTCTGCTCCGATTTCAAAGGGATTTTTGCGCTGCGGCGGATACTCGTAAACTTGTTTTCCGATTAGCTCGCGGTGTTTGAATCGCCTGCGCTTCATAACTGCTTTGATAACTCCCTCTGAATCAGTGAGAACACTGTTTCCCTCGCCGAAAAGCTCAAATATAAATTTGAAATCACCGTCCACTGTTGCAACTGAAAACTCAATGATACGGTCAAAACCAACCTGCCTGATGCCTGTGACAATTGTATTTGAAATATATTTGCGTAGCGTCATGGCAAAATTCGACGGCTGCCGCGGTGAAGGCATAGCATAATCGCTGAGATAAATTTTTCTACCCACTTCAATTATCAGGTTTTTCGCGCCACCATCGCGATAACGCAGAAGCACCCTTAACTCTCCGGGCGTAGGCTGATACACCTTTTTAATACGCATGTCACCCTGTAGCTCAGCTACAATTGCCATGATGTCAAAGCTCGACATATCAGTCTTCATAAATAGGGATTGGAAGGTAAGCTTTATTAACGTTGCCAGAATCAGGTGTCCTATGGATGAAGACAGCGAACGCCGAATCGAATATTTTCACATGCTACTGGGACTTATCGCCGGAGTTGTAAGCGGCAGACTGGGAACCAGCGGCGGACTAGTAGGTCTTACAATCGGCTACTCAGGTTTCTTTCTCTCACGCATAATTTTCAAAGTCGGCCAAGAAGAACTTCCAATGAACAAATGGGTGTCTAAAGGCGCAATGCCCTTTCTGATGTTCTGGCTCCCAACTTGGATATTTGTTTATAACCTGTAAGCCGTCAATCTTAAAATACAACTTCTTTTTCCACGCCATCGTCGAGGCAGTAGACGATTCGCTTGGGTTTGATTCGCACAAAGGCCGCAACCCATGGAAGCGTGCTATAATGTATGTCAGGATGTCGGGCATAGATTCGCCAGAATTTCAAAAGACCCAGGTTAAACTTTAACTGCGATTTCTCCTTTAGCATTTGTGTTTTGACTTTGCGGTTTCTGCCAAGCGCCCAGAACCCGTATTCAAAACGTGTGATCTCGCCCCAGACTATGAATCCGCGGGCATCTTTTTTCATCTCGTCACGTGTTCCAAAACATACATTTCCATTCTGCTGAAGCAGTTTAATTTTACGAGTACCACCCGCCGGATTAAACCAGAACACTTCTTCGTCTTTCAGCCAGAGCCAGTTCATAGGCGTGGCATGAGGATATTTATCAACCGCGGTAAACATGACCGGCGTGCGAATCTCACCCAGCATTTCCCCGAGTTCAGCAGGTATCATCTGCGCCACCTCCGTGCAAGCCGTTTAGGATATTCATTTACATCAAAGCTGAATGTCCATGTTATATCATGTGGCTCGATTTCCAGTGTGTCTCCATGTTTTACGAGGACTCCTTTAACAATTCCCATCTCGCATTGCTCGGTGTAATGGTGGTTTGCGAAGAGAAGCGTAGTTTTCACGCCTGCGTCTGGGCTCTGGAAATATTTGCTTTCAAAAGGTTTCACCGTGATTTTATCAGTTGTTATTTGAAAGTCTGTTTGAATCATTGTAGGCGTGTCATTTTCAATCCAATAGAGAAATCCTACTTCAAACTTTTTCGAAAACTTGGTGAACTCCACTGGAAACATGTTTCTGAAACCACCTGCATGGTATAAATTGTTTGCCAAATCAACGGGGCACAATACTTATTAACACCCCAGCGAAATTGAGATTTGATGAAGACCAAGCTTATGCAGCTTCCGCGTTCAGTGCTTGTAGGTCGAAAGGCAGTTGATGACACGACAGCGGTTCTCAGCGGACTTGGACTCAGTGGCCGGGCGCTTGTAGTCGCAGATTCAACGACGATGGATGTAGCTGGAAAACGTGTTTTGCAGGTTCTCAGCAAAAAATACGATGTCTCATCAGATGTGATTTCAGATGCTACAATTGAAGAAGTCAATAGAACTGTTGATTTGATTCAAGACACTGGCTCGCGCTTTATAGTTGCAGTAGGCGGCGGGCGAGTGATAGATGTATCTAAGCTTGCGGCTAAATACTATGGAATCGAGTTTGCAAGCATTCCAACTGCCGCGGCGCATGATGGAATAGCATCGTCACGGGCGTCGATTAAAGAAGATGGAAACACTGTGTCTAAAGGCGCGAACCCTCCACTCGCAATCATTGCAGACACAGATATCATCGCAGGCGCGCCATACCCTCTACTTGCAAGCGGCTGCGCAGACATAATTGCAAAGTATACCTCGGTTTTAGACTGGGAGCTGGCGCGCGATAAAAAAAAGGCGGATGATTTCAGCGAATACGCATCCGCTCTCTCCCGGATGAGCGCAAAAATCATAATGGATTCGGCGAAAACGATTAAAACTGGTGGTGAAAAAAGCGTTCGCAAAGTTGTTAAAGCACTTATCTCCTGCGGAGTTGCAATGAGCATAGCCGGCTCCTCCAGACCTGCTAGCGGCTCGGAGCACAAGTTCAGCCACGCACTTGATATGGTAGCCACAAGTCCTGCGCTTCACGGCGAGCAATGCGGTGTTGGAACAATCATGATGATGTATCTGCATGGCGGAGATTGGAAACTGATTCGAGACAGCCTAAAAATGATCGGCGCGCCAACATCTGCAGCTGAGCTTGGAATTAAAGACAATTTTGTTGTTGAAGCGCTTGTTAAAGCCTGTGAAATCCGCCCCGAACGTTACACGATTCTTGAAGACAAAATGCTCACACATAAACAGGCGGAAATACTAGCTCGTGAAACAGGGGTTATCGGTGGTTAAGCATCGTTTTTCGGTTCAACAAGCTCGCCGATTATGACTTCAAGTTTTTCACGTGACATTTTTCTAGCTTCTTCTTGAAACTCTTCGTCGCCAGCACCGAGTAGCTCCAGCTCATGCATCTCACCTTCAAGCAATCGGAGCTGTTCTCTTTTAATATGCACTTCTTTTTCAGCCATCTCAACTTCCTGCCGCCGAGCTGAAAGTATTATTGCCCGCGAAATAATTATGCCCATAAAATAGAGGCTTGCAAGGATTGCGATTGCACCGATGACTTCTGTAAACACCATTTCAAACTATATTTCTGAGCAGCCGGCTTTTAAAACTTGTGCCTTGAAGATTGAAACACGTGCAGCCGTCAAACATTTGCAAAACATGATTGGAGAAGCCTGGCGATTTAGACTGTATCGTGAAGAAGAGTTTAAATATTTCTAAACAGATAATAATATTGATGTGGTGGAATCAGTGGGGAAGCGTGCCAAAAAGAGAGGGTGTTATCATAGGATTTATCGTAATTTTATTGTTTTTACTACTATTTTCTAATGTCTATGCCAGGTGTGCTGAAGATAAGACCGCATGTTTTGAAGAGTGTGATAAGGCCTGCGCTCAGAAAAAGTATGATTACTGCCGTACCTACGAATATTCAGGGTGCGCGCTCGATGTCTTTTGCGACTGTAATAAATGCGAACTTCTTGATTCTAAATGGTGCCCTGAAAAAGGTTATAATTCATGCGCAGCCGGGCCGATCAGCCGGTATGAAACATGTATCCAAAGCTGCCAAATGGGTAGGGAGGCAGGAAACGATGTCTCCACCTGTTGGAAGGACTGCAATGACCAGTTGGCTAAAGGCTTGACTCCGTGTAAAGACGCGCAATGCGAAACCTCGTGTACTGCACAAGGCTATGAAAATGGGAAATGGGCTACATATACCCCTGCTGGTGGATATGATAGCTGTGAATGTTTGGGAGAGCAGGTTGCAGCATCTGAACCCGAACTATTTCCAGGGGTTGCAGATAACGCTGAACCAAGTCTCGATGTTATGGAAAATTCTGAACCTCAACAATTTCCAGACGCTGTAAAACCTAAGCCCGATGAAGATCCTTTCAAGGATTATTGGGACTATAGTTCAGCAGAACAATCAATTCTGAATAAACTCAAATATTTATTCACATCAGAGGAAAACACGGGGCGCCGTGGACAAGTTGGCTTTGTCAAAGCAATTAAAGATAAAGATGGTGTCAGAGTATATAGAAATGGTAAGTGGATGGGTGTAGGAGTCCATACGCCTCTATTCCCTGAAGACCGGCTTCGAACCGGTCCAAACTCTAAGGTGAATGTAGTTTTGCTGAACACTGACGGAACTCAGGACATACTTGATATTCGCTCTAATTCGCTATTCGAGCCGGAGGGCACCCGATACGAAGACCATGATGATAGTATTAGAATTGTCAAGTTCGCAGGGAGCATGATTGCCACCATAAAACGCCGTATTCAAGGCAATAAACCAAATTTTTATGTGAAGACACCGACTGTTACTTCCGGTATTAGAGGTACAAAATTCTATTTGAGCTATGATACTTCTACAAACGTGACGTCGCTTATGGTTAGCGAAGGCGAAGTTGAGTTAGCAGGCGCGACAACTGCAATCGTCAAAGCAGGCGAACAGATAAAAGCAGAGAAAGGTGTTCTTGGCGAGATTGAAGATTTAGACACAGCGAAATGGGATGAGCTTACAAAACAAGATTGGGATGAAGAGGCAAGCGAAGGATTGTTATCGGTTCCAGCAGTTAAAGCTTTGCTGGTCCTGATCATCTTGGCAGGAACCTGGATTGGCTATAAGAAGTTTTCAAAACAGAAGCGTTGAAAACAACCTCAAACCGGTCGTGGACTACCGTGAAGTGTTTATTGAGAGCAGGGATATAATATTAAGGAGAACCTGCTGAGGTTTAGAGAATGGTATCAAAATCAGTTATATTAATTTTTACACTTCTCCTAATTGTTACATGGGTTTGTTATAAAGTTATACAGAGTTTCAAAAAAGACTAAACCAAGTTAACTTATCCTGAAGACGAATTTAAAATACCTCAACCGTTATTTTTTTGTACTAAAAAGAAGGTGCCGTTCCCAACCTTTTCTTCTTTTATCGAACCCGATTCTCTGAGCTTATTTAACCCTTCTAAGGTCGAGTCCATTGTTAGGTCGAAAACCTCTGCAACCTCTTTTGGGGCTACCTTTCCATATTTTTTTATAAACCCGAAAATCGTGTCTTCATTTACTGAGATTTTATTAGGTTTGAGAGTATCTCCTGTAAGCTTTCGAAAAGCTAATTCAAAGTTTTCAAAGCTCTGATAACCATTTAGAATAAGCTCGTCACCCTTCCTGTTGCGAATCAAAAACGTGGGAAAGCCGGTAATACCTCTCGATCTCGCCTCAGCGAGGTCCCCCATAAAAGCCTTCTCAGCTTTTTTATTTATGATGGCTTCATGGAACTGATCTATGTCAAACCCAATCTCAGTCGCAAGCCTTTCCTGCACATCAATGCGGTGGATAGGCAAACGCTCAGCAGCTGCTCCTTCTCGCATCCGGCGAAGATACTTTTTAGCTAGTTCAACATCCTGAAACTCAGCAGCCTTGAAAGCTATTGAAGCAGGATAAGTCGAGCGCATCTCATCCTTAATATCATAAAAAACCTTTTCATCCACTGGCATGCCGTGCCTGCTTGAAGCATCCAGCCAATGATCAGCGACCTGTTTATACCAGTTGGAGCCGCCTATCTGGTTCAGTGCATCATAGAAATTGCCGATATCAGCAACAAGTCCACCCATCCTATAACTTACTTGCACTTGAGATCCATACAGCTCTTTAATCTTTTTCGTTATGGGTTCACTTCCCCAACACCAAGTACAGTATGGGTCAGTGTACTCAATAACTTCCAATAGCGCTCTATCACTGTTAAGCATAATTATTTTCTGTATCAAACGTTGATATAATTATCTTCTAAATATGAGCTTCTTTTTTTGAAGTTTTTTTCAAACATTGGAGTGAAATTATTCTAAGAAAGAAGATAAATTGGAACGATGTCAATTCACACTATATCTAGTATCCCAGAAAGTTCTCGGTTTTAATTTTGACGTCGCCTATCTTGATTTCATCTGTGAGTATTTTTTTAATTGTTTCAACCATTGCAGGCGGGCCGGATACGAAGAAAACTCGCTCATCTAAATCCGGAACCTGGCTTACGATGAAATCGGATTTAATGTGACCTGTAGCCCCGGTCCAACCATTTTCTGGCTGAGAGAGGATGTGCACTGTTTTGAAACGGTCGCCTGTCAGGTTTTCAAGCTCGGATTTGAAGGCTATAGATTCCTGGTTTCGGTTGGCATAAATAAGGATAATGTCAATTTCTGCGTTAGTTGCATTTGCCCAGAGAATGTTTGAAAGCGCTGCTGTAATCCCGATTCCGCCTGCGATGAAAACCGCTTTTTTAATTGAATCTGTGAGTGTGAATTCGCCGTGTATTTCACTTATAAAAACCCTGGTTCCAATAGGCAAATTGTCGATGGCCGCTTTGAACTCTGACTCGCGGATTCGTGTTGTGAACTCTACAAAATCCGGATTGGTGGGGGTGCTTGAAAATGAGAAGTGATGCACAAGTCTTCGACCATCCAGGCCTTCAACTTCAACAAAGAAATATTGTCCCGGTAGATAGGAAAAATCTCTGGGGCGCGTGAATCTAAAGCTCTTCGTGCCCTCTGCACGTTCGATTTTCCCGATGAAATCAGTCTCCCAAACCTTCATTGCCAGCCCTCAACAAATTTATCCGCCTGATACCCTATATTATTTTTGGGTCGAAAGAGTTCTAAAAAATTACGGCGATTAAATCACCGTATAGAACTGAGATGATAAATCCCAGGGTCAGGAAGACCACGAAGGGGAGTGCTGGTGTAGCCCAGACTATACCCTCTGATTCTGTTTCTCCAAGCTCAACTTCGCGTGCGTTTATGTATAGCTGCCCATCTTCGAGCACGGTTTCAAATCGGCCGAGGTCTTTTGAATCTTTTTGATAGGCTATGAAAAGTCTGAGAAAATCACGGGGTGAGCGTACGCTTCGGAGTTCGCCGAGGTTTCGCAGGAAGAATGTGATGGGCACAAGCAGCGACGCGATGATTGCGTTTGAAAAAACTGTGAGAAAAAATGCTGGCAGCAGGTATGTTCCATGTGGCAGGGTTGGGAACATGGCGCCCAGTCCGATGAGTAGTTTTGCGTCGCCGCCGCCCATAAGTCCGAGATAATTTACTGTGACTGCGAAGGCGATCGCAATTCCAAGTATGATGGATGCTGAGACCAGTAGGCTCAGACTTTTTGACGCGGCCAGATCAATTGCTAGCAGGATGATGCCTAGTCCTGCCATGCTCTGCCAGGCAAAGCGGTTTATCTCTCGCGACTGCAAGTCGAGAATCGAGGCGTAGACAAGAAGTACCAGAGTCGCTGTTATTCGAAGGTCAAGAGTTGAGACCATACCCACTCTAGTTGCAATAGAGATATAAAAATGATTGCAGAGTATTTCTGAAACTGAATTTTAAAGTCTGCCTTCTGCTTTGGCGTCCATCAGTGTTTCCTCATATTTTGATGGGCACTTGGCTAGAAGCTTGTGCGCCTCTACTTTGTCAGGCGCAGTCAGCGTTCCGATAACTGTGATTCCAACTCCTGGTTTGAATGTGCCGGGAACGTCGCCGGTGTAAATTACATCAACTGTTGCGTTGCCATCTGTAAGCTGGAATTCAAATGTGTTGAGATCGGTCTGAGTCCATGTCCCATCGACAATCACACCGACTACCTGCACGTTTTGGTTCAGATATTCATCGGGCGCGGCTGTTACTTCGCTTACCCACTTGAGCGGGTTGAGAAAGCTTCCAATACTGTTTATGCTTGCAAATAAGAGTAGGATTACAACAACTATTCCAAGTGCGAGTTTCGCCTTCTTTTTCTCTTGTCGATTCAAAAAATTCACCTTATTTAAGCCGTTTTTCGATTGCGCGCACTTTGGAGTCAAGATACCCTGTGTAGAGTATGAAGCTTGTCCAAAGGATTGCGGCAACCGCCATTATACTATTAAATTCGTTCATAATTCACCACTAAAAACTTTTTGAGACTTTTCTTCAAGCACATCGATTTTCACCGTGAACCAGAGCAGATATACGTAGAGCAGGAGAAAACAGCTCATAAGTGTCATGAAAAGTATGAGTCCGCTTTGGTCAAGGCTGAAACCGCTGCTCTGCGCTGTGTTATAAAGCACAGGATGATTTGAAAGCCAGATGGTTGTTGAAATATGTGTGAGCGGCACGCCGATGAATCCGAATATACCGAGCACTGCTGAAAGCCGGGCGCGTGTTTCAGAGCCGTCAACTGCGCCTCGAAGCGTGAGATATGCGGCGAGTGTAAACCATAGAAAGAGGCTGCTTGTCTGACGTGGGTCCCAGTTCCAGTATGCGCCCCATGCGAGGTTTGAAAATATGGCGCCGTTAATGAGTAGAATAGTTGTAAAAACTATTCCAAGCCGTGCTGAGCTGGCTGCGATGCGGTCCCATTTCATGTCTTTAGATTTGAGATAAAGCGCAGATCCAATCAGAACCACTGCAAAGGCGATATATGTTATTGCCGCTGCCTCCATTGAGAAAAAGAATATTTTGTAGCCGTGGCGCATGGGGTCGCCTGGGTAGCGCAGCAATTCTTCTTTCAATGGGCCGAGGCTGAATAGAACTTTGTACATCGCAGCTAGAACCACAAGCCAGAGTGCTCCTAAAAACACAGTTGCATGTTTACGCTTAAACTCCACTTTTTTATTCCTCCAATATGTATTCAAATAAAATACTTGCCAGAATCGTCATGATACCTACATAAGAAACTATGAGTTTAACTTCATCTATACTTAATAAATCTAATCCTGTTATCATCACCTTTCGAAGCGAGATAATTGTGAGAATGATTACCGGCAGAAGCATTGGGAGTACGATTATCTGCAGCACTAGTTCACGGCTTTTCGCGCTCATCACAAGGGCTGACATAAATGACCCTACAACGACGAACGCAACATTTCCAAGGAATAGCACGATAAATGCGTCGAGGGTGCTGCCTGCAATATTGTAGTTGAATAACACGATGAAAAGTGGAAATGCGATGAACTGTATTCCCAGCATTAAAAGAAGGTTATAGAGTGTTTTTGCATAGAGTATGTCGCCTGTGGACACTGGCGAGAGTAGCAGGCCTTCAAGTGTGCCGGTTTCTTTTTCTTTGATAAACGCCCGTGAAAGTCCGAGCATACCTGTGAATATGAATACAAACCAGAGCAGACCCGGCCCAACCTCGGTAAGTGCGGGTGAAAAAGGCTCGCCTGCAAAGTTAAACATGAGTAGCGAGATAAATGAAAATAGAAACATGAAGTTGATTGTTTCTTTGCCGCGCAGCTCTGCTTTAAGGTCTTTTCGAACTATACGGTAGATGAGCACGGGATTCATCGGCCCATCTCCGCAAATATTTTTTCAAGCGCAGACTTCGACGCTGTGAGATCGATTTCATGGGCAACCCGTCCTTTTTC
>Ga0255052_10003156_pt1 | contig 11582 bp, 21 predicted proteins | sample JV7_2_21_MG_FD_188632 | JGI IMG/M metagenome (GOLD analysis project Ga0255052, IMG submission 188632) | Seawater microbial communities from Jervis Inlet, British Columbia, Canada - JV7_2_21 | ecosystem: Environmental > Aquatic > Marine > Inlet | place: Canada: British Columbia | collected... | reverse complement strand
AGCCTGTGCGGCTTGGGTGCGTTGAGCATGGTCGGATTTCAATCGACTGGATTCATCGAAAATTACACCATCGGGTGGTGCAAATCCATCAGACCACATCTTCATCCGCTTGGTCATCATCTCATACGACATGAGTTCAACATTGATTGAGGAATGAAGATTCCATTTGTTGAATTCACGTTTAATGGATGCGTCGAGACTTTTCTTAGGCCCAACCCACCACCAGTTTTTCTTGCCAGACTGTTCCATCAGTTCAATCGCAGACAACGTCTTGCCCACGCCCATTTCAGCCGCCCAAATCTGATAATGATAAGTCAAACCAAAATCAGTTAAGTTCACCTGATGGTCACGCAAAGGTCGCGCATATTTCCACTCATGCTTGAGGTCTTGGTCGAACCACTCATAGGGATTCTGACCCATCATACATTGAAGTTGGAAATGATTGCGAAAACAATCTTTGACTGACCAAATCTTTCGAGGCTTCTCTTCAAACCCATGCCACCTAGCCCCTTTCATTGCTTTGATTTCATCTTTCAAAGCGAAAGGAGATTTTAGAAATTCAATACGCCCACCGATTGTTTGAATTTTCGCAGGGACTCGTACACGCCCGTGCTTTGTCGTCGTTATTAGCTTGATATCAACAGGCCCGTCACTCATAGACTTAATCCCCCATAACCCATCAGCCGTCCTTCAGTGTCAAACTGAAATGCTATTACCATAGAAGGGTCACCGACATCGCAATGACCCAATGTAATTCGTGTCCCTGATTCATCTTCAACTCGCATAAACTCGCCTGGACCTAAGAATGCCGCAGGCCCCATGGCCTCTTCAAAATCTTGGCTGGCTAGATAAACTTGAAAACATTCCAACCCTGTAATGTCATCTCCCACTGATGGTACAGCCCAGCCCCCAATAAAATCAAGTGTGCCGCCTTCCTCTTCCGTAGTTTCATCATCGTCTCTTGTATCATCTACCACGTTGATCCTCCAAACAAAATGTTGTATCCGGTAGCTTTTGTGGGCGTCCGATATTGAAAGTCTTTAACAATCCCTCTTGCTCAAAAATCAAATAAATTTTGTCAAAGCATAAGCGGACCATTTGATCGACTTCTGGTTTACAAGCCCGCTTGACAGCAGCTTGCCACTGTCGGAAAGTACCAACCACCACAGCTACTTCGACTCCGCGTATCATTGTTTCTTGCAGAACAAATGGCATTTTAGCCATTTCAAGAATCGAAGGCATATCACGTTCATCTGACGCTATCAGGAAACCAAAGGAATACAGATCATGGAATTGTTCTGTCTGTTCCAAATCCAAAGAACCTTCACGATCCTTGAGACCTAAGAGACACCCTAGCTCATGTGGAATTTTCTTCAGCGTTGGAATTGCAGCATCGGCTCTAGTTGCTGGACTATAGCCCAGCAACTTGTTAGTGATACCTAGAAACACACCTATGTCTAACTGAGTGCGTAGAACTAATGCTACATCCACATTGGTCATCGAGTATCCCCGTCACCATGAATCACCTCGCGTTGCTTACGACTTGCAAGCTTCCGAAGATTCAACTCTGCAATAGGTTCAACACGGACACTAAATTCAGACGATAACACACAAATTCCAATCAGAACCCAAGCAAGACTTGTCAGGATATTGGTACGCCGCTCCGCAGTCAGTATACCATCGTCATCCCGATACAATTTCTTGACCTTTTCGCAGATTGCCCCAATCTTGATCCCCATGAAATCTCGTGGGTTGCCTACTTGCAAACCTCCCCGACTATCAAGAGCAAATAATTCCAGTTGCTCGAATCGTGTCGCCGTACAGCCAATGAGTGCTAACATCTCTGTCAGAGTACACTCCAAGTCATTTGCCAAGTTTGCAATGTACCAAAGCAAATCTCCCATTTCTTTGAGGATTAAGCCGTGGTCACCCTTGTGCATCTTTTCAATGAGTTCACCATACTCGCCCGCCAAACCTAAGGCAGGGTAGTAAATACTCGTTGTAAGAGGGTAAATCGCGGTACTAATTGCATCGTCTTGGTATTCATTCAAAAACATTATGTCATACCTCGCAGGGTTCTGGCTCGATAAAAACTACTTCACACGGTACACACGCCCGCCAGCTATCATCAGGGTTATCGCACACTACAGCACCGCCGCAATAAGGGCAATGGTGTGGTACGTTTTGGACTAGTTCATCACGGATTGTCATTCGGTTCTTCTTTCTCTATCAAACCTTGTTTGACCAGTTCATCCTGAACAATGATACGAACATCCTGTTCAAAATTGCTTGGCGCAATAGGCATAGGTGTTATCCATACTAGAGCGTATGGAAACACCATGAATGCGATTAGAATCGCTGCCGTAGCTAAAAGTCGGGGTGTCTTATTCGGCATCCACACCCCTTACAAATTCTGAGATCACTTTGGGACACCTAGCGTCGAACCCTACAACATCCAACATCCCCGGATCGTTGGGGTCGGCTACGCTATAACGTGTCGCCGTCATCGCACACACAATCAGCTTGGCATCCCGGCCCATCGCTTGACGATAGTCCTCCAGTGCCTTCGACGGGTGCGTATTACCAGACCACGTTTCATTGTCCGTATAGATAACAAACGCATCCACTGGTAGTTTGTTCGCGGTGGCATAGAGCATAGGCAATGCTACGTTCGTCCTGCCAACAGGATACTTTTTCATCTCGGCAACCACGTCAGACATGCGGTTTGCCTTAGACATATTTACCATCGGCTTTACACCGTCCGAGAAGGCCAGTGGATAACACCACTCTTCGGTCTTCATCTGGACCAACGCCATACAAGCCGCAGCTTGGTAAGCCTTGATATTGGTGTTGTTGATCGAACCCATGTGGTCCCACCCTCGGAAGCCCATCGACCCCGACACGTCCACACCAAGTACGTAGTTCTTACCAGTCGGTTCAACGTGTGCAAAGGCGCTGTAGATTGCGTCTTCCAACGCATCTACAATCTGTGGCACCTGATTCCACGACAGATGACCCCTGAAGCCCTTACCAGACGCATACGTTGTCTGAGCCAGCAACAGTCCAAAGGGATGCATTCGCCCGCGACCAATTAAATTCTTGTCTCGCAGTCGCCTACAAACCTCTTTAGAGGCGTCCGACAACGGAGCCAGCAAACCAATGCTGCTCATCTTACCCAGGTTACGTACCAATGCCATGAGTGGCATACGCTCCAGGAGGGCTTCCCAGACCTTGACACTATTCAGCCAGTTGGTCGGAATGTGTTCTCGAACCAGCCCTTGATCCCGAATCAACCGCACAATGATTCTTTCATCCGTGGTAATCTTCGCAGTCTCAATGGCACCAATGTATGCCAAATCATTATCGTCCAAACCAGTTTGAACAACATCATTAGCATAGTCACCCTTGACAATGTACTTGAACACTGGGTTCAATGCTTCGCTAGTCGGGTGAGCACACCGCAAAACGTCACGATGCGACCAACCTTCCCGAGCCTGATACTTGGTGACTTGGTACAGCAAGGAATTCGGAGTCTTCTTAGTATACCAATCCGAAACAGCTTCTCGAAGACCACGACCCCAGCCACGGAATTGCGTGACTTGCTTTACGAACTGGAACAGGTGTGTTCCGGTACGACAGATCGTAGAGACCTCGCCCAAGGCCAGTTTACGAGCCTTAGCATTATCCTTCTGACCCGCTAGCAATGCGAGAGCGAAGATCACAGGATCAGGACTGATTGCCCGGAATGACGAACCGATAGCAACAATCATCTCGACCGTTCGTACAGCATCACGCTCTGCACAGGCGAGAATCAACGCCGCTGAGTTCTTAACCATGGCGCGTTCACCAACGTAGAACGTACCACCTTCGCAACCCAGGATCAGAAAACGTTCCAGGGTAACAAACGGGTCCACCTTGAATGCGTAACCACCGGCTGCATTCTTAGTCATGTCTTTCTCTCGGCCGAAAATGGGCTCACGTTGAGTTGATTTCAGCAAGGTCGCATAATCTTTCATCACGCTCTCCAAAAGGGGTTACAGTAAAAAGTGGGCAAAAACGGGGGAACGATGTGGGAATTGAACCCACGACGCCAGTTTTCAAGACTAGTTCTAAACCATTTAGATAACGTTCCATCCAACGGCCCACAAGCGGCTCTGCCAGGACTCGAACCTGGAACCACGGGTTTAACATACCTATAACGATTGTCATTCGGCCTGGATTAGGCAAGTGGTTGATAATCGCGTTTTCGCGCTCTTCCAATTGAGCTACAGAGCCAAAACATCCAAAACAAGTCGCGCGGCTAGGACTCGAACCTAGACTACGGATTCCTAAAATCAATAACGATTTTCCATTCGGCCTGGATTAGGCAAGGATTTGGTAATCGCGTTTTCGCGTGCTTCCATTACACTACCGCACGTAATACGTCGGGCGAGGGATGAAGGACCGTGTTTTCATAGTGATTGTAATGATAACGATCTTTCTTCGGCCCGACTGTATGTCATTCTACTTCTACAACATCGCGTATCATCCAATCTGGGTCTGCGGGTTTTACATCAGCCATGAATACCACAAACAAATTGTCATACGCCTTAGCAATCAACTTCAAAGTCTCATCGAGTCGTTCTGTAGAATCCAAGTCAGCTTGTGCTGCTCGAAGTTCATCGCGTACAGCCTCAAGGTCATGTACGCCTTGCAACCCGCAATTTCCTAGTGTCTGCATTGAGTCGATAAGTTCCATTTCTCGAACATGCCATCCCGAGACCATCCGTTGTACATTAGCTTCCGCTATCTCCATATCGGCTTCGTGCATGTCCGCTTGCTTACACACCGTAGTAGTCAAAACATCCGTTATGAATTCCAATTCATCGGCATAGGTTTCCCGTTCGGCTACTTCATTGTTCATGTAAACCGCGTAACACGCAAACGTAACCAGCATTCCTACTATCGTAGCCGTTACTAACCACTTACTCATTGTTGCTTCCCGTTTGTGTCAAAATACGCCGGGCAAGGGATGAAGGATCGCGTTTTCTACAATTAAAATTTGTGATAACGATCTTTCTTCGGCCCGACTACATTTCTTTCATTTTTCCTAGAAAAGAGGGTAAGGTGGTGGGTCTAGGTTTTTATCATTTGCATTGATAACCTAGTCCCTTCGACCCTCTATATTAAGTATACACTACAAAACACCAAAAGTCAAGTGATTATACCCAAATTCTTCCATTTTCTTGATTAAATTCCGTTCCTTGGAGATTGGGGTCGTGAATCCACTCGAAACATGGGACCGCGAACATATCACCCCCACTCTGGTGGTATTCAATTTCCAGATGGGTGAAGATCATTGGGCCACTAGACCAAGGGGCTTCCTGCACCACTTCCTGCACAAATCGAGCCTTTTTGCTCTCACACAGATGTTCAGGAAAATGGAATCCTTTCTTCTCATACGGCACACCATCCGGAATCTTCCACCGTCCCAATGGGAGCATCTCTTGAAACATACCTTCAGTGTGTTTGTCTGAAGGGGCTCGTTCCAGCCCTGAAACGAACTCCTCCCCTGCCGCCGTCAATCCGATCCACTGCGTACTTCGACTCATCACTTCACCCTCTGCTTTAAGGCTTCAATCTTCACACCTTGTGAATCAATTGCTAACTTCACATCCTCGACTGTTGTGCTTCCATTCAACCAAGCCCTAAACGTCTTGCTCGTCAACTCATGTGCCCCAGTAACAGCTTTCACATCATCTCGAAACTCAGCCAGTACGTCACAGGATTCCACAGTCGCTTGAGCAACCTTCTCTTGAGCCACTATCCACCGCTCACCAAAATCGTAAGCAAAGTAACCCAAAAGACAGAGGACGGGGAAAGACAATGCTGGCAGGTTTTTCACAGGATTCTCCTAAAGTGGCAAGAGGTCCAACAAAGCACGCACTACTCGGCGTACCGGTCCCTTACCTTCGATTACAGTTGTCACTGGCACTGGTTCTAATTTCTCAGACGCATCTTCCGGAAACAATTGCCTCCCAGAAGCTCGCCCTTCCTTCTCATAAGGAAGAAAGAAATGTGGACCAGACAAACGTCGAATCGTTTGACCATGCCAGTACATATCACCCCATGGCGTGGCATAGTAGTCATTCACTCGGGCTTGATAACCCAAGACCTTTCCGTCCCAAATCAAAATCCCCCACGACCCTTCGCTATTGGAATTAGGGGCTGTGATAATGTGGGTGTAACTCCATTGATCCGAAATATAGGCTCGGCTTACACCCTTGGTGATCGGTTGGATTTGGTCATTCGCTAAACACGAAGCAACCATCATTCCAACCAACGCAAACGTCAAAATAAAGCTTTTCATTTTACCTCTCTCTTTGGTAAATGGTGGGCGATACTGGATTTGAACCAGTGACTTCTACGGTGTAAACGTAGCGCTCTAACCAACTGAGCTAATCGCCCGTAAAAACTACTCCTTCTTCAACAGATTGTTCCAATCAATAACGATATCCCTACCGTCCAACTCAATCGTTACGCGATTGAGTGTGTCCTGCAACTCGTTGCGTTCGCAGACTATGGGGTAGATAAAGACCATCGCCGTGATCGCCCCACCTACCAAACAACCCAGAACAAAATTCCATACCTCTCGCATCTTCAAAACCTTTCTTGTATTGTCGTGCGGCCCGCGCCACACCCCTCACAGGCCGCACGGAAACTAACCTCTTCTTATCCAACTCGTCGTGTCGCCCGCTTGAAGAATCGGGACGTTCGCTTACGAGTATGATAACGACCCGCATACAGGTCACCATCAGACGCTCCGCTTGATACTCGATCTTCAATAGGCATCGGGGGATCTTCCAGCGTCTCTTCTGGAATCTCGATATTCCGTTCAATGAATACGTCCACTAGCCTATCTCGTACCCGCTCCAGAAGATCAACCAGAGTATCAACAATCGGCGGAACTGTTTCCCCACTCGCTACCAAATCGGCTCGAAGGGCCTTTGCTTGCGCCAAGATTACATCTACTTCATCACAAGTCGTGACGCCCGCATCTGCAAGTGCTTCACAGATAATAAATGCCCGCTTCGTAATCAGCAGCAGATCATCTGTCCCCGTCCTCAACGCCTGATTCTCAGTCGCCAGGGTAATGTTCTCCAACGATGCACTCGATGCTGTCTTAGCAACGACTGTCAACGTAGTATCGTATTCCTTCACAACGTTCAGGTGGTAAGCAATCCCGCTACCAACAACAACTGCAATAAGCAGTACCGTCACAAAACCTCTCAAACCGTTCATTCTTCGACTCCCGTAGGTACATGGTAAACTGGTGAGGTCAGGAAGATGATACTTACATCTGTCCCCGCCTCAATAACATTAGTACGCAAAGTATTCAACATCTGACGAAGCTTGTCAACTTCAAGTTCTTCTAAAGATGCTGCCTTCAAACCCTCTTGCAACGCCGCCAAATCAGTAGCGATTCGCTGCAAATAATCACACGCCCGCAGGCCAGCATTGTCAAAAATCTCTATTTGACGCTGCAATTTCCGAATCTTCTGCTCTTGCAAAGCAGAGAGTTCTTCGGTTAGTCGAACCTGTTCCCCGAGAGTTTCGACTAGGACTTCATAGTCAGTTGCACCGTACACAGCGATGGGATGGCTAGAGGTGGTGGGCACTACTTGCGGGGCCGTGTAGACACCAACGATACTCCCACACAAAAAAGCCACAGCGATGCAAAGACTCAGAATAAGTTTCTTTCTCATTGTTCTCTCGTTAAGTTGAAGTTAAAGAAATACCAACGTCGAAAATCTTCAATCACAGGATCATGTGCGATATGATAAAGATACCTATGCACTCCCTCCCATGTCGAGAAGATCATTTCATGCGGGATCGTGCCAAACAACCAGTCTGGACACATTTGCTTTCCTTGTTCAACATGAACAATGATTGGCTTCTTTTGACGATTCGCCAAAAACAACTCTTCGTAAGTCCCACAAGCGTGAATCTCAGAGTCCAGATTCACGACGAGAAAATCAGAGATATCAACCATCCGTAAATCAACAGACCGAATGATCCGCATATCGTTTCGGACAGCCTCCCAGTTTTCGTCCTCTTTACACTTGTGACGATACTTTCGATTCTCTAAATCTTCAATCCCTAAGTTAATGGGTTTATTAGTCGGGTCCAACCAAAGAACTTCTAACTCTGACAGTTCTTCCTGAATGATCTTACGCCAACCAATACCGCCGTCCATTGCACGATCCATTGCACCACAGAGATACCCGCGATTAAACCTTAGTCTATTCATCGCATTATATCCTTGATTGCGGACCCAATACCGAGACGTGAGCAGCCCATTTTTGCAAACTGCTCGGCTTGTTCCCTAGTTTTAATACCGCCGCTTGCTTTCACTCCTAACCCACGATTTTGTACCGCCATGCACATTAGTTGCGTCCTAAAAAATTCGGCCCCTTCATGGGCAAAGCCGGTTGAAGTTTTAACATAGTCGGCCCCAGCCTGTTCAACCAGCATACAAGCTAAATGAACCTCTGAGGTGTTCCAGTGACAGGTCTCGATAATAACTTTTACCAAGGCATCCGCAGCGTGTGCTACTTGCACAACTTCTGCAATTTCATTCTGGACATAGTCATAGTACCCGCTAGCAAATGCCGCCAGATTCATAACCATATCGAGTTCCTTGGCCCCTGCCTCTAACGCATAGTGGGCTTCAGCCACTTTGAGACTGCATGGAACATTACCATTCGGGAAAGCGATTACCGCGCTAGGTCGTACCTCACTGTCAGCTAAGACTTTGGAGACAGCAGCCATGTATTGCGAGTAAGTACAGAAAGATGCAAAGTTCATTTCCAACGCATACTTAGCCTCACGAATTACATCGTCCGCCGTTACTGTCGTCTTTAACGCCGCGTAATCAATCAATCTGACAAACAAATCGTTCGGAATCGTAATACTCATTTCAGCCTTCTTTCGATTTCGCAAATCAATGGATGGCGGACAATGTCACTCTTGTCTAAGCGAATCGTCTCAATACCATCCACGCCTTCAAGTTTCTCTAAACACTCTCTAAACCCACCTTGAACATGCTTGGGTAGATCAGATTGTAACAAGTCACCCGTGATGACCAGCTTGGACTCGTGTCCAATTCGCGTAAGAAACATCCGTAATTCACCGCGTTGTGCATTCTGGGCCTCATCCAAAATCACACATGTATTCACAAACGTTCGTCCTCGCATCATCGACAAGGGGCAGATTTCTATTCGCCCCTCTGCCATTAGCTTGCTGACATACTTGTGCTCAACATAGTAATCCAACTCATCAAATAGTGGAATCAAATACGGGCCAACTTTATCCTCGATATCACCCGGCAGGTAGCCGATGCTATTTCCGACCTCGACAACTGGCCTTGTGAGAATGATCTTGTCAACGGCACCGCCTCGGAGCGCCTTGACGGCTGATCCGACTGCGATGTGCGTCTTGCCACTTCCGGGTGGTCCTGAACATAAAATGATATCATTGGCTACAATGCTCCGAATATATTCAACTTGGTTGTCCGAGCGCCCTACCAGCTTTACTGGTTTGAATCCCGACTTTTGAGGTTGCTTCGCCATCCGTCTGCGTCTGCTCATTATGCTTTTTTCCAATTACGAGCCAGTGTTGTTTTTTACCGAGAGCCAAAATACCCCAGCCGGGCCAAATCCAGCTTGGTATCATCGAACCCTCTTGAACAGGTCTTCCGTTCCACTTAACCCCACCTTGTTTTATTTTCCGGCGGGCTTCACTGAGCGTCGAAAATGCACCGCAGATTACCATGACGCGATCCACTGCGCATCCCACGGGTGCCTCACTTGGCCTCATCCATGCAGCCATACACGTAAACGTGTCTGGTGTTACAGGGCGAGGGCGCAATAAAATATCTCGCAAATCTTCCATAGGAAGCGCGTCCATTACGTCGCTAAAGGTTGCAAGATTACTCATCCCAGTCTACTCTCACTTCGGTCTTTATTCCAAAGCCACATAAACCATCACGCATCCGAAACAAATTATACTCTAAAAAGTTGAGCCCTGATTTTCTCATCCACTCGTGCGCTTCATACTTTACAGTAAATGACGCGATTATCAACCCTTCCTCGGGTTCGCGGATATGATAGATGTATGCTGATCTAGCCATTCTTCTGAATCTCTTCGATCTTCTTTACGGCTGCCACGAGTTCCTCAGGCTTATCATCGTACTTCAAACCCAGGCGTTTTACTTCAGCATGGGGGAGGATAGCGTGAAGCCGTCTCCATGCGGAGAGTCGTTGGGTATCTTCGTCGTGGTTATTCAACCACGCCGCTGTTCCTACCTTTGTTCGTTTGTCAATGTCGTCTACGTTAGCCATTGTTATCTCCTCAAGTCGGGCAGAGAGGACTCGAACCTCCGACCCCGTGGTCCCAAACCACGTGCGCTACCAAGCTGCGCTACTGCCCGTCTTTATTTCTTTCTAGCCTACGTTTCTTCCTATTACTAACATACCAAGCGTCCAAGATAATTGAACCAAAGAACAAAACAGCCCCGGTGGTAACTACTGCACGAATCCACCAACACGTTGCATCACTGTAGAACAATTCTAAACACATTACAGTACCTCAACCTCCAAATCAGGGAAGCACTCTAACAGTGCCTCGACTTGCTAGGGTGAAAACCTAGTGTCCTGACCATTAGACGACCGCGCCTTATTGTACCGCAACCCATGTGCGACTCTTTTTGATATTATAGATTGCCTTAGCTGAAACTGAAAACCTCCTCGCGATATCTTGATTGGACAATCCTTTGCCCAATAAACGACGAATTTTCTTAACGTCTGTGCATGTTAACTTTGCATGTGGATGTTTTTCACCTACCGGGTGCGTCCCATCTTTTAAGGCGTCTTTTACATTGTCTCTATTGGACCCAGCATATAAATGATTTGGATTACAACATTGTCGATTTCCACATGTATGTAAAGCAAGTCCTTGATAGGGTCCTATTGTTAAATACAACATAATTCTATGTGTACTTAGATTCTTTTTAGTAAAGCGACCATACCCTTCGTTACTAACTGAACCCAACCAATTCCAACAGTCTGTATCTTCACCCTTGTCGATAAGAGTAACGAATCTTTCAAGCTGAGTGTTCGTTAAATGTAACGGCTTCATTACAAAATTAACTCCATTAGACGACCGCACCTAATCATCATCATCGTTCACATCGCATTCTTTGACCTGATCCCATAATAATGAAAACCCTTCCAGTTGCCAGTCGCCTTTTCCAAGGTAAGAACAGTAGCCATCTTCTTGAGGTTGTTTTGTCGGCTCTCTACACCAGAACGGACATACCCCATTCTCATCGTAGCAATACGGACCTCTGGGGATCACCATCCTACCATTTATGGCCACACGGACACTCCTTCTTTCGTGGATGAAGTTTTGCTGAGCAATCCGGACACGTTTTAGTCGGAGCCTTCCGCTTGGCTTTCTTTTTCTTGCCACCAGTTGTCTTGTCAGAAAGCGTCATCTTTTTCGATTTCTTATTGCGTTCCTTCAACATCTTAGCCGTCATT
>Ga0255052_10003155_pt1 | contig 11585 bp, 10 predicted proteins | sample JV7_2_21_MG_FD_188632 | JGI IMG/M metagenome (GOLD analysis project Ga0255052, IMG submission 188632) | Seawater microbial communities from Jervis Inlet, British Columbia, Canada - JV7_2_21 | ecosystem: Environmental > Aquatic > Marine > Inlet | place: Canada: British Columbia | collected... | reverse complement strand
CGGAATTGAGTACGGGATGATGCAAGCCTATGCCGAGGGATTCGCAATTATGGATAAAAAAGAGGAATTCAACCTTGACCTGCACAACATCGCTGAGATATGGCGATATGGAAGCGTTGTGCGTTCATGGCTGCTCGACCTCATCGCGGAAGCGCTGGGTGAGAATCCAAATCTTGATGGAATTGCTCCATTTGTAGAGGATTCTGGCGAGGGACGCTGGACAGTTGCAGAGGCAATCGATCTTGATGTGGCAGCGCCTGTTATCACGATGTCGCTTCTTCGCCGGCTGCTTTCACGGGAGCAGGACGATTATTCTGACAAACTTCTGGCAGCGATGCGAAACAAATTTGGCGGCCACGTGATCAAAAAAGAAGGGTGAAAATTGGGATGGATAAAAATGACATTGAGCCTCATGTATTCGTAATATTTGGTGGAACCGGCGATTTAACAAAAAGGCTTATTTTGCCTGCGCTTTTCCAGCTCTCAGCACACAGCATCCTGCAGGGCAAGTCAAAGATACTTGCTGTTGCCAGAAACACCGAGCTTGATGACATTGGGTATCGACAGCTTGTGGGCGAAGTTTTGAATGGTCATGGATTTTCAATGGACATGCAGATGAAAAACTGGTGCGATGAATGCATCTTTTATCAGTCTATCGGCGAGGGGAGTGAAAATGATTACAAACTGCTTGCAGAGAGGATTTCAGAGATTGAACATGTGCACGGTCTGCCTGGGAACCGAGCCTTCTATCTCGCAATCCCTCCCCAAGCATTTGCTGAAACAGTGACTGGGCTTGCAGGCGCAGAACTCAACAAGTCTAAAGGCTGGACTCGACTTGTTGCTGAAAAACCCTTTGGAACCGACTTGAAAACCGCCACTGCAGCACTCAAACACTTGAAACTACAGGGCTTTTCTGAAGACCAAATCTACAGAATCGACCACTTCCTGGGCAAGGAAACAGTGCAGAATCTCTTGGTGCTACGTTTTGCGAACACACTTTTCGAGCCGCTTTGGAACAGGGACCATATTGAAAGTGTGCAAATCACGGTCTCAGAGAAACTAGGCGTTGAAAAGCGAGCTGCCTACTACGACCGGATAGGCGCGCTTCGAGACATGGTGCAAAGCCATCTTCTCCAGCTTCTCACGCTCATTGCAATGGAACCGCCTGCATCTTTTGACGCAGCGTCTATCAGACAGGAAAAGGTGAAGACGCTTGGACAGATAGCTGAACTCACTGCTGCTGATGTGGTTTACGGCCAGTACAGCTCCGGGAATGGGGGCGGCGATGATGTCACGGGTTATCGAAGTGAGCCTGGTGTTGCCCCGGATTCTAATACTGAGACCTTTGCAGCGTTGCGCCTGGAAATTGAGAGCTGGCGATGGCAGGGCGTGCCCTTCTATCTGCGCACCGGAAAACGCATGGCCCGGCGGCTCACACAGATCGCAATCAACTTCAAATGCCCGCCTGTCTCAGTCTTCTCACCCATCAAAGCAGGCTGCACACCAGAACCAAACAAGCTTGTGCTCACACTCCAGCCAGACGAAGGGGTTGACCTCCATTTTCATGTTAAAGAACAGGGCCAGCCCATCAGGCTTTCAAACCAAAAACTCTCATTTAAATACGCTGACGCCTTCGGAGAGCACATTCACAGTGCCTATGAAACGCTCCTGCTCGACATTATTACAGGGGATCAAACACTGTTTGTTGGAAGCGATGAGGTTGTGCTTTCATGGCAGCTTTTAACAGGCCTTTTAGAAAGTAAAATCCCGATTCACAGCTACAGCGCCGGGAGCTGGGGACCCGTTGAATCCGATGATCTGCCGGTGAAAAACGATAACCGTGGCTGGCTGAACCCATGAAACTAGATGTCTACGTTTTCCCTGATATTGAGGCTTTGAGCAGACAAGCAGCGAGGCTGATAATCGAGGCTGCCGAGAAAGGTGTTAAAAGAAAGGGTTTTTTCACACTTGCTCTCTCAGGCGGAAACACTCCTCAACGACTCTACACACTGCTTGCAGAGGAGTATCGAAACTTGATGCCCTGGCACTTGACATATCTTTTTTGGGGCGACGAACGTAACGTCCCCCGTGACAGTCTTGAAAGTAACTATCACCTAGCCTATGAAACATTGATTTCCAAAATCCCGATACCAGCTAAAAACATCCACCCAGTGCCAACATCTCCAGGCAACCCAGAGGCTGCTGCTAGTGAGTATGAAAATAAAATAAAAAAAATTTTCAAGGCACGAGGTGTAACCTCTTTTGATCTTGTGCTTCTTGGCCTCGGCATGGATGGACACACTGCATCACTTTTCCCAGGCGACCCGATTTTAAATGAAAAAGAAAAGTGGGTGGCTGCTGTTAACGCGCCTCCATCATATCAGACTATTGAGCGAATCACGCTCTCACTTCCTGCGATTAACAACGCTGACCAGGCAATTTTTATGGTGACCGGCAGCGGGAAAAAAGACGTTGTTAAAACCATTTTAAGCGGTTCGGCAGAAGAGGGGGGAAATTTTCCGGCAGCACTTGTTCAGCCGAAAGAAGAGTTAAAATGGCTTCTGGACGCCGATGCATCAGAGGGATTAAAAAGACCATTTTAGGATTTCTCAACATGTCCGCAGTGCGGGCACTCAGCCTGTTTTCCTTTGTATTTCTGGCACTCAGGGCACCAAGGGCTGAACAAGCCTTTCTTTTGTTTACCACTTCTAGGTTTTTGTTTTGTTCTTCTAACTGTTGGACTTTTACCTTTTGGTAAGATTGAACGCACAATAAGTAAAACAGCTATTAATCCTCCACCTCCGATAAGATAAATCATTGGGCTTCCTGTTTCTTCTTTATTCAATGGGTCTGGGTCTTCAGAATCAATGATTCCATCGTTGTCGGTGTCTCTTTTCAATGGATCAACACCTATCTTAATCTCTTGATTATCTGTAAGGCCATCAGCATCAGTGTCTCTTGAAAAAGGGTCGGTTCCAAATTCTTTTTCCTGTGAATCCAATAGTCCATCGCCATCAGTGTCTATCTCTATTGGAGGATTAGTAGGGGCGGCGGTAGTTATAGTTGGTTGAGTAGTCTGTGGTGGCGTGTTAGTTGGAGGAACCGTCGTAGTGGTTGATGAGGTTGTGGATGATTGTTGCGTGGTGGTTGATGAAGTCGTGGTTATAGATGCGATAGTTGTAGAGGGTAAAGTCGTTGGGCTTATTATTGAAGTACTCGAAACGGTGGACTCTTTATTAGTTAATCTGTCCGCATATTTCTCAGCGTCCTGAGGTGATATATACAGTTTAATATCGTCGAAATACGCTTGACCTTCGTAATCCAGGTATAAATAAAAGAATCCTTCTAAATCAGTGGGTAAATAAGTATTTGATTCAACCACCAATTCATCATCGATAAACACCTGAATATAGTTATCAAGACTTGCAACCTTAATCGTGTACCACATATTTTGTTCAAAATTATAAGTACCCACCTCAAGAATATCCTGAGAAGACACCATCTCCATATCTTCTGAAGGAGAATTAATTAGATTTACTGTATATTTACCTAGATAAACCGAATAAATTCTATCAATTTTTGGTTGAGAAAATCGTCTGTAACCTATGAAAACATTTCCATTAATGTACATGACTCTCATTTCAAGAGTAAAATCTTGAGGTATAAAATTATTAATTCCAATATCGCCATTATCCCCACTTAAAATAAAGTTTTTGTCCTTTTCCACTATAGTCCAATCTGATTTTTCTCCCACTTCCCACCCATTTAAATCTCCATCTTCAAAATCATCTTCGAAAATTAGGTAAGAATTTTGTTGAGCGCTCACTACTCCACTCAACAATACGATGTACAGAATTAGTACAAAGATAAACTGTTTTCCCCTATACACTTCTTTCCACCTTACCCTTTTTTTAAAAAAAGCTATAATAATTTATAAAGGTGTTGCAAGGAGCGCGATTGTAGTATCTTGTAAAACTGAAAACCCCAAATTATATCTTCTCAACTTTGCCTTTGAGTTTCTGATATGTTTCATCCATCTCCCGCTCCAGCTCGTTAAGGGTGTGACGCATCCCGCCGATTCGGTCGATTACCTCTGAAACGGTTTCATCCATCTCTTGAGCCTTGCCCATGACCTCAACTTTTTTGTAGAGAGCCGCCATTTCCTCTGAGCGCTTGACGCCTGAAAATATGAGAAGCGCCTCCACATTTCCACGTCGGCTAAGCGGCATGTCACCGCCGCGCACCTCTTTGCCGCCAATGTTTTTTTCAACCCAGAGCCGGGCTGGAATACTGCCCAAGAAATCGATGTGGTCCCGGTCACCGAGAACTGTTACAAGCGCCCTTTGCACATCTCCAAGCTCCACCTGCAATGTCGTCATTTTCGACGCGGCCTTTGTGAGATCAATCACAGCCTCAGGCTTGTCGATTTCAGGGTTTAAAAGCAGGTCCTGACCCTTCAATCCCACGATGCTCAGCCCTTTCAATGTTTTTGTAAAGTCTGAAAAATCCACCGCGTTTTCGCCGATGTCACCTCGCCCGCTGAACTCACCGATTTGAAAAACACGTTCAAAAACAGTGTAGATAAGCCTGTTAACCCCCCGGTAGTTTCCTTTAATCCGAGTGGACTGTTTCAAGTGGTCCATGTCGATTGGGAAGAATGCGTCGCAATGGCGAATCGTCTCTTTAAGCGCTCGCGCTGCGTTAATGGTTACAACTGAAAGGTCTTCTTCACAGGGCAAAACACCTACATAATAGATTGGCTCGATGAAGTTTTTTTTCATCTCCTCAAGAAGAATCCCGGCTGCGCCGCCTGTCCCGCCGCCAAGCGCTGAAATAAGAAAGATGCAGTCTGCATCGCCTTTAACACGGGTCATCTTCTCAATGATACCGTATCGGTCTGACTGGATAACCTCCATCCCCAGGTCAAGGTCAAGTTGTGTGCCCTCACCGTCAATTAAAGCCTCACCGGCGGGAATCCGATACCTGTATTTCAGATACCCCAGATCCGCGAGATCCGTGTCAACCAAGACTCCTTCAACATTGTGCAGACCGGCTTCAAAGAAAAGGTGAGCTATTCTGCAGCCGGCCCTTCCAAGTCCGATGAGAAAGACCTTCAAATAAATCTGCCCCCTCTATCCAAGCTCTTCACGTTTCCGCCGTAGAACCGAAATCCCCATGAGCGCGATGATTATTACTACTGCAACGGTTGCAATTTTTTTCGTGTCAATCTCCCTCTGAGCCATGGAATTGGCGTCTGAAATTATACTGTCAAGAGATATTATTGCGTTGTCAGCCTGCCGTTTCGCCTCGATTGGAAAACCCCGTGCCTTCGATGACTCAGAGTCTGAGACCATATCCCGAACCACTTGTAGCCGTGATTCAAGAGCTGTTGTTTCAACGCCGCTGGCTTTGAGATCAGACACAGCAGTTTCTGCGGCAAGCCTTTTAGTCTTGGCTTCGTTGATTGCGCGCACCGCTGACTCGATATCAGGGTTTGTGACAACCAGGCTTCGAACAATCTCTTCCTGCGGCCCCTTGTTCAAATCATCGTAGACCACGTTTGTGACAACTGAGACCATTTCTGCCTCAAAGTCGGTGGACACTGTTGGCGCGTTACCTGAAATCTTGATTTCAACACTTGTGACGCCTGATTCTGAAAGCTGCTGAGTAACAGTTTGAGTTGCGAAGGACTGCTCTTCGCCATCAATTGAAATCGTGATAATTGGGTTTACCGCAGCAGTTGAGACTGTGAGATTAGTCTGCCGGGGAATGATTCCCACACGGCTAAGTGTTACTTCAGCAGAATAGGGGTCGCCAGAATTAATCTTTTCAGTGTGTGTGAGTTTCGGCTGACCTGTTACCGCGAGATAATCGTTTTCCACAGCTGAAACGCTCATAAACGAGATGAGAACAATGAAGATTATTAGTGCATTTTTCCCTGTTTTATACATTTTCCTTCGCCTCCTAAAATATGGAGTGAATGTCCTTTAAGAGATCGTCAAGTTCAGACGCCTCCTTCTTGCCGGCCACCTCTCTTACTTCGTCAAATCTACCATTTAAATCCTTCGTTCCAACAACCAGCAGACCCACCTCAAGGTTGTTTGACCCTGGCTCATCGTAGAATTCGTATTCAAGCTCAACTCCAAAACGGTTCTGCGCCCATCCCTGGGCAAAGTCATGGCCATAGAGATAGCTGAGATTTCCCCTCGCGATAAATATGATTTTATCGGCTGATTCAAGCTCGAATTTCAGATAAAAACCCTCTCGAAGAATAGTCTCCACAGCGTCTTTAATACTGAGATGATCAGAATTTGGCTTGTAATAAGCAATTGACGTGCGCTCGCCCAGGCAGCGTTCTAAAAAGCCTTCGTCAATCATTCGGAAAAAACCCTGGATAAGCTGGTTCACATGCTTGTGGGCAGAGAATATGTCTTCACCTTTATCGGTTACAACATTGTTGTCAACAATGATTGCGCCGTCAACGCTTGATAGAACGGATTCAAAGTTTTCAGATGCGTTTTTCGTGTATACCCTTCCTTCGCCAGCCGACGGCAGCACAAAGACACCCAAGGTTTTTGTCTTATAAACTTCTTTAACCTTTTTCGCAACAACCGGAGTGCCGCCAGTCCCGGTCCCGCCGCCAAGCCCTGAAAAAAAAACCACAAGCCAGGGCTTCTCCTTCACAACACTGCTGAGCTTGTTCATAGCAAGACCCAGCTCCTCAGTAACAATCTTTCGCCCAAGCGAAACATCAACACCTGTGCCATGCCCTTTAACACGGCTTTTACCAATGAGAACAACGTTTTTTTCAGGCAAATTTGAAAGCGTTTTCAGCTTCTCCGACGTGTCGATTGCAACACCCACAAACGAACGCTCTTCGCGTGACTGAATGCGGGCAATTAACTTTTTTACCACGTTTTTCTGGTAAAGAGCGTCAACAATCTTCGACCCTGCTCCCCCAACCCCAACAAGGTAAAGCATCTACTTCTTTCCACCTAGTTTGTCAATATCGCTTAAGAGAGATTCAATGTTTTTAACGCCAATCGGCTCCTCTGCAACCTTTTCCTGCACAACCTTCGCACGTTCAAGCAGCACCCGAACACGCGGCGCGTTTGAAATCCCTGCAAGAAGAACCACACAGCCCACATAACCGCTTTTTGGAAGAGGATAATCGCCGCCGCGAACCTCGGCTCCAGCGATGTTTTGCTCAAGCCACTGCCTCGACTTTTCAATCCCCTTACGGTCAAGCTCACTCGGCGGGCCTGCAAGCACAATCAATGCTTTATTTGCGCTCCTGTAATCGCAGGGCAATAGAAGCCTTCCCTTGGTCGCTCGCTTCACAACCGAAAGTATGCGCGACGCCCTCCCAATATTATCCTTTCTACCGCCGCCGAAAATAGATGAGAGAAGCTTTGACAAAAAGCCTTTTTTACGTACGGTCACACGTTCAGATGCATATCCGATGCTGCATATCCCGCCGGTTCGCATCGTGTTAATGATTTCTGAGGTGTCTACAACCATCTCGGCAACGGCCTTTCTGCCCCGCACTTCACCGGCGCGCGCAACGATTCCCATGCGCTTTACGATTTCTTTGTTTATCCGCGCATAGGCTTCTCGAACGCTTTCACCGCCCCGCAGAAATGTGCCGTTGTCAACTAGAATTACGGCGTCTGCGTTGGGTAAAAGTGTTTTCAGGCTGCGAGCAGCATTGAGTGTGTAGATGTCGCCTTCGTTTTCAGCTGGAAGAACGCCAAGTGCATAGACCGGCTCATCATAGACTTGCTTGATATGTTTTGAAAGGACCGGTATTACGCCGCTTCCAGTTCCGCCGCCTAGTCCGGCAACAAGCAGGAATGCGTCGAAATCAGCAACCCCCACCTTTGAAATCCTATTAAGAATAACGTCTACTTCGTCCTCTGCAATGTCTGCGCCGAGCTTGTTATCTGCGCCTACTCCGTGGCCTTTTACAACGGTTTCGCCGATTACGATTCTGTCTTCCTGAGGAATGTGAATGAGCCCTGCAAGATCAGAAAGCGCACTATTTACTGCGATGCATTCAAAGGTGTGCGGAACAGGACTTTTCCTGTCGTCGGCGAGAAAAAAGTCTGCAATTTTACCCCCTGCCTGCCCAAGTCCAATAACGAGTGTTTTCATAGCTAAATCTCCGAGATGAGTATAAATAGGGCAGAAGTCTTATAAACCTTTCTCTGCACCTGTGTTTTTGTGTGTGAAGTGTGATGGTTCAAAGCCGAGATTTTATCGAGACAATTGAAGGCCTCTTTTTTGCAGCGATAAACAGTGAAATCCATTTTCTTCGCTACTATCCGGCGGCCGACGGCGACAGAGCCCGCGAGGGGACTACATATTCCAAGGTTGCATCGACAAAGGCTTCATTTAATTATCTTGAGCAGAACTTCCCAGAATATATTTTTAAACGAGAGGATATTCGGCTTCAGCGCTGTCTTGATAGCAGGATTAAATCGGTTCTTCGGCCTGCTAGAAAACTCCAATCTCTCAGGAATTCTGACACCGGACTTGCAAAAAAATGCACACAGCTTAGCGATCTTTTCCACACAGTGCCAGCGGAAAATAAAGGAGTGACCGGTTCGATTCTCGTAGGGCTTGAAATGCCGGGCTCAGACATTGACTTTGTAATCTACGGCAGAAAAAATTTCGATTTGGCGCGCTCGGTTCTGCGAGACCGGCAGGATGAATTCATGCTTGACAGGGAGAGCTGGAAGCAGTATTATGAGAAGCGATTCCAAGGCGGGGGCGGGTTGGGTTTTGAGGAGTGGATCTGGCATGAAAAACGAAAATTTAATCTCGGCAAAATTGATGGAACACTTTTCAACCTCCTGCTTGTGGATGATGAAATCACGCTCGCCACTGGCAGTCGGATGAAAAAAATGAAAGTTCGATGCAAGGTTGTTGACGCGAGCCAGGCGTTTAATGTTCCAGCCGTCTACAGTGTTGACCATGAGCTTGTGGACAGTGTTGTCTCATTTACTCACACATATGCAGGCCAGGCAAGAGGTGGCGAAGAAATCGAGGCCTCTGGTGTGTTTGAAAAAACCGCGGGCGGCAGGGGTCGATTGGTTGTTGGCACAACAAGGGAGGCGGTGGGCGAGTATATACGGGTTATTCGCAGGTTAGATACGCTTAATAAACAGAGTTGATAAAAGGGCTGCCACTACAAAAGTCACATATCCAGGAAGAATGTGGTGATTGGGTGCTTTGAGCGCGGGGTTCATAATCGGTAATCTTTCGGAAGGGATAATATGTGGCCCCAACTTATTATGCGTTTATCACATGTGAAGCAGTTTGGTAGGCTAATAATGAGATTTAACCTGATGACGATTGATAAAGGTTTATAAATTTAAAGAATCCAATTCAGGTTATGGGAGAAATGTTAGAAAACTAAAAAAAGACAATAAATATGATAAAAAAAAGGATTAACATCAAAGACCTTTTAAATGGGTGGGGAAGGCAGACAGTTAGTTTATTGATAATCTTCTCCTTTTTTGTTATCCCTGTTTCATCCGTCTCTGCAGAAAGACTGCCAACCGTTAATGGCGATGCGGATTCGTGGGGGGACTGTGCTAAACGAATTTCTTAATGTGTCACATAATGAGAGCGGAGAATTGAGATCTGATGTAGTTTCTAGTTCTCAAATATTAAATGGTACAATCACAGATTCAGACCTTTCAGACACGACCAACCTAACTATAGGAGAAAAAATAACCTTCACACTCGGCGGAATGTTAGATAATATTGTCAATGGCTGGTTAAGAATAACTGGGAATTTGAATGTTACAGGAAACATTGAAACTCCCAATAATATTTCTGCAAATTATTTTATTGGCAATGGTTCGCAATTAACCAGCCTGCCCGAAGGAGAATTGGGAACTTCGATTAATTCATCGGAAATTGAAGATGGAACAATCTTAGCAGAAGACATCTCAGCAAATGCAATCAATACATCACATATACTGGATGGAAATATAACGGATGAAAAAATCAGCTCCATAAACTGGACAAAATTAAACACCGTTCCAGAGGGATTTACAGATAACTCCGATAATGATACTTTATACTATGCTGGTGGCGTTTATATCTATAAAAATAATAGTGGTTACTTTATTTTAAACGAAACAAAGCTCAATGAAACCATTGACGCTCGTGATGATGATACGACTTACACGGCAGGAGATGGAATAACAGTAATAGGAACTGAGATCAATGCAACCCTTGGGACTGCGATAGGTAGCTCAGAGATAACGGATGACTCTATTGTTGATGCCGACATTTCTGATGCAACCAACTTGACTTTAGGAGAGAAGATAACCTTCGCTTTGGGGGCGGTTGTGGACAACATCGTCAATGGATACTTAAGGGTTACAGGCAACTTAAATGTTACAGGCAACACGACGTCGGCCTACTACTTCGGTGATGGGAGTCAGCTTAGTGGAATATCAACAGAAACTTATTGGAACAGGACCGGAACCGATGTGTATCTAGCAAACACAGGGGATAATGTTGGTATCGGAACAACCAATCCCTCACATGAATTAAATGTTGTCGGAAGCGTTAATATTACTGAAAATTTAACTGTCAATAACCTGATTATGATTGGTAATTTCACGATCTGTGAGAATTCAACAGGCGCAACCTACATGGGGTATTTTGGACTTGGAAACTGCACACTTTAAGTGGTGAATGTAAAGGATGAAAAAAGTAAAAATGCTTTTAACGATTTGCGTGTTTATATTAGTTTTCACACCAATGGTTAGTGCAGCAATATCTAGAACCGGTTCAAGATCAGACGTTGACGGATATAAATATACTGGGACGGTTGATAGTGCAGGCAGCAAATCAAATCCTGAAAGTGGTATTTTCTTAAATGTTTCAGGCGCAAATCCTTTTGAAGAAAATATTGTAACTTCAGGGACTGTTAATGGAGATTGCCGGTTTCATGATGGAGCAGGTTGGCGTGAAACAATAGAAGACAGTGGAGCATCATTTAGCTCAACAATTACAGGGGGTTCAATGGTTTATCAAACAACAGATAATTATTGGGGAATATCAAGCGGCGGGTATTATACAGATTCAAATGCTAGAGTAAGTAATATATTCAGGGATTATGGCTGTAATGACGGTTATATTGTTTATGGATTTAATCCTTCTCCAACTGATTGGACAAAGGTAATGGATGGGAATTTAGTTGTCATAACTTCGGGCGCTGGAATAGGGCAAGTAAGACTTGTTAAGATGACTACAAATAATACTCTATGGTTTTGGACAAATTGGGAAACCGTGCCTGCAAATGGTGATAGTTTTGTTGTTTTATATGCTCCTCACGATATTGTAAGAAATAATGGCGCCGCAGGGACAATAACTTACAAAAATAAAGGGAGACAAATAGCCTTTGTTGAGATAGATGATAACACAAGATATGCTGATTCTGGGGCAGTGACTGGTTTTGGATGGGCAGGGTATGCAGCAAGTTATACAGACCGATATCCTGAAGGAACTGGGTGGAGCTCAACTCACAGAAGATATGCTAATTCAAATTGGTATCTTGGAGA
>Ga0255052_10003152_pt1 | contig 11588 bp, 8 predicted proteins | sample JV7_2_21_MG_FD_188632 | JGI IMG/M metagenome (GOLD analysis project Ga0255052, IMG submission 188632) | Seawater microbial communities from Jervis Inlet, British Columbia, Canada - JV7_2_21 | ecosystem: Environmental > Aquatic > Marine > Inlet | place: Canada: British Columbia | collected... | reverse complement strand
CGACCGAGGAACATCCGGCTAGCCCGAACTCAGTTTTTCCTGCATTTGCGCAATGATCGACAAAGCGATCGGCGCTGGCCCTCTTCCACCCAGCTCGATGCCTGCGGGACCGTGCAGCCGTTGTTCCAGTTTTGTTTGCGCATCGCCAATCTCTGATAACAACCTGTCGCGACGATTCTGCGGCCCGAGCAAGCCAACGTATGAAATGTCGGTTGCGGCCAGTTGTGTCAGGTAGCTGCGGTCACTGGCCAGGTGATGACTCATGACAATCGCCATATCGTAACGCGATAGATCCAGCATCGTGCTCAGATGATCGGCCGGTGCACACAGTACAGACTGCGCCGCCGAAAAATCCCCGTTATCGATATAGGCCTGCCGATGATCGATGACCGTGCAGCGCCACCCTAACTCTGCAGCGAATCGCACGACAGGTTCTGCATCGAGGCCGGCTCCGAGGACCAAAACGCGCGGTGTCGGTTCGACAATGAAGACCAGATCGGCAGTCGGCTCACCCTCAATGGGGATAGTAAACTCGGCAGCCGCGTGCCCGTTCAGCACATCGGCGATTTGTGCGAACGGAGCATAGTCAGTTTCCTCCAATAATGGCTGCAGGTAGACCCGCATCCGGCCATCGCAGCCAACGCCCATACCCCAAAGTTCGTCATCATCCTCGCTCAGATCGTACGTAACCATCTGCGGCGATCCACTTTCCAGCACTTGTTGTGCACGAATAGCAAGGTCACCCTCGAGGCAACCGCCAGATAACATGCCACGAAAAACGCCGTTCTGATCAACAAGCATGTGATCGCCAGCCTTGCTGTAGGTCGATCCGGCTGTGTCGTATACCGTCACGAGAACAAGCGGCTCACCGCGTTCGCGGCGCGCATCAAAAAACTGCAACAGCTTTGTCGAATTCACGCAGCAAAGTCCTTGGCAATCTGTCAGTCCGACCATTCTAAACTGAGGCGATAGTGTCTGCGAGTTGGCTGCACGGCTAACGAACCCAATGATTGTCTCGCTCATGTCTGGCTTCCATTAAGCGGGCGATATCGATGCACGGGCTCGCAGCTGGCATCATTTTTTTCCGGAATGGCTCGCTTCGCTGCGCTTTACTTCCGGAAAAAAAGATCCCACCCGCGGCCCTCCCGGTGATCGCAGAGGCCCGGTATCGGTGTGTGTGCTCGATCGTCGTGCGTAGCGCCGCGACGCAGGACGCCCAAGCAAGCGGAGAACGATCTGAGCGAGCCAGGGACGGCGAGCGAAGTTAAGTGAGAGCACATACCCGGTAGCGGGCCTGTGTGGCGGTCGCAGACCTGTGCTTTGAAGCCCAAGTTCGCTCGCCGTGTGTGTTCGCGTGGGTCCAGAATGTTGCGTTGCCGCTGTCAGGCGGGCCGGTTGGCGTACAGGTACAACATTTCCATTGCCAGGGCTGTTGCCGCCAGCGCCGTAATCTCGCCGACGTCGTACGCGGGCGCCACTTCGACCATATCCATGCCGACGATGTTGATACCGGCGAGGCCGCGCAGAATTTCGATTGCCTGGTGACTCGTCAGACCACCGCAAACGGGGGTGCCAGTGCCCGGCGCATAGCTTGGATCGAGGCAATCGATGTCAAACGTCATATAAGCAGGTTTGTCGGCAACGACTTCCCGAATCTTGCTGACTACGGCGGCAATGCCATTTTCATGTACCCACGGCGCGTCAACGACATTGAATCCCAGCGTATCGGAATTCGTCGTTCGGAGACCGACCTGCACTGAACTCGCAGGATCGACGAGGCCTTCCTTAGCCGCATGGAAGAACATCGTGCCATGATCAATGCGACCATCTTCATCTGCCCAGGTATCGCTGTGGGCGTCGAATTGAATGAGCGATAGCGGCGCACCATGCTTCTTCGCATGTGCTTTCAGCAATGGGTAAGCGATGAAGTGGTCACCACCGAGCGCCAGCAAGGCAGGACCCTGGCTGATGATCTCTGTCGCATGCGCTTCGATCGTGTCCGGAACCTGCTGCGGGCGGCCAAAATCGAAAAAGCAATCGCCATAATCGATGACGGCGAGTTTGTCGAATGGATCGAACTCCATGCCGTAAGGCCTTTCCCACGCCATGATGGTCGACGCGGCACGTATCGCTCGGGGGCCGAATCGTGTACCTGGTCTGTTGGTCGTTGCCGTATCGAGCGGAATGCCGGTGACTGCGACATCGACTCCGTTCAGATCGCGTGTGTACTTACGACGCATGAATGATGTAGCGCCTGCGTACGTCGGCTCGGGAGTCGTCCCGTATAAATCGTCTCGTGTTATCGCATGGTCGCCGGCGTTCTTATCCATTGATTGCCTCGTGCGTCAGGTCAAGGCACTTCCAGGCAATCTCGATTATCTCATCGGCCTCTTCATGCGACAGGACAAACGGCGGAGCTGCGACAATCGTATCGCCGACCGCGCGCAGAACCAGCCCGTTGTTGACGAAAAAATCGCGGCAGATCGTTCCAACACCCTGCTTCTCCTCGAAACGCTCGACCGGATCCTTCGACTTGACCAGCTCGAGCGCAGCCAGCAAGCCGACCATTCGCACTTCGCTGACAAGCGGGTGCTCGGCGAGCTTTTTCCAGCCCTCATGAAAATAGGGCCCGATATCGTTCTTCACACGATCAACCAGTTTCTCCCGCTGCAGTATCTTCAGGTTGGCCATGGCAACGGCGCAGGAGGCAGGATGTCCTGAATACGTATAGCCGTGGAAAAACTCACCGCCCTTGTCGATCAGGACATCGGCGACGCGGTCACTTATCATTACGCCGCCGAGCGGCAGATAACCGGACGTCACGCCCTTGGCAAATGGCATGAAATCGGGACGAGTGCCGAAATAGTCCGCACCAAACCACTCGCCCATGCGCCCGAATCCGGTGATCACCTCGTCCGAAATCAGCAAAATGCCGTACTCGTCGCAAATGCGCTGTACTTCGGGCCAATAAGAATCTGGAGGTATTATCACCCCGCCTGCACCCTGAACAGGTTCGCCAATAAAAGCGGCAACCTTATCGGCACCGAGCTCATTGATCTTTTCTTCGATCGACCGTGCGGCAGCAATGCCAAAATCATCAGGTGACAAACTTCTGTCACTGCCGAACCAATACGGTTGTTCGACGTGAACAATTCCAGGAATAGGCAACCCGCCCTGGTCGTGCATCGGCTTCATTCCGCTAAGACTGGCTGCGGCGACAGTTGAACCGTGGTAAGCATTCTTGCGGCTTATGATCGTGTGTCGTTCCGGCTGGTCCATCAGGTCCCAGTATCGGCGCACCATTCGCACGATCGTGTCATTCGACTCCGAACCCGACCCCGCGAAAAAAACGCGCTTGAATTGTGGTTGGCTGACTTCCTGCAACTTTGCTGCAAGTTCGATCGACGGCGGATTCGCACACTGGAAGAAGCTGTTGTAATACGGCAGTTCTCGCATTTGCCCGGCCGCGGCTTCAACCAGTTCGTCACGGCCGTAACCGATACTCACGCACCACAGACCCGACATCCCATCGAGTATTTTGTTGCCGTCCGCATCATAGATGTAAACGCCATCTGCACGCGTGATGATGCGTGACTTTTTATCGTGCAATTCTTTGTGATCGGTGAACGGATGCAGGTGGTGGTCTTTATCCAGTTCCTGCAAGTCCGGTCCACTTCGTTTTTCAAGTGCCGCCATTCGATTCACCTATACATTAATAATCAGAATCTCACAAAACCTCATGGCCGCGAAGTCGCTGGCCTGCATACTCCCTGCAAGCATCTCCAAACGCCTTGAAAATTGCCATTGAAAATTCGTCTTGTGTGACTTTCCATTCCGGGTGCCACTGCACGGCAAGCGCGAATCCGGGCACGCTGTCCACGCTGAACCCCTCGATCAGCCCATCGTCTGCGATCGCCTCCACTGTGATGCCATCGGGCAGTTTCGCCACTCCTTGAGAATGCAGTGAATTGACCATGACATTTGTTGTTCCGGCGAGTTCATGTAAATGACCACCCTCAACGAGATTCAACTCATGCGAGGGCGCATACTGCACATCGAGCGAATCGTCAGGGTTTTCTTTGTGCACGTGGTAGCCGGGCACTTCATGCACTTTTTGATGCAGTGTCCCTCCCAATGCGACAGTTACTTCCTGAAAGCCGCGGCAAACCGCAAGCAGGGGCACACCAGCCGCAAGGGCACGTTTGGTCAGTGGCAAAGTTGCAGCGTCACGATCCGGATCGTGCAGAGTGCCGGTATCACTGGGCTCACCATCGTAATGGTGCGGCTCGATATTCGATGGGCTCCCGGTCAGCAAGACACCGTCAACCTGAGCAAGAATCTCTTCAATATCAAGGTGCTCCGCCATCACGGGAATGACCAACGGCAATGCATCCGCGCCATCAATCAGCGCTTGCAGATACTTTTCGCCCACGATATGAAACGGGTGAGGATGCAGTATTCGCCGGCAAGCCGGCACACCAATAACGGGTCTTGTGCTCATAAAAGGAACGCTATGAAAGGGTGCGGCTAGTTTACAGATTCGCCCGCATTGCGACCAAAGTATCGCAACAAGCCAACCAGAACGGCAATCCCGACAATCAGGGAAATCCACGGTGGTAGGCCGTAGCCACCCGGAATGGTGCCTATGCCAATCGCAACGGCACCGACGAGCAGGGCATACGGCATCTGCGTGCGCACGTGCTCAATATGATCACAGCCACTCGCAACGGACGACAATACCGTTGTATCCGATATTGGCGAACAATGGTCGCCCCAGACCGCTCCCGCGAGTACACACGCAATAGCGGAGTACATGATGTGCATTCCGGAAGGATCGGCCATGCCTGACACTGTCATGACGGCCCAAGTCAGGGGAAGCACCAAGGGTAACAGTATGCCCATAGTGCCCCAGCTGGTTCCGGTAGCGAACGCGGTAACCGCTGCCAGCACGAAGACGACTGCAGGCACGAGCGCGACAGGCAGGGCATCGCCCAATATCGAAATCAGGTAGCCCTTCGCGCTGAGATCCGACGTCACGGCCGACATCGACCAGGCCAGGATCAATACGATCATGCCAAACAGAGTCGCGCGCGCCCCCCCATACCACGCATCAACCGTTTCGTGAGCGCTTAGAATTTTCTGTCCTATCGACAAACTCGCGGCAACAAGTGCGCCGGCAAACGATGCCCACATCATCGCTTTGTAGGGATCGGCAGAGCCGACGATGTCAGTTATCCGCTCGCCCTCACCCGTTACAAACATTCCGATGCAGAGCGTGACGATCAACATTATGATCGGCAGGAACGCATTCATTGGCCGCATCGGAACATCAGGCTTTGCCTCCAGCGTATCGCCATCCAGTGCGGGCATGGCATCCCCCGTCCTTGTATCGACCTCACCGCGTCGTGCCCGCAATTCGGCCGCATACATCGGACCCATGTCGCGCCCGCTTGCGGCAACTGCGAACACAAAGACAACAGCGAGAATCGGATAGAAGCTGTACGGAATCGAATGCAGAAACATCGAATATGCCGTCATGCCGGCCAGACCGTCGATGTCCTGCATGGCCTGATCGATCAGGCTGACCTGATAGCCAATCCAGGTCGTGACGAGTGCGAGACATACGACCGGAGCAGCGGTCGAATCGACAATGTAAGCAAGCTTCTCCCGCGAAATTTTCAGGTGGTCGGTAACCGATCGCGCCGTATTGCCGACAACCAGGGTGTTGGCGTAATCATCAAAGAAGATCATCAGGCCCATCAACCACACCGAGATCTGACCACCAATTGCAGTTTTCGCCTTGCTTACAACGACACGGACAATGCTCGCCATGCCGCCATTTCGTGTAATGATGCCGACCATGCCGCCGATCATCATCGTAAACACAATAATTGCGGCGTGATCCGGATCAGCAAGCGCATTCACGATAAAAACGGTGACCACATCCATCAGGCCCTTGAGTGCACCCAGGGGTGTGAATCCCGCCAAAGCGGTCGATCCCAGCCACAATCCAAGCAAAAGTGCAGGCACAACGTTGCGCAACAGGAGTGCGACCGCGATCGCCAGGAACGCGGGCATCAGCGATATCCAGCCTGGTAACACGCGAAGTTGAGCGGTGGCCGATGCACCGTCCGCCGTGACCACAATCTCAATCGTGCCGCGTGTGTCAGTGCTGACGTCATCAAACATCGCGCCGCCATCGTCGTCGGCAACAACGTGATAGCTCTTGCCAGCAAAATTCAGGGTTATCTCACTGCCGGCGGCCACATCGCTGACCATGACTTCGACAGGTACATTTGTGAGACCGAGTTGAGGCGTTTCGATTTCGATCGACTGCACAGCAAAAGGCCACGCCGTCACGGCGAGAAGCAAAGAGCGGGTCAGAACATGCAAGCTGCGTTTATTGATATTTTTGTTCCAGGCGCATAGCTTGGCGGCATGTTAACACGCTGTACAATAGGCCCACCATGGCAAAAAAGAAAAACAATCCGCTAAGAGCCGAATTGCGGCAACTGCTGCGCAAGTACCCCAAGACCGCAACGATGGAATTGCTCGTGCCGGATATGCTCGGCATTTTACGGGGCAAGCGTATTCGCCGCTCGAGTTTCGAGAAGACCTGTGATGAGGAGTTCGTTCTCTGTGCGAGCACGGTGCTAATGAGTGTCCTTGGTGATACCTTGCCCGGAATGCCTGGCGACACGGATGGCGATCCCGACACACCGTGCCGCCTCGTGCCCGGAAGTATTGCGCCGCTACCGTGGGCCAATCGACCGACTGCGCAGGCACTGTTCCGTATGTTCGACAAGTCGGGCAAACCCTACTTCGCCGACCCGCGCGCCGTCCTCGAGCGATCGATTGCGCCGCTCAAGAAGATGGGGCTCAAGATCGTCATGGCAACGGAACTCGAGTTTTACTTGCTCGACGGCAAGGCGGACCGTCCGACACAGCGACCCTCACGTGTGCCGGGGCTCGGTCGCCCGCAACCCGGGCCACAGGTCTATAACCCCGACGACCTCTGGGAAGTCGAGCAGTTCCTGGACGACCTGTATGACTATTGTGACGCTCAGGGCATTCCCGCGGATACCGCGACCTCGGAATTTGCTCCGGCACAGTTCGAGATCAATCTCGCGCATGTTGATGATCCGGTATTAGCCTGCGATCACGCCGTACTGCTCAAGCGCGCTGTCAAAGCCACGGCGTTGAGGCACGGCCTCGTCGCCTGTTTCATGGCGAAACCGTTTGCCGAGGACTCGGGTAGCGGACTGCACATTCACATGAGCCTGGTCGACAAGAAGGGCAAGAACTACTTCTCGCATGGCCGCGACAATCTCGCGGTTCCGCCCTTCTCCGCGCGACTTCGAAACGCTGTTGGCGGACTCCTCAAGACGATGGCGGAGTCGACTGCCATCTATGCGCCCAATGCAAACTCGTATCGGCGGCTATCGTCGGAATACTTTGCACCGGTGGATCTGAACTGGGGCGTCAATCATCGCGTCGTGGCCATCCGCATTCCCCAATCCGATGCGAACAACCTGCGCTTTGAACATCGCGTTGCCGGCGCAGACGCAAATCCCTATCTCGTCACGGCCGCAATAGCGGCCGGCGTTCACTATGGTCTCAAGAACAAGTGCGACCCCGGACGAATGGTCGAAGAAGGTGAGGACGTCAGGTTGAAAACTCGTATCCCGGATCGCTGGGATCGGGCGATCGATTGCTTCGCTAAGAGCAAAGTCCTGCCTGAGTACCTCGGCGCGGAATACTGCAGATACTACGCGTTGAACCGCCGCGGCGAATGTCGTCAATTTCACAACACCGTCAGCCCGACAGACTTCGACTGGTATCTACGCGCGGTCTAGCCCGGATATTTCATCTTTGCTGCGTTAATCGTGCTCTTCGGCGCGTTGCAGGTCATATTCTATCGACTTGCCCGCCTGGTAGTAGCACCACGCGGCCAGCGGCAGCAATACCGAACTAACGATGAGCAGGCTGTAACGCATCGACTCCGGGCCATAGCCCGGCTCAAGCAAATCGCTGATGACGCCTGTAAGAGGCGAACCCATGGCGAGGCCGATTACGTTGATGATCAGCAATAGAACAGATGACGCAACCGCTCGCATACGCAATGACACCAGGCTTTGTGTCTGACTCAGAACCGGCGCCAGGTAGACATGTGATGTCACGCTTGGAATTACAAACAGAGCAAGACACCACACGACAGAAGAAGATAGAAATACTGCCGCGTTGAAAAAGACGGTGACGATCACGGCCAGCGCAATGAAGAACATCGCCCGGCGATGTCCGCTGCGACCGATGTGATCGGCAATGAAACCGCCCATGAAGAAGCCGAAGCCGCCGGCGACGCCGTAGATAATTCCGAGCCAGAATCCGAGTGCCGCGATTTCCATGCCGAAGCTGCGCATGACGAAGCTCGGCATAAAATTGATAATAGAGTAACCAACGAATGAGCTCAGCCCGGCGGCGCCTGCCATGTACAGGAACGAACGCCGCGCAAGCAAGAATCGAGCGACGACGATCAAGCGCGGCGTGCTGCCGCTATCCCTGCGCTGCTCTGACGCTCCGCGTCTTGGCTCGGGAACCGTGAATCGAACGATGAGCGCCAAAAGCAGGCCAGGCAGGCCCACGATGAAAAAGGCCTCGCGCCAACCGATATTTTGTACAAGCCATCCACCAGTGAGGTAGGCGAGCATGATGCCAACCGAAATGCCGAGCGTGTAAAACCCCATCGCCGTCGACCGTCTTCGGGGCGGATAGTAATCAGCGATCATCGAGTGCGCCGGAGGATTACATCCCGCCTCGCCGATTCCGACTCCGATCCGGGCCAGCCCGAGCTGCCAAATATTGGCCGCAAGTCCCGACAATGCCGTCATTCCACTCCAGAGAGCCACTGCTACGGCGATTAGATTGCGCCTATTAACGCGATCGGCCAATTGCGCGATTGGCACACTGAGCACGACGTAAAACAGGGCGAATGCCGTACCGGCAAGAAGGCCGAGCACGGTATCACCGACCTGAAACTCGTCGCGAATTGCCGGCAACAGAATCGAGAGAATTTGTCGATCGACAAAATTGAACATGTACACGACGGCCAGCACGACCATCGCGTAGCGCCTTGCCGCGGGCGTGATGCTTGTTGCGATCGTGTCAGTCGATGGCATTTATCGCTGCTGGCACCGCGCTGCCCGAGTTTAGACTTCGTGGATCTGCGGCACCACGAAACAGGCCGTCTTTGTACGCTACTGTTTGCACGCTACCCATGGACGGCTGCGGCGTATTTATCTTGTGACCACGCTCTCGAAGTAATCGAATTGTATCGGGGCTGAATCCGAATTCGAGACGCAGCAGATCCGGGTACCACTGATGATGCATGCGCGGTTGAGCTGATGCGTCAGCGATATTCATGCCGTGGTCAATAACGTTGACAATCATCTGCAGCACCGCGGTGATGATGAAGCTACCGCCCGGACTGCCCGTCGCAAACCATGGTTCGCCATCGGCAAATACGATTGTCGGCGTCATGGAACTCAAAGGTCGCTTGCCGGTTTCGACCGAATTTGCCTTATCGCCAAGAAGACCAAAGGCGTTTGGCACACCAGGTTTCGAGACAAAGTCGTCCATCTCGTTGTTGAGCAGGAATCCTGCTCCACTCACTGAGATCGCAGAGCCATACGACAAATTCAACGTGTAGGTGTTAGACACCACGTTGCCATCCATGTCAATCACCGAGAAGTGCGTCGTGTCCGGGCTTTCGAATGCCGGGACTACGCCAGGTGCGACATCGGACGACGGCCTCGCCTGTGTCATATCGATCGATGCTGCAAGCTCGGCGCCGTACTCCTTGCTCGTTAGCCAATCGACTGGTACCGGGTAATAGTCCGGATCACCCAGATGTTTACTGCGGTCCGCATAAGCGAGCCGCATGACTTCAGCAAGCAGGTGCACACCGTCTGCGCTGCCTGCACCGAGCAACGCGACCGGAAAGTGCTCGAGCGCATTGAGCATTTGAATGATGTGCACGCCGCCCGAACTCGGTGGCGGCATCATGACGATCTCGTAGCCACGATACTCGCCGCGGAGCGGCTCGCGCACAGTGGGCTTGTAGGCGGCCAATGCTTCCATGTCAATCAGGCCGCCACCAGCCTCCATCTCAGCAACGATTTTCTCAGCGATTGCGCCACGATAAAACGCGGCGGGACCCTGCTCGGCGATGAGCTGCAACGTGTCAGCAAGATCCGACTGTTTCAGTCGCTCACCCATTTCGTAGGGCGCGCCATCACCCTTGTAAAAATACTCGCAGCTTGCCTCGTCCCGACACATGCGTTCCCGGTGGGTCTTGAGCAGGGTCGCGAGATCGCGTGTGACGACAATGCCATTACGCGCCAGGTCAATGCCCGGCTGCACGAGTCGTTTCCACGGTAGCCGGCCGAATTTTTCATGCGCGTGGTACAAGCCCGCCACGGTACCCGGCACGCCTGATGCTTTGTGACTATCGCGCGACAATCGTGGATCGGCGTTGCCGTTCTCATCCAGAAACATATCGCGTGTTGCGCCGGGCGGTGCCATTTCACGATAATCGATTGCCGTTGTCTTACCTGATTCGGCATCGTAAACAAGCATGAAACCGCCGCCACCGATATTGCCCGCGCGAGGCAATGTGACAGCTAGTGAAAAACCGACCGCGACCGCGGCATCGACAGCATTGCCACCCTCGGCAAGGACCTGGGCACCGATTTCAGCGGCAATGCTGTTTTGCGCCGTTACCATACCGGTCGTGCTGTACACCGGGTGGCGTAACGATTCGTAGCGGACGACCGGTGCTTCAGACACCTGCGCAACAGCGCAGGATGCCTGCAAGACTACCAGTAGGGATACCAGGCGATGCATGGGCTACTCGCTCCCGTCAGGGCAATATCGTCTTGAAGATGAAAAAGAACACGATGGCGAGGAGCGCGCCGGCTGGAATTGTAACTACCCATGAAACGAGTATACGTGCGACAACCCTTAGGTCGATTGCCTCGATGCCACGGGCGAGCCCGACACCGAGTACTGCACCGACCAAAGTATGCGTCGTCGAAACCGGCATACCGGTGCCCGACGCGATAACGATCGTGGTTGCGGCTGCGAGTTCGGCTGCAAATCCGCGGCTCGGTGTAAGTTGGGTGATCTTCTTGCCAACAGTCGCGATCACGTGGCGTCCAAACGTCGCGAGACCGATGACAATACCGCCACCGCCGAGCATTAATACCCAGATCGGCAACGTTGACTTGGCCGTGATCACACCGTTGTGTGCGATGCTGATAACTGCCGCCAGCGGTCCTATCGCATTCGCGACATCATTCGACCCATGCGCAAACGCCATGCCGCAGGCGGTAACAACCATCAAGATCCCGAATACGCGTTCGACCGTATAGAAGTGTTGGTGTTTTTCGGCTTTCTTGTCGGGTTCGATGCGCCGAATGGCAAGCGCACCGATGAGTGCGATGCCGACCGCGATCGCGGTCGCCAGGAAATAGCTATCCATCAGACTGATATTCAGTCCAATGTGCTTCAGACCCTTGAGTATCGTCACC
>Ga0255052_10003151_pt1 | contig 11591 bp, 16 predicted proteins | sample JV7_2_21_MG_FD_188632 | JGI IMG/M metagenome (GOLD analysis project Ga0255052, IMG submission 188632) | Seawater microbial communities from Jervis Inlet, British Columbia, Canada - JV7_2_21 | ecosystem: Environmental > Aquatic > Marine > Inlet | place: Canada: British Columbia | collected... | reverse complement strand
TGATGAAAGATTTTGGGGCATTCCTGATAGTCAGATTTTAGAACCTCTGCAAAGAAACTTAAACGAAGTTAAGACAATGCAGATGTACCATAGGCGTCTTAGCTTAGTTCGTTTACTCTGTAAGAGGGCTGGTATTAGTGCGGAGGAAGCTGCCAAGTTGATTGGTCCTGATGTCTGCCCAATAGTCTGGACTGAGGAGGACCCCGGTGAGGTTGTTAAGGTTATCCAAAGTGCTGATATTCCGGGTGCTCTGATTCAGCAAGAAGTAAGCTTAGTTAATGAAGTTCGTGAGACGTTAGGATTTAGCAGAAACGAATTTGGTGAGTTCCAGGGTGGTCGAGAAAGTCCAACGGCGACTGAGGCTCAGATCGTTAAAGCAGCTTCGGAGATTCGAGTTGACGAACGTAGAGATATGGTTGCTGATCTGTTAGTTAGTTTAACTCAGGATGTTAATACCATCATCTTTAAGCATTGGACTGAGGAGCAGGTAGTAGATGTAGCTGGTCCGGCAGGTGTACCTATTTGGGTAGCTTTCAAGCCTGCAATGCTTAAACGTGGTAAGTATGAAGTCTCGGTTGATCCAGACCAAAGTATTCCAATGACCAAGGAGCTGAAAGAACAGAAGGCTATGTTGGTTTATGAGCAGTTCAAGACTAACCCGTTTATTGATCCTGTGAAGCTTACAGCATACCTCCTACATAATATGCACGGTGTAGCTTTTGATGATATGATGAGAGGGATGCCAGAACAAGGCGGATCACAGGAACGTCCATTGAGTATAAGTGAGTTTGGACAATTGAATGAGAATGTTGCAAAAGCAGCTCCTCAGTTAGTCGCATCTGGAAGTAAGAGAGTCTGATGTTATATGACATGAGATGCGATGTATGTGAGAGGGAGTTAGAGGTTGGCTGTCCGATGCGGTTACACGAACGTATCATAAAGCCGGGGATTGAGTGTAGCGAGAATAATGAAGGTTGTGCTGGAACGCTACGACAAGTTTTTAAAGGTCCTTCTATGATTATTAATAGAAGTCCATTTCCATCGACGGGGAATGAGGTACAGTTACCAACAGAACATGGCGAAGATGTAAGATTTCAGGATAAGTCTCACGCTAGGGATTGGCTAGGGGAACGTGGACTAATGTCAAAGTGGATTGAAAATGATATGTAGTTGCGTTCAAAATTTGAACAAAATCGTATAGGTGAAATATGAGTACAAAGCCCACAGCGACGGCTGTCATACGATTCTTTCCAGATAAGACCGTTACGGTTGAACTTGATTCACTAGTAGGTGTTAATCCAAGACGATTGGAACGAGCTACTCATCTGCTATTACGGGAATATCGAGGAAAGAGAGCTGCCCATAATGCTAAGCGACATAGATTAGCAAGGCAGAAGACAGAACGTGCAGAAATACAAGCAGTAGAAGATGATACAAAGTTCCATAAAGATGAAGACGAACGACTAGCCGAAGCAGCTAAGGAAGATCAAACAGCTGGAGAGAAAAAGTTAAAAGCTGCACAAGCCGCTGCAAAGAAGAAGAAAGCGGCTGCTAAGGCAAAGAAAGAAGGCGAAGACAAAACTAAATAACTATGAGGAGTAATTGAACATGGCCGGTAAAGAAGGCGATAAAGATAAAAAAGGTAATGAGGACCTTGATCTTTCCAAAAATCCAACGATTGTTGCGATGGAAAAGACTTTGGCTGGTTTGGCCTCGTTGATAACACAGCAGGGTCAGTCACAAGCTAAAACAAATAAAAGTCTGGATTCCTTAGTTACGAGTATTAGGGAAGGAAAACTGGGTGGACCTTCGAAAAAGAAGGAGGAAGACATTGATCCTGATGCGATTAATGACTTGGAAAATTCCCAGCTCGTTCCTCTTATAATGGATGAGATAGGAAAGTTGATAGATGGAAAGTTAGGAGATGTCGGTAAACGTATTGATAATACGGATAAAGATATTGCCGATGGAAAGGTAGCTGCACAGGTGAAAGCCTTAGTTGGAACTAATCCCGATCTCTTTGAGTGGAGTGACGAAATCAAAGAAATGGCTACTAAGAATCCTAATTTGACTATCAAACAGGCGTACAATTTAGCCCAGGAGGAGAACCCCACAAAGGTTGCCGAAATGGCTGAGAAGTACAAAGATAAGGATGGCGAGAAGGAAAAGGATAAGCCCGGTTTAATTGGGCTGATGCCGACCAGTGGGGCGATGGCTGCTGAGGACGATGAGAAATTGACGAAGGATGAGGCAGCTGAGGCTGCGTGGGAAGATACGCTTGAAAACTTCCCAGCGATAGCTCAGCTTGGCGAAGGTTAAGTTTACTTTAACCGGAGAAATGTAAATGGCTGTATATTCCCTCACAGAGGCGATTGACAACCTATATACTTCTACCTGGCAACACATGAAAGGCACGGCAGTGGATAACATTTTCACAGCTACACCTTTCTGGTTCTGGATGAAGGAAAATGGGAAGTTGAGAACCCAGAGTGGTGGCCGTCACATTCTTGAGCCTTTAGAATACGCTAAGAATGATGGAGTGAAGTTTCTCGGCAAGGGTGGAACTGTTAGTTTGAATGATCGTGAGTTTCTCACTGAAGCATTATTTGACTGGCGGTACCTTGTCGCTCCACTCGTTAGATTTGGCGTTGACGATCAGGTGAACAGAGGCAAGACCAAGATTTTAAGTTTGGTCAATGCGAAGTTATCAAATGCAGAGAATTCATTAATTGACACGTTGGAAACAACGCTGTTTGCTAATGTTGGTGCTGCAGGCGGAGCTTTTGACGGTCTTCAACATTTAGTCCAGGATGATCCGACTTCATCTACTGTTGTTGGAAGCATCAATCAGAGTACTAACTCTTGGTGGCAGAATCAGAAGCATACCTTAACAGGCGTGTCTTTTGCGACATCAGGTGTTGATGAAATGCGGACGATGCTCAATGAGTGCGCGAATAATAGGATGAAAGATCGTCCTGATATTCTGCTCTCTGGGCAAGTTCCGTATGAGTACTATGAGGACGCTGCGTTAGCTAAGTTAGAGATTCAGAATACGAAGTTAGCTGAGATGGGATTTGATCATCAGACCTTTAAGGGTATCCCGATGGTTTGGTCCCCAGCTTGTGGTACAAGGATTTACTTCCTGAATACCAATTATCTGAGTTTCGTCTATGATCCGGCCATGTTTTTTGACATGACTGAATGGAAGCCAATTCCTGAACAGGTCAATGACAGAGCAGCGCAGATCGCGACAGCTTGTACTACTACGACTTCACGTCGTCGGGTGCAGGGTGTTATTCACACAATCGACACAGCTTAGGAGGGCTTATTGTGGGTACTAACGAAAGCATGAAAAAAGTCTTCCAAACTAAGTTGACCGATACAAGTACTCTCGATCTTGAGGGTATTGGTGTTATTCGGTTCGAGGGTGCAAAGGTATACAAGTGGTGTACCTATAATAGTGGTACTGGTACTGTTGCTGCAGTAGCGGGTAATACAGTCGTCTATCACGGTGATGATGCCGTGGTGGTTGATTCTGCCTGTGATGTTACAATGGACTATACAGATGGTGTTATCTGTGCTGGTGCCATTCAAGCTATTGTTGCTAGTGGCAGCTATGGTTGGGTTCAGACTAAGGGCATTGCTGTCCTTACAACGGCCTTGACTGCAGGTGCTGATGGTGACCAGATGACGCCTGTAGGTGCCGCTGATGGTACTTTGGACGTTGTAGTTACTGGCGCTATTAACGGTAACATTGCTGGATATGCAATAGACGTTTCCGCAAAGGAAGTTCTATTGGATTGCCCCTGGTAGGAAGAATGGTTTGGGGGGCTTCGGTCCCCCTGACCTTTAGGAGAAAAACATGCGTATTTTATTATCTCTTTTACTTTGGTTGCCAGTTATTATTATTAAGATAGTATTGGTATTTCTAGGTATTGTTATAGTACCTGTCGGTTTTTTCTCTCATAACTTACCTAAGATATATAGAGGTACTTTAGGCAGACCAAATACTATTTGGGAACTTATGGTTAGAAATCCTGTAGATGGATTTAAGCGAATCTTTAAACATCCCCTAAAACCTTATAAGGAGTATGGAATAGTGGTTGAACCACATACAACTGATGTGAGGTTTCAGTGGAGATTTAGAATTTATAAACTATTTTCAAGCTTAAGATTTGTTTGGAAATATAACGACGAGAAATACGGCGAGATGTATATTGGTTGGAAACTTGGAAGTGCCCCACCCGATCTTGATTTTGCTTTGTCCTTACGCCCTTATGCAAAGGTAGGTAACTAATGTCTCTACTTACGTTGACAGAACTTAAGGCTGAGATTAAAGCTGGTTTAGGTAATAGAACCGACTTAGATATTAGAATGGATAGTATTGTTGATCTTGCTCAATTGAGACTGGCAAGGTTAAAGGATTTTGATGAGCTGAGGCAGATAGAAACTGCAACAGCGGCTATAACAGCAACTGCGGCAGACGATAAGGTTATTACCTTCCCTACGTTGACGGATGCCAGGATCAGAAAGATATATTCTCTGAGACGATTTGCTCCGGCGGATGAAACCTTAACAGGAAAGTTGCAAAGAGTTCTGACGCATAAATGGGACGAGGTAATGCCTGAGCCTGAGTATTGGGCTAGAGGTTGGCCGACTCATTACACTGTGTGGGAGAACAACAAGTTTGAATTGTGGAAAGTTCCAGATATTGCATATACCTTTCAGATACGCCTGTCTAGGTGGCCGAAGAAGGTAAGTGTTACTGGTGCTGGTAATCCTATAGATTTGGAAAACGTAGATGATCTTATTATTCACCTGTGCTTAAGTTATGCTTATTGGACTTTAGGTAGGACAGATAGAGCCAGAGACTTCTACGGTATCTACCGAGGTCTTGCAAAAGATGCTCTTATTGAAGATGCTACAGATTTAGATCAGGCTATGGCTGGGGTTAAAATGCCTCAGGATAGCTTCCAAGGATCTGATGGTGTTGATGATCCGTTTGTGCACTCGACAGTGAGAGGTTGGTAATGGATCTAAATGAACATATAAGTCCTCATTTTAGATTAAGAGAGTTTTTAGTATCTCAAACTGCAACTCGATTTGGGATAGATATGACTCCATCGGATGAAGTTTTTGCAAACTTAGGAGTATTATGCTTTACGGTGTTGGAACCTTTAAGGAAGGATACAGATTCACCTATTATTATATCTTCGGGCTTTAGACCGCCTGAACTTAATAAATTGATAGGTGGATCAAAAACTTCAGCACATCCGAATGGAAGAGCCGTTGATTTTAGGGTTATAGGTATGTCTCCTAGGTCCGTATGTTTGCATATTAGAGATATGAAATTGCCATACGATCAAAACATACATGAGTTTGGTGAATGGACACATCTAGGAATTGCTGCGTTATCCTCTGGTAACAGATACCAGGATTTAACGGCATATAGAAAAGATGAAAAAGTTCACTATATTACCGGAATTCGACGCATGGAGAGTTTAACGTGACTGATTTTATGTCTCTGCAAGATATACTGTCCGGTGGGGCTGACGTAGCAATAATTATCTTTGCCTATTTTATTTGGAGACTCGATAGAAGGTTACTTACCGTAGAACTAAATATGAAGACACTTTTTCGTAAGTTAGATACAGGGGTATCAGTATCTAAGTGTCCATATCACGAAGAAATTAAAAAGTTAGGCGAAAAGGTATGAAGATTGAGTCTATCAACATGGGTACGCTCTGGACTATGCTTACTGGTACGGCGCTTGCAGTAGTATATATGTTTACGCATTTTGCTAGTGCTTCTGATGTGAAAGATTTTAAGGAAGTTGTGAATCAAAGATTAGATGTTGTAGATGTCTCTATTGCTTATGGTCAGTATTATGACCGATTAGATGATTTTGATGAAGCAACTGACGAAGATAATGAGAATCTTGCTGAAGAATATAAACGACAAATGGAACGTATCAAGGTTATAATTTGTGAGCACGATCCTAAATGGGAACGATGCAAAGAGGAAGATTAGATGGCACATACTAGAACTTGGAATGCGGCATACGAGGCGACGCCTCCAAATACTCAAAATGCTTCCCAAGGTGCTCAGCGAATTCGAGAGCTTAAAACCGATATCGAAGAACGTCTTACTATGGATCACGTCATGGATGAAACTGACGATGATGGATACCACGTTCAAGTAACGCTTGAAGAGCAGGGCGCAGCTCCTGGCAACTTAACAAATAAAGGTCGTTTATATACACTCGACGTTAGTGGATTAACTGAGTTGCATTACATAGATGCTGCTGGAACGGCTTTTCAGATTACGAAGAATGGTAAGTTATTGCTATTAGATACGCAAAATAGTTGGACTGCCGGGCAAGGAATGGCGGAGAAAGCTATAGCTTATTCTACACCACTTACGTTAGATTCAGCCGAAGCTAATAGGTTTGCTGTTGGTATTCTTACCGGAAATTTAACTCTGGAAGAGCCAACTAATCCTATCGGCGGTCAGGTAGTAGTTATCAAATTAACACAGGACGCAACCGGTGGACGTACTCTGACTTTTGGTTCTACTATCTATGGTAACAGTTCAAATGATTGGGCACTTAGTACGGCGGGTAATAGTGTTGATGAACTTGTACTAGAATATGATGGTGATAGTTCTAAATGGAGAGCATTAGCACTTCATAAGGATATAAATAATGCCCTTTAATTCTATGCTTCTCTCTGGTGGAAGACGCATATTTATATTGGATGCACTTACTGTGGAGGACTTAGCGTTAGCTTATAACGTTGAGGCTGAGGTAGCTTCTAAGTTTCCGGGTATTACTACTAGGTCTGGCGATCTAATAATGTTGACTCTAGGAGCCGTTGATTTTGTAGCATCTGTTTCTGGAGGCTATGCAATTGATGCCGATGGATTGCATGACGAAGCTCTTTTTAAGCTTACCATGACTACTGGTTGTCAGCTTTTTGGTAAAGGTGGTAAGGGTGGCAAAGGTGGTAACGGTTTTTGGGAACCTGAGCCTCCGGGAAGTGATCAGTCATCTGCTGGATCAAGCGGTGGGAATGGTGGAGAAGCTATACGTTATGGCTGCCCAACTGAAATAGACGGAACAGGTCTTATCAGTAAAGGTTATGGAGCTGGCGGCGGGGGCGGCGGCGGAGCAACTGCTGGTAATGCTCATGGTGGCGGTGGAGGTGGTGGTGGTATGCCTCTCGGTGCCCTTGGGTCCGGTGGTTCGGGTGCGCAGGGTGCAGGTGTTGCCGGTGATGCTGCCACGATATCTGCGTTAGGTGCTGGTGGTGCTGCTGGTGGCGCAAACGCTGGCGCAGGTGGTGACGGTGGTGATGATACACCTACCACACAACAAGTTGGAGCTAACGGATTACAGGTAGGTGGAGCGGCAGGAACCGATGGTGATGCTATCCACACGCAAACATTTAGTCATACTGCTGGTGGCGGTATAACGATTACAGGCACAGTTGTCTAGGAGAGAGGAATATGTTTACTGTAGAGGAGTTAAATGCTCTTAATAAGTTTCTTAAGAGAATTCCCGTAAAGGGGGATGAGCAGTTTGAACTAGTTACTTTACGTGGTAAGATTATTAGCAATCGAGATGCTATATATGAACTACAAATTGCTAAAGGTATAGCAGCTAGGGTAGAAACTAAAAAGCCTATTAAGAAAAAAGTAGCTAGGAAAAGAAAGTAGTGATTTTTCAATTTAGAGAAGAGGATATACAGGACGAGGCTGTAAAAGATGCTTTTAGGGAACTTGCGAATATCTTAGCAAAGATTTCGGAGTTGCCAATCTATACAGGTACGGGAACACCAGAAAGCGTTATAACAGCAGGAATAGGATCTATATTTTTAAGAACTGATGGTGGTGCTAGTACTTCTATTTATATAAAAGAAAGTGGAACGGGTGATACCGGATGGGTAGCTAAGTAATGGCTGAAGAACAAGTAGTTGGTGAAGACTGGCAGAATTTAACTATTCCGCAAGTATTAGGCGGCATACGACTGAATACGAATTCAGAGTCGATGGAGCTTAATCAGTTTCTACAGCTAAATAATATGCTTCTTGAGAAAGGGAATATTCGCAAGGATACTGGTTATGCAGACTTTGCCGATGTTCCCGGGGGTGCTCCCGGCACCTTTAGAAATATCCATCAGCATATAACAGCTGGAGGTACAGCAGCTACATTCGGTATATCGAATCTTTCGTTTTTTGTTTTAGCTAATGCTGGGGCGAATTGGCACGGAGTACAATTAAATGGAGGTGGAAGTACTACAACAGACGTTGATGTAAGTGGTGCGGATACAGTAATTCCAGTTGCAGCTACTACGAACTTTGCTGCCAATGATACTATTGCTTTAACACTTGATGATGGTTCACATCATATTAGTACGATAGCATCTATATCGGCTGGTGTGTCTATCACGATTAATGATGCTCTTGCAGGTGCTGGTGTTGTAGCAACAAGTGGTAACGCCTGTATTGAAATTGTAACACTTGCTGGTACTGACGACAAGCATGTATTTGCTTTAACAGTTCCATGGACTTCTGATCTTGTTTTCACAAATGGTATAGATGTTCCATATTACTACGACCCTTCGGCGGGTGACGTTAAACTTGTAGCGAACTTACCTAGCAGTGGTAATACTATTTGTGAAAGCATAGTGCTTTTTGATTCATCTCTGTTTCTTCTTCGAACGACAGAGGGTGGAACTAACTATAACAATCGAGTTAGGTGGAGTGATAGAGCAGACTATACGGAATGGGTAACCGGTGAGGCTGGTTATGTAGATATGTATGATTCAGCGGATAATATTCAAAACGCTGCGAAGCTTGGCCCTCATCTGGTTGTATACAGAAGTAAAAGTATAACACGGGGAATTGCAGTAAACTCTGCTGTTAAGAGATTCCAGTGGGATACGATGGTAACTGCACAGGGTATGATATCTCCTGCTGGCTTTGTTGATATAGGTGATGAGCATATAGTTGCTGGTCAGAATAAACTATTTCGGTATAAGGGTGGCTTTGATATTACTGAGATAGGAGAGAGTGTAGAAGATCTGTTGTACGGTGTCGAAGCTGAGATGGCAGAAGATCAGGGACATAGAATGTTCTGTGTCTATCTGGATGATAAGAATGATGTTTTAATCTTCTATCAAACTGGTGCTGGTAGCTATCCTAACAAATGCCTAAGATGGCATGGTGACTTTGGCGGGGTATGGACAACGCGAGAGTTTGAAGACCCTATCCAGGGATTTGGTGAAGCTGTAGATAGTACTGCTTTTACCTGGAATGATCTGGTAGACACATGGGCAGACCAGACCTGGAAGTGGAGTTCATCTGCTATCGTAGGAACATCAAGAACAATTCTACTCTGTTCGAGCGACGGGCAAGTAGAGGAATATGACTACATAACTGCAGATGATGATGGAGTTGCAAAAACATTTACGATTGAGACACAAGATTTCGCACATCCGAATGGATACTTACGGCATGACTACCTCGAGATAAAGGGTGCCGGAGGTGAAGTTACTATATCTTATTCAACGGATGAGGGTGTTACGTTCAACACACTGGAAACTCTAACCATCGGAACTACTCCTATGAAGGTTAGAATAGAGAAGCAGTTTGTTGGGCGTAGCGTTAGGTATAAGATTGAAGGGTCTAGTTCTTTTGAATTGAGCTGGTATAATATTCGATTATCTCTGGAAACAGAATACTAGATATTGTTCAAATTTTGAACATAAGAGGAAGATGATATGGGTTTCTTTGGAAGTGGCGGCACGATGGCTAAACTTCATGATCCGGGAAATTTCTTTGGTCCGCAAGAAATTGAAAAGTTCACGATGGATACGCTTACACCGTTTCAGAAAGAACAACTTAATGCTCTTATTGCTAAGTTGTCAGGGGCAACTCCTAGGACTTTTGGCGGGGATCCAAATGTCGCAATGTCAGATCTTGGGCAGATAAGCTTAGCCGGATTAGAAAATAGGGCACTTGAGTTATCTGATCCTAATTTCCAGACAGCTCTTAATAAGCAGGAAACAGATACATTAATGCAACTTCTGGATTTTGAGGGTCAGCAGGGGAATGTTAATGAATTCTTCAATACGAACATTCGTGATCCAGCTTTAGAGAGTTTTCAAGAAGAAGTCCTGCCGTCGATTGGTAGAGAGTTTGGTGGTAATAATTTCTTTGGCTCTGAACGTCGAACTGCGGATCAACGGGCGTCAGAAGAATTGATCGATAGTCTAACAAGATCAAGAGCCGATATTAATTTCCAAGAGAGAGAATCGAGTAGAAATCGAGCATTACAGGCGTTAGGTCTGTCCACAGATCGGACCAGAGCGCAAGCTGAAGAAAGATTTGGTATCTTTGGTGCTGGTATGGAAGCGACAGCTCTTGATGAAAGAAACATCAGTAGACAGTTTGAACAATTCCTGGCTGAAGCTGGACTCGAGGATGATCAAATTAAGATGTTGTTGGCTTCGTTAGCTATTCCACAATTTGAGAATATCGTTGTAGGTGGTGGTAGTTCGGATGGTGCTGGAGCTGCTGGAGCCGCCGGAGCCATAGCTAGTATGTTCTCAGATAGTAGTTTAAAAACAGATACAGTAAGTGTTGGAGGCTTTGATCCTAATAGGCTTGGTACGTCAGGTTATGGTATGGGTATTTTCTCAGATAAAAATTTGAAGGATCGGTTAATGCAAGTTGGAAGGATTCTTCGGGTTAATATCTATACTTGGCACTGGAACGATATCGCTAAACGCTTAGGAATTAACGGACCAACTATCGGTGTGATTGCACAAGAGGTGGCACATACCGGATGCGTACATCGTGATCCAATTACTGGATTCTTGAAGGTTAACTACGTGAAACTATTAGGAGTTGTCTGATGGCAACAGTAGTAAATCGAGGTTCAGACAATAGGGGTGCAATACTCTTATCTGCTGTTGCTGGTTTCTTATCTGGTATGAAGGATAAGAGAATGGATAGACTTCAATCTGAATTGCTTCGAGAAATCGAGGCGGCCCCAGATGAAGCGACCGCAGCAGCGTTATACGGTGATGAACGATTTACATCGGTTGTGAACTCTGATAGATTTCCTTCTATTGTCCAAGCTACTCAAATGATGCACAAGGATTTTGAGGTACTCTTTGGGTATACGGAAGACGGTGAGCAGGTTCCATTCTCGGTTCCTAAAGGTTCTAGGATTAACGAAGAAACGTTTAGTTCTAGGGGATTTCGTTCATCAAAGGCAGAGTTGTATTATGCTGACGATCTAGATAAGACTGAGGATCTACCTCTGCAAACTCCTCTTGGAGCATTTAGAAGTCGTGGCGAAGCAATGCGAGCTGCGGAAGAAAGAAATCCAGATGGGAACTTTAACGTATTAGCACAAGCTGAAGCTAATATTTCTACCCAAGCTGCTATGATGGCAGGACAGAATCGACGTGCTGATGTGGCTGCTTATCTAGCACAAGAGAGATTTAGAATAGATAACGCTAAGGGTTATACCCCATTCTCACAACTTCAATATGACTTTGCTAATGGCTTAATAGATGAAGA